>Ga0208683_100491_pt1 | contig 15567 bp, 4 predicted proteins | sample BED_Mat_host_9_1_FD_187141 | JGI IMG/M metagenome (GOLD analysis project Ga0208683, IMG submission 187141) | Extremophilic microbial mat communities from Yellowstone National Park, USA - BED_Mat_host_9_15 (SPAdes) (version 3) | ecosystem: Environmental > Aquatic > Thermal springs > Hot (42-90C) >... | reverse complement strand
AACTAACAGCCAAAATACAGCCTAGTGACGTCTGATTAGGATAGCGATATACGTACCTCTAAGCGTAGGAAATCGTTATCCAGACACCATCCCCGCCATCAATACATTAGCTTAAATACTAAAAGCCCGGTGGGGACAAGCTCAAAAAGTGCCGACGATCACTATGCCACAAAAAAACACCCCCCATACAAAAAACTTAAATCGTTGAAGAGATATAGATAAACGTCCAGTATCCTAAAATGAGGAATTGAAAGCATCTAGGAGTCGCTGACGAGTTACTTCGCTCTGGTCAAGTATCCTAAAATGAGGAATTGAAAGCTCCATATCCAATTCCCAATAGTGTTAAATGCATTAACTGTATCCTAAAATGAGGAATTGAAAGGACTGTATGCGTAGACCCCACGTCCCATAAAACGAATTGTATCCTAAAATGAGGAATTGAAAGAAGCACTAACCCACAACACTACCAAGCAAACCACCCAGTATCCTAAAATGAGGAATTGAAAGTTGTTTGGCTGCGGTGTGTTTGAATGCAAGGCGTGTATTGTATCCTAAAATGAGGAATTGAAAGTGAACCAGACCATCATAGTGCTTGTGATACACGCCCTGGTATCCTAAAATGAGGAATTGAAAGCTGAGGTCAAGAAGACAACCGTCGTAGCGCTACAACCAGTATCCTAAAATGAGGAATTGAAAGTTATTAGGGATTATTATTTCTATTCTGGTATGGGGGGTATCCTAAAATGAGGAATTGAAAGTAATAAAATATAAGGGGGATGAAGAGGGTGGAAAAAGTATCCTAAAATGAGGAATTGAAAGATTCTATCCATACGATGTACCCTGAAAAATACATGAAACAGTATCCTAAAATGAGGAATTGAAAGATGACGTGCCGGGCTACGTCATATTTGTATTCCACGGGTATCCTAAAATGAGGAATTGAAAGACGTGAAGCACAACCGCAGCCAAACAATGGCACAGGGCACTGTATCCTAAAATGAGGAATTGAAAGAGCAGTAGCATAACAAGAATACCGAACGCTATGGTGTGTATCCTAAAATGAGGAATTGAAAGTTTTCCACCCCGTGTTCCCCTTTTTTCCCCCTCTCGTATCCTAAAATGAGGAATTGAAAGCTAGCCTTCCTTCTCCTCGTGCTGGGCTTCTCCATAGTTTCGTATCCTAAAATGAGGAATTGAAAGGCGCACTAATCCAATCAGCAATACGGCTACGCAAGGCGAAGTATCCTAAAATGAGGAATTGAAAGTATCCAAACCAAGAACCCTTAAAGCCGTATCCGTAAGCTCGTATCCTAAAATGAGGAATTGAAAGATAACTGGTTTGTTCGTGCTTAGGGTTTTTGATGGTTTTGTATCCTAAAATGAGGAATTGAAAGCTATAAAACAGATAACGGTAAGCGTTTACGGCCCCAGCGGGTATCCTAAAATGAGGAATTGAAAGAAGAAGGCTTCACTTGCGCCGTTAAGCACGTATAGCGGGTATCCTAAAATGAGGAATTGAAAGATAAGCACTTTTCCGATTGAGTGCGCGCCGCCTTGAAGTGTATCCTAAAATGAGGAATTGAAAGCGGTAGCCCCATACGTCCAGACACAGGTGCCTGAGGAAGAGTATCCTAAAATGAGGAATTGAAAGTTTTCGCCTTCTCTTAATGAAGCGTATGACACACAACCAACAGTATCCTAAAATGAGGAATTGAAAGACAATAGACCGCCCTGCCAAAGACTCGTATTAGGACCACTGTATCCTAAAATGAGGAATTGAAAGATATTTTAACCTTGTCTTCCACCCGCCTAACTGAATCATGTATCCTAAAATGAGGAATTGAAAGTGTCGAGCTTATAGTAGTCACGTAGAACCGCAGCGTTCGGTATCCTAAAATGAGGAATTGAAAGGCGGATTAGCCTTAAGCTCTTCAACCCAATCCCGAGTATCCTAAAATGAGGAATTGAAAGTCAGGCGGCGCCCCCCACCAACATCCACCTCCACCAACTCGTATCCTAAAATGAGGAATTGAAAGCTGACGGGTTGGGGTTGAGGTGGGGGGTGGGGGCAAGCCGTATCCTAAAATGAGGAATTGAAAGTTCTGCCTTCGCCGTGATGAACATCGCGCGCATCTTTTCTGTATCCTAAAATGAGGAATTGAAAGCTCTTCGTTCTCCGAGATATACTCGAGGAGGGCTTCCTGTATCCTAAAATGAGGAATTGAAAGTTTCAGGTCTAACATGTGGCGGCACAGCTGCCTCTTCAGGTATCCTAAAATGAGGAATTGAAAGCCGTGGCCCCCATCTCCCTCCACGTCTCCCCAACCAGTATCCTAAAATGAGGAATTGAAAGATGAGTGTGAGCTGGCGTCTCAGAGCCATGTCAACGTATGTATCCTAAAATGAGGAATTGAAAGGTGTTATCCAGCTAACCCTCAACGCTTACTATGAAACTAGTATCCTAAAATGAGGAATTGAAAGACAATACGCCTAACACAACCATAAATGTTATGGCTCCATCAGTATCCTAAAATGAGGAATTGAAAGTCTGTGAATTCCACGTGTTGATGACCGCTTACAGTTGAGGTATCCTAAAATGAGGAATTGAAAGCGTATTCAAGTGTTATTTTACCCACCTGTGTAAATGTTAGGTATCCTAAAATGAGGAATTGAAAGTATTCTCTATTACACAATACATCTTGTCGTGCGTATTTCCATGTATCCTAAAATGAGGAATTGAAAGTCACATGTGTTTTAGGGCTGTTATCAAGCTCTATGAGGGTATCCTAAAATGAGGAATTGAAAGCGGGTGGGAACCTGAAGTTCACGTAGCGGTCGAACGGTATCCTAAAATGAGGAATTGAAAGCATCAGACGGTTGAGCAGAACACGTTTTCCTTCAGGTATCCTAAAATGAGGAATTGAAAGACATTCACTGTTTCCACACCAACACTAACGCAGGGTGGTATCCTAAAATGAGGAATTGAAAGTTGGTATTCAAAACTCTGCGTGCCCCACGGGCGAATTTCGGTATCCTAAAATGAGGAATTGAAAGCAGTTTTTTTATCCTTTGCCACACTCATCTTTCTTTACCTCGTATCCTAAAATGAGGAATTGAAAGTGGGAATCACTTTCTTTTGTGTAAGCTCCTCTACTTTTTGTATCCTAAAATGAGGAATTGAAAGAGCCACGTATGTAGCGCCAACAATACCCGTTAATTCAGTATCCTAAAATGAGGAATTGAAAGATCCAGAACAGTTGCAAGCTCATCCTTCCTGAACTTGTATCCTAAAATGAGGAATTGAAAGGTTCCCACAGGGGGTCGCGACCCCTGGTTCAAACAGTATCCTAAAATGAGGAATTGAAAGCCTAAATTGCTTGCGGTCATGTTTATCGATTAATATGTATCCTAAAATGAGGAATTGAAAGTCCAAGTAGTGTGTTAAATTCTCTACATCGCTTTCTGTATCCTAAAATGAGGAATTGAAAGACTTCATTTTTCTCCACCTATTGGGCGCACTAACGCTAAAGTATCCTAAAATGAGGAATTGAAAGTGATAACGAGGTTGCAGCGTGGGCACACGTAAAACAGTATAGTATCCTAAAATGAGGAATTGAAAGAGAAGCGTAGCGCTTCAACCCTCCACCCCTTTTACGGTATCCTAAAATGAGGAATTGAAAGTTTTTAATTAATTGTGATAACCTTGTATCTATTACGCTGGTATCCTAAAATGAGGAATTGAAAGAACAGCTATAACGAACTTTTAGATAGCACGTTTTCGTATCCTAAAATGAGGAATTGAAAGCTACGCGGTGCGGGGGAGGCAACTCACCCGCTGTGGGTGAGTATCCTAAAATGAGGAATTGAAAGGGACTCAGCGGCTGCACGCGCCAAGCCAGGTGGCCTCAGTATCCTAAAATGAGGAATTGAAAGTTTTTGGTCTATGGTTTGATGACTTTTTTGCTCGTAGTATCCTAAAATGAGGAATTGAAAGTGTTTGAACACCCTATCGAGCTTATCGGCGCAGGGCTTCAAGTATCCTAAAATGAGGAATTGAAAGCAATTGTGAACCTCGTGGTTTTACTCGTGAAGTAAAGTATCCTAAAATGAGGAATTGAAAGATTACCGCCCTAACCAGACCACTAGTTGGTATATACTTGTATCCTAAAATGAGGAATTGAAAGCTATCTTGAAGGCTAGAACCCTCGCGTTCCGGTTCCGTATCCTAAAATGAGGAATTGAAAGTTACAACCGCCTTCGTCGTGGGTGTGGACAAATGTATCCTAAAATGAGGAATTGAAAGACCGGTACCGGTATCTGCCGAAAAGCCGTTTTGTGGTATCCTAAAATGAGGAATTGAAAGGATATCTCTGGTTATTATCAGTGCGGTATGCAAGGGTATCCTAAAATGAGGAATTGAAAGATTAAAGAAATTAACCAAGTGCTGAACTATCCATTGAACACGTATCCTAAAATGAGGAATTGAAAGTGGTATTAGTTCCAGCTTCGGCTTCACCTGTAATAAGTATCCTAAAATGAGGAATTGAAAGTTTATACCGCTTCAACCACCTAACTTGGTATTAGTTCCAGGTATCCTAAAATGAGGAATTGAAAGATCGCTGTGGGGCCCAGCACGAAGCTCCCGAAGTCGAGGTATCCTAAAATGAGGAATTGAAAGCCTCAGCGCTACCCCAGAGGATACCCATATCTGACGTATCCTAAAATGAGGAATTGAAAGATTGAGTTCATGGGAAAGTGAACACCTAGTATTTGTGTATCCTAAAATGAGGAATTGAAAGAACCCTTTTCCTACGAGTAATACACAGTTACATGTTGTATCCTAAAATGAGGAATTGAAAGTTATGTACCCGCGTACTTCACTCCTCGACGGGGCACTCTTGTATCCTAAAATGAGGAATTGAAAGCTGTGAAGGAGTCGCTAAGCGAGTCGGTTACCGAGATCTGTATCCTAAAATGAGGAATTGAAAGAGCAATAGGGAAAACAATATGCTTCGTACTAGATATAATTGGTATCCTAAAATGAGGAATTGAAAGTCAACTCCTTCACTATTTGCACTGAAGCATATGTTTTGTATCCTAAAATGAGGAATTGAAAGATATGAAGGGAACTCTGTACCATCCACGTTTTTACTGTTCTGGTATCCTAAAATGAGGAATTGAAAGATATCGGCGGGGCTACTGATAGCGCGCCCCGAATCCCCAGTATCCTAAAATGAGGAATTGAAAGTTTAATATTCGAGGTGATGGGGCTCCTCACCTTCAGTATCCTAAAATGAGGAATTGAAAGCACTTAGGGCAATAGGTAATGCTTCCTTCCTGGTAATAGTGTATCCTAAAATGAGGAATTGAAAGGCAGCTCCGGCAGGTGCCCCACGCCTCAAAGGGCAGTATCCTAAAATGAGGAATTGAAAGTTTTTAACCTTCAACCCAAGAAGAGACCAGTCTTTAGCCTGTATCCTAAAATGAGGAATTGAAAGAAAATAACGACTCCATCAGTTGTTCTCAGCTTAATATTCAGTATCCTAAAATGAGGAATTGAAAGTCATCATGGAGGACCTCAACGTTCAGGGGATGATGCGCAACCGTATCCTAAAATGAGGAATTGAAAGCTACGTATGGTGCACTCGACAATGGTTTCACGGTTTTGTATCCTAAAATGAGGAATTGAAAGCTATTTCACCACTGTCGTCCCCAACAAGGTAGGAACGCGTATCCTAAAATGAGGAATTGAAAGACACGGTACCCCTTAAGGTACTCATCACTGACGTTTTCCGTATCCTAAAATGAGGAATTGAAAGGTTTTCCAGTGCTATCCTTGACTTCTGCAAGTCATAATAGTATCCTAAAATGAGGAATTGAAAGCTTCAACATAATAAACCTGAAGAACGCGAACCCGAGTATCCTAAAATGAGGAATTGAAAGCTAGGAAGGGGGGACAGTAGGGGCACCCCTCAGCTGTGAGTATCCTAAAATGAGGAATTGAAAGAATAGTGTTGAAGGAGAAGAGACCTATAACTGTGTGTATCCTAAAATGAGGAATTGAAAGTCAGCTCTAACACAGCCATTCGACTTTCTCTTCGCTATCGTTGGTATCCTAAAATGAGGAATTGAAAGTTCTATGCTTAAATACTTCCACGCTTACGGGTTGCGTATCCTAAAATGAGGAATTGAAAGGTGCGAGTCGCTTGGTTTCCTTCCCGATGTTAACGTATCCTAAAATGAGGAATTGAAAGCAAATTGTAGCTCTTCTTCGCTCATGCTTCACTCGTATCCTAAAATGAGGAATTGAAAGTTATCGATGATAATTTATCACAGGTAATATCAAATGTATCCTAAAATGAGGAATTGAAAGCTACCGTTGACATGTTTTTTCTACTCCTTGGCCACTGTATCCTAAAATGAGGAATTGAAAGTGATCGGTGTATTCAAGAGGGGGTATACCCCTCTCGAGTATCCTAAAATGAGGAATTGAAAGCTTTCAAATAGCATTTAACACAATGCCACTCTAAACAGTATCCTAAAATGAGGAATTGAAAGCCGCGTCTTCCAATAATATAGACGCGTTCCAAGTGTATCCTAAAATGAGGAATTGAAAGAGTGGTACACCGACCGTTTTGACGACCCACTCGGAGTATCCTAAAATGAGGAATTGAAAGCTTACTTGGCAACTAGGAAGAACCCCCCAACCGCTAGTATCCTAAAATGAGGAATTGAAAGATTGTAACACAGCCATTGCCCCGTCGCCTCATCGTACGTATCCTAAAATGAGGAATTGAAAGGGAAACACTCCAAAAAGCCCTCTGGCATGAGCACTTGTATCCTAAAATGAGGAATTGAAAGATTGCGGTATCAAAGTGATACCATTAGAGTTAAAACGTATCCTAAAATGAGGAATTGAAAGAATACTGCACCGATTGTTTACCATACTTTTGTTTAATGTATCCTAAAATGAGGAATTGAAAGGTGCACCCAACTCTGCCCACGCTCACCCCACCCCCGGTATCCTAAAATGAGGAATTGAAAGTTAACCCCCTTCTCAACATCAGAACCAATTGTTTTAGCTGTATCCTAAAATGAGGAATTGAAAGTCACTAAGGGGATAGTGTTGGGGTATACACTAGCATACTCGTATCCTAAAATGAGGAATTGAAAGCCTCCGCGTGCATGGGGCCACAGAGGTGAAGGGCTGGGTATCCTAAAATGAGGAATTGAAAGTCGAAAGCGATTGACTGATTCGGGGATAAAGGTATTAGTATCCTAAAATGAGGAATTGAAAGATGAGCCACATGGGTTGTCTCACTCTGAGCTGACACTTGTATCCTAAAATGAGGAATTGAAAGTTGAATCGGAGAGGAGGCGTGGCTCCCACTTCTCCCTGTATCCTAAAATGAGGAATTGAAAGCTCCCCTCACGGCTCCACGGCTCGAAGCAACACTGTGTATCCTAAAATGAGGAATTGAAAGATAATAGTGTATCTGAATACGACATTAATTCGGCGTATCCTAAAATGAGGAATTGAAAGTGATGATCCCTGAACGTTTCGCTATTGGAATGATAGTATCCTAAAATGAGGAATTGAAAGCTACTACGACCTCCAGAAGTCGAGGATAGCACTAGAGAGTATCCTAAAATGAGGAATTGAAAGGCCACCCGAAGCCTCATATACCCGCCTCAGCAACTTGTATCCTAAAATGAGGAATTGAAAGACAGGAGGCGCCCGCGGATCAGCTGCCACCCTACCAAGTATCCTAAAATGAGGAATTGAAAGGTAAACCAGTTGTGGCCACGGTTACAATATATTACAGTATCCTAAAATGAGGAATTGAAAGTGACATATACAAAGTGATTATTAGTGACCCCTACGCGTTCGTATCCTAAAATGAGGAATTGAAAGCGAGTTACGAAGACGATGGGGGTGAAGCTGAGATAGTGTGTATCCTAAAATGAGGAATTGAAAGGGAGGCTGGTGCCCGTCTGAGTGTCCCAGTCCTTCGTATCCTAAAATGAGGAATTGAAAGTGTCAAACCTTGAAACCCAAACCAGCAACACCGGTGGGGTATCCTAAAATGAGGAATTGAAAGGGGATCTATATTTTTTTCAGTCTCGAAGGTTACTTGGATAAGTATCCTAAAATGAGGAATTGAAAGCTAGAGGACTGGATCCAAGAAACACTCCAAAAAGCCGTATCCTAAAATGAGGAATTGAAAGATGTATCTGACTACAAAGAGCAGTCGATAAGGCAGTATCCTAAAATGAGGAATTGAAAGGAATTTACCCTTATCCCACCGAAGAGTCCTTTCAGCACCTGTATCCTAAAATGAGGAATTGAAAGTGAACTTGGTGGCTGTTTGCTCTAGGAACTCGTCGAGTATCCTAAAATGAGGAATTGAAAGCAAATCCGCCCAGTTTTTTCCTTCCACGTGGAAGGTATCCTAAAATGAGGAATTGAAAGATATACACCATGCGAGCCGTTGGGGGTCTGTATCCAGCAGGTATCCTAAAATGAGGAATTGAAAGGGTTTTCCCGCTTTGCACCCCTAGGAGTAGAGAGAGGTATCCTAAAATGAGGAATTGAAAGTAGTCTTTCAGATTGACCTTCTCAACCGTGAACGTTTTGTGTATCCTAAAATGAGGAATTGAAAGGTTGCACCCGAAGTGGGTGGTTGGGCGCCTAGGAGGGTGTATCCTAAAATGAGGAATTGAAAGATTTTCATGGTGTAGTTCGGCACTACTACTTCCAGCGTATCCTAAAATGAGGAATTGAAAGCCGGGATAATCTTGAGGACCGCGTACGCGGTGCTGGGGTATCCTAAAATGAGGAATTGAAAGAGTAGCCAGATAGCTTCCTCCTCAAAATATCTCTCTTTTCAGTATCCTAAAATGAGGAATTGAAAGAACCATAAGGAGCTCGCGGTTAACTTCACAATCCAAGCTGTATCCTAAAATGAGGAATTGAAAGCTATAAAGCTCTTTCCCCCTATCCATATCACGAGGTTTGGTATCCTAAAATGAGGAATTGAAAGCGAACCTCGCCCTCAGGGTATCCGCACCCGAACTCGTATCCTAAAATGAGGAATTGAAAGGGAAATCCAGAGACTCGGCTGGGGGGATCACCCCTTCCAGGTATCCTAAAATGAGGAATTGAAAGTGGTAGAAATGGCTGGCTACTGAAGGGCCGTTGCGACTGTATCCTAAAATGAGGAATTGAAAGTGGGATAACAGAAATTTCTTTTGGCGAATTCACAGCTGTATCCTAAAATGAGGAATTGAAAGGAGGAAGACTACGCAAACATTCTGGGCGCGAGTGATGTTTGTATCCTAAAATGAGGAATTGAAAGGTCTATCCAGAACCCTGAGAGATACGAAGCCTTCATCGAAGTATCCTAAAATGAGGAATTGAAAGGTGTCCGCCCACGCTGTGAGTGTTGAGGAGTCGAGTTCGGGTATCCTAAAATGAGGAATTGAAAGACGACGTTAGAGGAGCAGGCATAGTTGTGAGTGGGCCACTGTATCCTAAAATGAGGAATTGAAAGGAGGGTAGAAGGCTCCAGCTGTCAGGTATAGATTTAATATGTATCCTAAAATGAGGAATTGAAAGTATTGGTTCTATGAAGCTGAAAGTGGTAATAAATACGACTGTATCCTAAAATGAGGAATTGAAAGCTATTATTGTTCCACTCAAACGCGATTTGAGGCCTCACTAGTATCCTAAAATGAGGAATTGAAAGTACACAGTGAGTGGAGATACAGGCGTGCGTCGGCTGTTAGTATCCTAAAATGAGGAATTGAAAGCCTCCTCGCCTCTTTGCTTAGGGAAAGAGTGAGTATGTATCCTAAAATGAGGAATTGAAAGAGTATATCATGGAGTGGGAATTAGCGGCTCAGCGCCTCCTGTATCCTAAAATGAGGAATTGAAAGGCGTGATCACGCCCACGAGGCTCAGCGCCGAGATAATTGTATCCTAAAATGAGGAATTGAAAGTCGTCTAACAGGTCGAAGGCGTCCTCAAGCACCTCATCCGTGTATCCTAAAATGAGGAATTGAAAGCACAGAGGACCCTTCCCTTATATACGAGGTACCCATGTATCCTAAAATGAGGAATTGAAAGTAAAATTAATTATACTTAGAGATATATAACCTTAACCCCAGTATCCTAAAATGAGGAATTGAAAGAGCTGGTAGGTCAGTGCTACCTGTGAAGTCGACTGTGCCAGTATCCTAAAATGAGGAATTGAAAGGAATCTTTCTTTCACTATCCCCCCACTTGTCAATCAGTATCCTAAAATGAGGAATTGAAAGTCGTCGCAGTAGCGTAGAGGGTGTCAGCTGTATCCGCGTGTATCCTAAAATGAGGAATTGAAAGAATAGTGAAGACGGTAGCGCTACAGCTTCAGGCAACAGTATCCTAAAATGAGGAATTGAAAGGTCAAAAATTGATTTTCTGAGTTCAGGCGTAACTTCACGTATCCTAAAATGAGGAATTGAAAGACAGTGTTGTGTTATCAAGCGTGTGTATTATTTCGAGTATCCTAAAATGAGGAATTGAAAGCATAGAGGGGGCGCATGAATAGGGTTTGGGTTGCTCACAGGTATCCTAAAATGAGGAATTGAAAGATACGGTATAGCACGCAAACAAAAATAAAGATTAGTGTGGTATCCTAAAATGAGGAATTGAAAGGTCTTATGGCGGTGACCCTGATACCGCGGTTTTTAACGGTATCCTAAAATGAGGAATTGAAAGACTTAACCCCCACCACTTTTATACCCACCGAGGACTCGTATGTATCCTAAAATGAGGAATTGAAAGAAAAATTTGGGCAAGCAAGTCATTGAGTTTTTGCATTGGTATCCTAAAATGAGGAATTGAAAGGTATCTCAAGCTTGTTTTCTTCTTTCTTCTTCTCTTTCGAGTATCCTAAAATGAGGAATTGAAAGATGATTATCCACCCCGTGGCCGCAGCCGTCATAGATGTATCCTAAAATGAGGAATTGAAAGATAAATGAAAGTGCGACCCCAGCGAGTGCGGGGTCTGTATCCTAAAATGAGGAATTGAAAGATTTTTTCTGCTACTTTTCTCAAAGACTCTTTTGTCAAAGTATCCTAAAATGAGGAATTGAAAGCTCTTTTGGGGAGCTCTATCACACATGTACCCGCCTCATGTATCCTAAAATGAGGAATTGAAAGTAGCAGTGAGTTCGTTAGTGCGATAGGACACGAGGCTACGTATCCTAAAATGAGGAATTGAAAGCACTCTCCGTGATTATACCCTCCTCTAGGGCTCTGCGGTATCCTAAAATGAGGAATTGAAAGCATGACCCACAGCACTTGTGAAGCCACGGGTGAGGATGTGTATCCTAAAATGAGGAATTGAAAGCCGTTATTCCATACATAATCCAACGCTTCCTGTATTCCGGTATCCTAAAATGAGGAATTGAAAGCTGTTCAAGGGCGTATCTACGAAAAGCCCCGAGGTTCTGGTATCCTAAAATGAGGAATTGAAAGTTATCTGGTCTGAGAACCCGCCCAACACGTTGAAGCGCGCGTATCCTAAAATGAGGAATTGAAAGGTTATTTCCTCACTCATTTTTTTACTCACCTCATAGAACGTATCCTAAAATGAGGAATTGAAAGTATTCAGCATGCGAGCCGAAGCAGGTGTGCACCCCCTTGTATCCTAAAATGAGGAATTGAAAGCATTTAAAAACAGACACTGGGTAAACATTGGGTGTTTCTGGTATCCTAAAATGAGGAATTGAAAGACTTGAAGAGCCGACGGTTCGGGTTGTTGGTACAAGTATCCTAAAATGAGGAATTGAAAGACTCACATACACGCCATGCTGGTACCCAAAATGTATCCTAAAATGAGGAATTGAAAGGAGGAGGTTTCACAGCTGAATTGTAAATCAGCACTACGTGTATCCTAAAATGAGGAATTGAAAGTAATCTCCCCTTCAAGCACACAGTACACCTATTACTGTATCCTAAAATGAGGAATTGAAAGATATCATAGGCATATTTAGTTCTATCCTTTACATTCTTCCAGTATCCTAAAATGAGGAATTGAAAGAGCATTGACGCAATAGGGAAGCTCTACTCATCCCAGGTATCCTAAAATGAGGAATTGAAAGGCTTTAACAAGTTTGGCAAACGCGATTATTTCTCTGATTGTATCCTAAAATGAGGAATTGAAAGTGAATTAAACAAAGCGTAGAGACTACTTAAAGATTATTCATGTATCCTAAAATGAGGAATTGAAAGAAAACCTCTTTCGCGAAGAGCTGTGCACTCGTAGTCTTCCCGTATCCTAAAATGAGGAATTGAAAGACATTACTGTAACAGCTGACAACGACGTTTTGCTTGGTATCCTAAAATGAGGAATTGAAAGTCTCTTTCTCATCTTTGAAGCCAAGATTAACCTGTTTCCCGGTATCCTAAAATGAGGAATTGAAAGCTTCTCAACCTTAATAAATCCATGTGTATACGGTTTGGGGTATCCTAAAATGAGGAATTGAAAGCTATTATCCTATAAGCTATAGCTTAACATTGAAGCAGGTATCCTAAAATGAGGAATTGAAAGATTTGAGCGATTACACTCCACCTTTTTGTTTTCGATAGTATCCTAAAATGAGGAATTGAAAGAAACGTTTTAAACACATATAATTTTAATTTCAGCGTTCAGTATCCTAAAATGAGGAATTGAAAGTTTGGAAAGAGTCAACCCCCACTTCCCAGGTCGAAGCCCGGTATCCTAAAATGAGGAATTGAAAGCTATCGCGATTTCCTCATTCTTCAACTCAGCATCACGTATCCTAAAATGAGGAATTGAAAGTTAAGAAAGTGAACTATCAGTCAATCACTTTTAAGGATTCTGTATCCTAAAATGAGGAATTGAAAGTCGGGGTACCCAACAACCGCACAAGCCTTTATTATCCTTATGTATCCTAAAATGAGGAATTGAAAGAATTCCTGCATCGCTGGTTCATTCCTGTGAAGTTCACGTATCCTAAAATGAGGAATTGAAAGCTACGTTGTCTCGGGTGTACGCGCCTACGCCCGAGCCCAGTGTCCTAAAATGAGGAATTGAAAGCGAGTGCAGACCATAACTGAATGATTTGGTGTGCTTCTTGTATCCTAAAATGAGGAATTGAAAGCAGAGTGGAAAGAAAAAACTGAAGAGAGCTTGGGCGCGCTTGTATCCTAAAATGAGGAATTGAAAGAGTGATCGAGGTCCCGATAACCTCGCCAGCGTTGCGTATCCTAAAATGAGGAATTGAAAGCGAAGCAGCTCGCAGAAATGGAGAGGGAGGAGGCGAGTATCCTAAAATGAGGAATTGAAAGCTACTGTAACTGTAACCGTGTAGCCCGGGGAAAGGTATCCTAAAATGAGGAATTGAAAGTAGAGCCGAATCCTCACTAGTGTTTTGCGCCCTCTTCTCTGTATCCTAAAATGAGGAATTGAAAGTGTTCGACACGCTAAAAGGTAGTTGCCATATTCGTCTTTGTATCCTAAAATGAGGAATTGAAAGTCATTCGCAAGATAACTGTACTTCATCGAATTCTCGGTATCCTAAAATGAGGAATTGAAAGGGATGTCAAGATAGCGATCCCTGTCCTCACACCTAACAGTATCCTAAAATGAGGAATTGAAAGACGCGGTTATAACGGGGAACAATACGGGTCTCACTGTGTATCCTAAAATGAGGAATTGAAAGCTGTTGTCCAGATAGCCCTCGAGACTAAATATAACATGTATCCTAAAATGAGGAATTGAAAGTTAAGAGTGCGTGCTGGTACCCAAAGTAGTAGCCGGTATCCTAAAATGAGGAATTGAAAGGAAAATCTCGGGTCTGGGGCACACTTTGGGGTTGGGACCCGTATCCTAAAATGAGGAATTGAAAGCAACTTTTGAGCTACTTGTAATTGTTTCTACCGCGTAGTATCCTAAAATGAGGAATTGAAAGCTAGGGGTTTGAGCATTGGTTGACTTGTGGGTTTAGGTATCCTATAATGAGGAATTGAAAGGGTAAATGGTTTTCAGTTGTTTGGGTGTGGTCCTGGGTATCCTAAAATGAGGAATTGAAAGCTACAATTCCTTTACGAGTAGGTTTAAGGTTGAGGTATCCTAAAATGAGGAATTGAAAGCTACTTAAAAATACTTGAGAGGTGCGGGTACCTTGTATCCTAAAATGAGGAATTGAAAGACCTATATTGGCTTGTTAGAAGTGAACGTCAGAAAATGTGTATCCTAAAATGAGGAATTGAAAGCTCCAAAGCGTTTCGCTTTGCCTACTAAAACGCACCGGGTATCCTAAAATGAGGAATTGAAAGAATTAACATCTCAGCTTCATACTTTGAGTTAGAAGTTATGTATCCTAAAATGAGGAATTGAAAGTTATGACGTCTATCCCCCTCTCATCGCTGGCGTTGGTATCCTAAAATGAGGAATTGAAAGAGAAAGTTCGTAGAAAAAACATTCTTTATTTTCGTAGCGTATCCTAAAATGAGGAATTGAAAGAGATGAGTGCGACGGGGACATGAGGTATATGCTCATATCCTAAAATGAGGAATTGAAAGAGCCATTTGCGAAGCTCGTTGATGGCGTCGTTGGCCGCGTATCCTAAAATGAGGAATTGAAAGCGACAAGGGTAGGAAAAAGCGGGGTCGAGTTGGGACACGTATCCTAAAATGAGGAATTGAAAGTACTACATCGTTATAGCTAAGCTATAACGGAAAAAAAGTATCCTAAAATGAGGAATTGAAAGCCAACACCAACACCTCACACACAGACACCGCCAGCACGTATCCTAAAATGAGGAATTGAAAGTGTATATTGGCATCTTGGACACTTTGCTTGTTCGTATTCAGTATCCTAAAATGAGGAATTGAAAGTTAGAGTCGAAATAAGCACCACGAGAGCCTGCATACTGTATCCTAAAATGAGGAATTGAAAGTGTTGGTCAAGGTCAACAAACTAGATACAGTGTGAGTATCCTAAAATGAGGAATTGAAAGACCCTTACAAGTAGTGTTACTCAAGCAACAGTTGAATCAGTATCCTAAAATGAGGAATTGAAAGTTTTAGATTAGTCATTTTAATCAACTTTGTGTTGCTGGTATCCTAAAATGAGGAATTGAAAGCTTCTAACAGAAAAAGCAATAGCATTCAACCTATCCACGAGTATCCTAAAATGAGGAATTGAAAGTCGGCATAGGGAGCTCGGGGACACTCCACGCCCAGCAGATAGTATCCTAAAATGAGGAATTGAAAGTCTCAGTTTGGCTATTCGTAATTACAGAAATCTCTTTTTTAGGATCCTAAAATGAAGAATTGAAAGATACACACCACAACTATTAAGTCATCAAACAGGGCTATCACGTATCCTAAAATGGGGAATTGATAACGATAGCTTTTGGTTTTTTATAATTGTATGTATACTTATTGGATAAGGCTTGGTATAATAGATGCTATGAAAGTTGGCGATTTATATGACTTACTATGAGTATCTTTTTGCCTTGGTTAGAAATTTAAATTGTGTTTGCTTTTTA
>Ga0208683_100471_pt1 | contig 15902 bp, 15 predicted proteins | sample BED_Mat_host_9_1_FD_187141 | JGI IMG/M metagenome (GOLD analysis project Ga0208683, IMG submission 187141) | Extremophilic microbial mat communities from Yellowstone National Park, USA - BED_Mat_host_9_15 (SPAdes) (version 3) | ecosystem: Environmental > Aquatic > Thermal springs > Hot (42-90C) >... | reverse complement strand
CAGAAGTCGTGGGAGATCACGGTGACCGAGGACATGTGTCCTTCGTTCCTTGGAAAGCGCGTACATCCCGTGCTGTCGACGGCGACCATGATCTCGTACATGGAATGGGTGGCTCGGCGAACCATCCTCGATTACCTCGAAGACGGCGAGGAAGGCATCGGCCACAGCGTTTCGGTTCGGCATCTGGCGCCCGCGCCCGTCGGCAAGCGCGTCTCGTTTTACGCCGAGGTGACGCGAGTGGAGGGTCCGAGGGTGGACTGCCGCGTCTGGGCGGAACACGATAAGGCCCGGATCGGCGAGGGCGAGGTCGTGCAGTACATCCTGCCGAAGGCGAAGATCGAGGCGCGCATTCGGGCCATGGCGTGATCGCGCGGGGCCGTTAGCAGAGAAGGGAGATCGACATGACCGACATCCAGAAGATGTACATCGGTGGGGAATGGGTGGATTCGATTTCGGGGGAATCGCTGGAGGTGAGAAATCCTGCGACCGGCGAGGTGGTGGGACGCGCGGCATTCGGGGATCATCGCGACGCGCTCCGCGCCATCGACGCGGCGCACGCGGCGTTCCCGGAATGGAGCAAACTTTTGGCGAGAGAGCGATCCCGCTACCTGTATCGCCTGTACGAGCTCGTGTATCAGCATCGGAATGAGCTTGCGGAGCTCGTGTCGGCCGAGATGGGCAAGCCCATCCGCGAGGCGAAGGGAGAGGTGGTCGGGTCGGCCGACTACTTCCTGTGGTACGCGGAAGAGGCAAAGCGCGTCTACGGGGAGACCATTCCGTCGAGTTTTCCCAACAAGCGGATCCTCGTGCATCGTCAGCCCGTGGGCGTCGTGGCGGCCATCACGCCGTGGAACTTCCCGGTGAACATGGTGGCGCGCAAAATCGCGCCGGCGCTCGCCGCGGGATGCACGGTCGTACTGAAGCCGGCCGAGGCGACGCCGCTCTCCGCCATCCGGCTGTTTGAGCTGATCCACGAGGCGGGCTTCCCACCTGGTGTGGCGAACCTCGTGATTGGGCAACCCGACAAGGTGGGAGAAGCGTTCCTCAAGAGCCCGAAGGTGGCGAAGATCGCCTTCACCGGCAGCACGCGCGTCGGCAAGCTGCTCATGGCGGGCGCGGCCGAGCACGTCAAGCGCGTGAGCCTCGAGCTCGGCGGCCACGCGCCGACCCTCGTGTTTGCCGACGCCGATCTCGATCTCGCCGTGAAGGGCGTGTTCGAGAGCAAGTTCCGCAACACCGGTCAGATGTGCATCTGCACCAACCGCCTGTATGTCGAGCGGTCCGTCGCCGAGCCGTTCGTCGAGCGGCTGGTGGCGCGCGTGCGAAAGGCGAAGGTCGGCGACGGCCGGAATCCGGAGGTCGAAGTCGGCCCCATCATCAACGAGCGCGGCCTCGAGAAAGTGCTCAACCACATCGAAGACGCGCGCTCCAAGGGCGCAGCCGTGGTCTGCGGAGGGAAGCGTCTGACGGAGGGAGACTACGCCAAAGGTTACTTCGTCGAGCCGACCGTTCTCACCGGCGTCGAGCGCGGCATGCGCGTGCTGGAGGAGGAGACGTTCGGGCCCGTGCTCCCCGTGGCGGTCTTCGACACCGAGGACGAGGCCATCCGCCTCGCGAACGATTCGCCCTATGGGCTCGCGGCGTACGTGTACACGCGCGATCTCGGCCGGGCCGTCCGGGTCGCCGAAGCGCTGGAATTCGGCATCGTGGGCGTCAACGACGGGGCGCCGGTGCAGACGCAGGCTCCGTTCGGCGGCTTCAAGGAGAGCGGGCTCGGGCGCGAGGGCGGCCATCACGCCATGGACGAGTTCCTCGAAATCAAGCACATCTCGCTCGCCTGGTGATGCGCAATGGGTGAGAGAAGCTGCGCGGGTGTCTCGCGCAGCTTCTAGCCGCTCCGGCGGGTTTTGCGCTATGATGAAACGGAAGAGAGAAGGGAGCATCGGCGCATGCATGAAAGCGTTCGCGTGGAACACCAGGGGGCTGTGATGGTCGTCACCCTCAACCGGCCGGACAAGGTGAATGCCTTGACGCGGGACACGCTGTTCGCCCTGCGGGAGGCGTTCCAGGCCGCAGGAGAGGACGAGGGCGTTCGCTGCGTCCTTCTGACGGGTGCGGGCCGCGGCTTCTGCGCGGGTCAGGACCTGGATCTCGGCGGCGGCGACGCCGATTACGCCAAGGTCATCCGAGAGACGTACAATCCGCTCATTCTGACCATGACGCACCTCGAAAAGCCCATCGTCTGCGCCATCAACGGCGTTGCGGCCGGCGCCGGCGTCAGCCTTGCGCTCGCCTGCGATCTTCGCATTGCCTCCGAATCGGCCACCTTCATTCAGGCTTTTGTGAATATTGGGCTCATTCCAGACTCCGGAGGAACCTGGTTCTTGCCGCGCATCGTCGGGCTGGGCCGCGCCATGGAATTGGCGATGTTGGGCGATCGCGTCGACGCCTCGCGCGCATACGAGATAGGCCTCGTCAACCGCGTCGTGCCCGCCGACAGGCTGATGGCCGAGGCCATGGCGCTCGCCGAGCGGCTGGCCGCGATGCCGACCCGCGCCATTGGGCTCATCAAGCGCGCGCACTACGAGGGCATGGAGCAGACGCTGGCGCAGTCGCTCGAGCTCGAGGCGGTGCTTCAGAAAGAGGCGGGACAGACGGCGGATCACCAGGAGGGCGTGCGGGCGTTTCTCGAAAAGCGGCCGCCGCGTTTTCAGGGCCGATAGGCTCTGACTTCGCTGTATTTCTACGATGAAAGGGGATTTCACATGCGTAACGTATGGATCGTCGAGTACGTGCGCACGCCCATCGGCAGACAGGGCGGGGCACTGAAGCGCGTTCGCCCGGACGATCTCGCCGCGCACGTGTTGAAGCACGTCTGCGATCGGGCCGGGATCGAACCGGGCCAGGTGGAGGAAGTGTACATGGGCTGCGCCAACCAGGCGGGAGAGGACAACCGGAACGTCGCGCGCATGGCGGTGCTCCTCGCGGGCTTTCCCGAGCACGTCCCGGGCGTCACGGTCAATCGCCTGTGCGCCTCGGGCTTGGAGGCCGTGAACCAGGCGGCGAAGGCCATTGCGCTCGGCGAGATCGACATCGCCATCGCGGGGGGCGTGGAGAGCATGACGCGCGCGCCGCTCGTGTTTCCGAAGCCGGAGATGGAGTACGTGCGCGGCAATCAGATCCTATGGGATACGACGCTGGGTTGGCGAATGCCGAATCCGCGTTTTCCTTATCCGCTCGAGAGCATGGGCGAGACGGCCGAGAACGTGGCAGAACAGTTCGGCATTTCGCGCGAGGACCAGGACGCCTTTGCGCTTGCGAGCCAGCAGAAGGCCGCAAGAGCACAGGCGGAGGGGATCTTCGCGGAGGAGATCGTGCCCGTCGTCGTGAAGGAGAAGAAGCAGGAGATGGTGGTCGATCGCGACGAGCACCTGCGGCCAGACACGACCTTGGAGGCGCTCGCGAAACTTAAGCCCGCCTTCCGCGAGGGAGGCACGGTGACGGCGGGCAACTCGTCGGGCATTAACGACGGCGCGGCGGCACTCGTGCTCGTGTCGGAGGAGAAAGGGCGGGAACTTGGCCTGAAGCCGCTCGCGCGCTGGGTGGCGAGCGCGACGGCAGGCGTCAGCCCGCGCGTGATGGGGATTGGCCCCGTGTACGCCGTTCGGAAGCTCGTCGCCAGGACGGGCGTTCAGGTGGACGAGATCGACTGGGTGGAGCTGAACGAGGCGTTTGCGGCGCAGTCGGTCGCGTGCATCCGCGAACTGGGGCTCGATCCGGCCAAGGTGAATCCGAACGGCGGCGCCATCGCGCTGGGACATCCGCTCGGCTGCTCGGGGGCGCGCCTCGCCGGGACGCTCGCGAAGCAGCTTGCGCGCACGGGGGCGCGCTACGGGATCGCCACGCTGTGCGTCGGTGTAGGGCAGGGCGTGGCGACGCTCCTCGAGCGGGTGGAGGAGTGAGGTAAGGCCAGCGAGGCGCGAGGTTTCTCGGCATTCGAATGGCGTCGCGCCGCGTCGGCGCACGAGGTACAATAGAGACAGCGAGGACGGCCTCCGGCCGGGCGGGATGCGTCTCCCGCGCGCCGGCAGGCCGTTTCTGATAGGCGGAGAAGCGGGGGAGTCGTTGTGATCGGCAAGATGGTGAAGGACGTTTTGGAAGTGCATTGGAGAAAGCCGTACAGGGCGTGGGGGTGAGCCCTATCAGACGACGGATGGTGGCCCATCGCAGGAAGATACCTGTCGTATTCCTGATCTTCATTTTGATCACGCTGTTTGGGTTGAACGTGTACAGAAATCTTTACGATTCGAGCTTTTCTCTGACTGTGGATGGCGACTATCCATTGAGGCAAGGTTCTCTCGGATTTGGGCAACCAGCCCAGTTGATACACCCCGCGCAGCAAACGGACGGCCAGGAGACATATCCGCATCTGCATACGTACGGGTGGGCGAATCATTCGACGTATGTCTTAGGAAGTCCTCGCAGTGGTCTCTGGTTCGGCGTGAAGCGCACCCTCGGAGGTAGGTTCGCGCTCGTCCCTGGTGACGTTGGAACGCCAGCCGTCATCATCGGGATTGAGATTCGGGATCCATCCGGTAGAATCGTTTCCGACCTGCTGCCGGGAAGATGGTATGTGGTCCAACAATACGGTCACCCACTCCGAATCGAGTTGAGTGGGTGACGGTGAGTCGTCGCCACTGAGGCCACGCCGAGCAAGGTAGTGGCAAGTTCCATGAAGCACGGCGGGCCCGGTGGTGTGTGATGCTCATCTTGGTTTGACATACGTGTAGGAGGTCACGGTTTGCACACAGTATCTATCGCGCTTCTTCCCATGTTGTTGATTTCGATGGCATGGATAATCTGGAGAGTCGAGTTGACGCAGCGGAACCAGCAGCGGTTATTCGCTCGCCTCGAGGCCCACGAACGGGCGCTGCGAGACCTGCGCGTGGAGATGTCTCAAGCACTTCAGGCCCAGAGCCAGGCGCTGATGAGCGCGCAGGCGGAAGCCTCGCGCAGTCTCGCGCAGACGCTCTCGCTTCAGCACCAGAACCTGCTGCACGCGCTTGGAGAGTGGAACGAGAAGGATTGGGCGCAGCTAGAGTCGTTCAGCCAGCGATTCAGCGAGTGGGCGCAGCACACGGCCCGTCAACTCGAGGCGATGCGCGAGACGGTCGAGCGGAGGCTCCAGTACCTGCAGGAGGAAAACCGCAAGGAACTCGAGCGTATGCGCCTGACGGTCGACGAAAAGCTTCATCAAACGCTCGAGCGTCGCCTGGGCGAGTCGTTCCAGCTCGTGAGTCAGCGTCTCGAGCAGGTGCACCAAGGCCTCGGCGAGATGCAGTCGCTCGCCGCCGGCGTCGGTGACCTCAAACGCGTCCTTTCCAACGTGAAGACGCGTGGGATCCTCGGGGAGGTCCAATTGGATACGCTCCTCGAGCAGATCTTGAGCCCCGAGCAGTACGCGCGAAACGTCGCGGTCAAGCCGGGATCGGACGAGCGCGTCGACTTTGCCATCCGTCTGCCCGGACGGGAGGGGGACGATCCCGTCTGGCTGCCCATCGACGCCAAGTTTCCGCTCGAGGACTATCAGCGGCTCGTGGAGGCGCAGGATGCGGGGGATCAAACTGGATTCCTGGAAGCGGCCAAGGCGCTCGAGGCGCGCATCCGCGACGAGGCGAAGTCGATCCGCCAAAAGTACATCGCGCCGCCTCACACCACCGAGTTCGCGCTCCTCTTCCTCCCGATGGAGGGCCTCTTCGCCGAGGTCCTGCGCCGAAGCGGTCTGTGGGAGTCTTTGTCGCGCGAGTACCGCGTGATTGTGACCGGGCCAACCACGCTTGCGGCGCTGCTGAACAGCCTGCAGATGGGCTTTCGCACGCTCGCGATTCAGAAGCGCTCCAGCGAGGTCTGGCAGCTGCTCGGCGCGATTCGGACGGAATTCGGCAAGTTCGGCGAACTGCTCGCGCGAACGCGCAAAAAACTGGAGGAGGCGTCCAACGCCATCGATCGTGCCGCGACGCGATCGCGCCAAATCGAACGCAAACTCGTGGCGGTGGAGGCGCAGCCCGAGCTTCCCGACGCATCCTGGGAAGAGGAGGCGTAAATGGAGACAGCACAGGCCTCGCCGGCCCGTGCTGCCGTTGTCAGTGTTTGTGACTTGTCTTGATGCGGCGCCATTTGCGATCGTCGTTGGTGGTCTCCGGGAACCGCTCGCCCTTGTGAAGGTACACGCGCTTGGGGTTGTGGAGATCCTCGCTGTCAGGGTGAGCGCCCACCTCGATGTAGACGCCGTTGTTCGGCGCTTTGTAGCCCGGCGTGAATTCAGATCGTTCTCCCACGGCCATCACCTCAGGCATAGCATGTCCGCCGGGCGTCGCGCGATGACCGGAGCATTTTTCCTTGTGGTCACCCGAGCGCGTGCATCGCCAAGATGTTCGTTACCTTCACATCGACGGCCAGTCAGCCACAGTCGAGCTCGGCGTCGCATGGCGCCGAGGCGACACATCGCGCTTGGTGGCCGCATTTCTCGAGATCGCCGAAGCACGAGGGGTAGCGCACCAGGCGGCCTGTCGTGGTATCCAGTTACGGGCGCATGGCGTCCGGGACGATCACGACCACCGCGCGGGCCTCGACGCACACGGCGTCACCGGCCCACACCTGGGTCTCGATCACGGCCTTTCGATTCGTCACCTCGGCCACACGACCCACTGCGCGCAAGATAGACCCCATGGGCGTGGGCTTGCGGTACTCCACGTGGAGCGATGCTGTCACACATCGCGGCACAGGTGTGCCGTCTCCGAGTTCGCCTCCGCGGGCCTGGAGAAGCGCGAGCGACCCGGAGCCGGTGCTGTGACAATCGACGAGGCAGGCTAGGTAGCCGCCGTAGACGAAGCCCGGGACGGCCGTGTAGATGGTTTCAGGTTGCGCTTCGGTCACCGTGACCTCGCCGTCCCAGCGCGTGCGAAAGTGGTGTCCATGCTCGTTCAGCCGCCCGCATCCGTAACACCAAGCGAAGTCGTCGGGATAATGGTCCTGAATGTAAGGAGATACGCGCATGTCAGGAGGCTCCCTTCGGTTTGGATTCGCCCCGGCCGCCATCGCCGGGTTCGGCAAGGCTCAGGCGGCGCATCCAAGCGGCTACACGGTGCGAATCGGCGTCATCAAGCGATTCAAGCGCTTCCACGACGCGCGCTCGAACCTCGAGCGGCTTGTTCTGGCTGAGCTTCGCCGCCGCCTCGACGCGCGTGATGTCGATGCGAAACGCGACGATTCCACGCATCAGGTTTCGATAGTAGGGGCGATCGCGATCGGCGGACAGTGGCGACTGCGGATCATACGCGAGAATGAGCCGCTCCAAAAGATCCGCCACGGCTTCCTCGTCTTCGATCACGCGCGCACGGCCATACACGTGAACGGCCAAGTAGTTCCACGTCGGCACTTGATCGGCAAGCCCGTACCAGGCGGGCGAGACGTAGGCGTGAGGGCCCTGAAAGATGGCCAGGCATAATCCATCGTGGAGATGTTCGGCCTGCGGATTCGCCCGGGCCAAGTGGCCAAAGAGCGCCGCCTCGGCCGGATCGTAGACGAGCGGCACGTGGGTCGCCAGCATGTCGCCGTCGACCGAGGTCACGAGCACCGCAAAGCTGTGCTCGCGCAGAAGTGTTTCAATGAGCTGCGCATCCTTCAGTTGAAAGGATCTCGGGATATACATGAGCCACCTCCCTGTGAATAGGCCGACCGAGAATCAAGGGTATTCCCGATGATCAGAATAACACGGAATGGAAGATCCGCCTGCGTCCTCTCTTGACATTCTCGCGGAGTCTGGTATGCTTACGATTGTCAAGCAAGCGCTTGTTTTGGTCAAACCGGAGGTGTCGTCGGTGGGGACGGGGTCCATTTCGGCGCGCGGTTCACTTGCACACGTCGGCCGCTACGTACCCGGCAAGCCGATCGAGGAGGTTCAGCGCGAACTCGGCCTGTCAAGCGTGATCAAATTAGCTTCCAATGAAAACGCTTACGGATGTTCGCCGAAAGCTAGGGCGGCCGTGGCGGAGGAAATGGCTCGAGCGGCGCTGTATCCCGAGTCATTTTCGCCCGCGCTCGCGCAAAAGCTTTCCGCGAAGCTCGGCGTGCGCGAGGATCAGTTGATCTTTGGCAACGGATCTGACGAGATCATCGGCCTCTTGACGCGCGCATTCCTCGAGTCGGGTGACGAGGTGGTCATGGCCGACCCCACGTTCACGCGCTACGAGCAGAACGTCGCCATCGAAGGCGGCGTGGCGGTCAAGGTGCCGTGTCGAGACGGGGTGCACGATCTCGACGCCATGCTCGGCGCCATCACGGCGAGGACGAAGCTCGTGTTTGTGTGCAATCCCAATAATCCCACGGGCACGATGGTCGGCGCCGACGCTTTGCGCCGTTTCATTGAGCAGGTGCCCGACGGCGTGATGGTGGTCGTCGACGAGGCATATTACGAGTACGTCACGTCGGATGACTACTTGCAGACGCTTCCGCTGCTCGACGCACATCCGAACCTCGTCGTTCTTCGCACGTTCAGCAAAATCTATGGACTCGCGGGGCTCCGCATCGGTTACGCCGCGCTGCACCCGGACGTGGCCTCCGTACTACACAAGGTAAGAGGGCCTTTCAACACGAGCCGGTTGGCGCAGGTGGCCGCGCTCGCCTCCCTCGACGATCCGGACTTCGTCGCGATGTGCCGCGAACAAAACGCCAAAGAGCGGGATCGCGTCGCGCGGGCGCTTTCCGATATGGGCCTTCGCGTGTATCCGTCGCAGACCAACTTTCTTCTGTTTGAAGTACCCGGATCGGGCGCGGCGGTCGCCGAGCGCCTGCTGCGCCAGGGCGTGATCGTCCGAGCTGGGGAAGGGCTCGGCGCCCCGGGGACGGTGCGGGTCTCGCTGGGAACGCCTGAGGAGAACGACGCATTTCTTCGCGCTTTGACACATTCAATCGAATAAGGAGGTCTTGGCATGTTGGCCGAACACGATAGGGCAGAGCGGCTCATGGAAATCGCCAAGGCGGAAGGGTTGTACGAGGAGATTCACATCCTGAAGGAGGACGGCACGCTGGTGAGCGCGGTGGACGACATCCCGCCGGAGGTCATGGTGGCGATGTACCGGCACATGGTGTTCGCCCGCGCGTTTGATCGGAAGGCCATCGCGCTTCAGCGACAGGGCCGGATCGGCACCTACGCGCCGTTCGAGGGGCAGGAGGCCGCGCAGGTGGCGAGCGCGATGGCGCTCGCGCCGGAGGACTTCGTGTTCCCGTCGTATCGCGATCACGCCGCCACGATGGTGCTCGGGCAATCGCCCGCGAACGTGCTTCTCTACTGGTCGGGGCGCGTGGAGGGCATCCGGAGCCCGGAGGGCAGGCACATCCTTCCGCCCAGTGTGCCGATTGCCACGCACGTGCTGCACGCCGTCGGCGCCGCCTGGGCAAGCAGGTATCGCAAGGAGAGCGCGGTCAGCATCGCGTACTTCGGCGACGGCGCGACGAGCGAGGGCGACTTTCATGAGGCGCTCAATTTCGCGGGCGTCTTCCACCTGCCGGTCATTTTCTTCTGCCAAAACAACGGGTACGCCATCAGCGTGCCGTTTTCTCGCCAGTCCGCATCCCGCACCATTGCGCAGCGGGCGATTGCGTACGACATCGTGGGCGTGCGCGTGGATGGTAACGACGCGTTCGCGGTGTACCGCGCGGTGAAGGAGGCGCGGTCGCGCGCGCTCCACGGCCTCGGACCGACGCTCATCGAGGCGGTGACCTTCCGCATGGGCGCGCACACGACGGCGGACGACCCGACGCGTTATCGGGATCAGAAGGCGGTCGTGGAGGCGTGGCAGAAGCGGGATCCGATTGTGCGCCTGCGCCTGTACCTCGAGTCGCAAAAGCTTTGGTCGGAATCCGACGAGGCGAAGCTCCAGGATGAGGTGAAGGCGCGGGTGGAGGCTGCTGTGGAGGAGGCGCTCTCCATCGCACCGCCCGACATGGAGATGATGTTCGATCACGTTTACGCGGAAGAGCCCTGGCACCTCGTCGCTCAGCGCGAGGAGTACCGCAGGACCCGCGAGGGGGTATCCGTATGAGCAGGATGTTGAACCTGGTCCAAGCCATCAACGAAGCGCTCGATCTCAAGCTCGCGGACGATCCGCGCGTCGTGCTCCTCGGCGAGGACATCGGGAAAAACGGCGGAGTGTTTCGCGCAACTGATGGCCTTCTCGAGAAGTACGGCGAGGAGCGCGTGATCGACACGCCGCTCGCGGAGTCGGCGATCATCGGCACCTCCATCGGGATGGCGGTCAACGGCCTCATCCCGGTGCCGGAGATTCAGTTTTTGGCATTCATCTTCCCTGCGCTGGATCAGCTGTTCTCGCACGTAGCTCGCATGCGCTACCGGTCGCAGGGGCAGTTTCCGGTGCCGATGACCATCCGAACGCCGTACGGCGCGGGCATTCACGGTCCGGAACTCCACGCCGAGAGCGTGGAGAGTTTCTTCGCGCACACCCCGGGGCTGAAGGTGGTCGTCCCGAGCGGTCCGTACGACGCCAAAGGGCTGCTCATCTCGGCCATTGAAGATCCCGATCCGGTGGTGTTCTTGGAGCCCACCAAGCTGTACCGGGCGTTCCGCGAAGAGGTGCCCGAAGGGCTGTACCGGGTGCCCATCGGCAAGGCCAAGCGGGTGCGCGAAGGCGAGGACGTGTCGGTGTTCGCGTGGGGCTCGATGCTGCGCACGGCGCTCAAGGTGGCGGAGGCCATCGAGCGCGAGCGGGGCTGGACGTGCGACGTGATCGACCTCCGCACGCTGTATCCGCTCGATCGCGACGCCATCGTGGAATCGGTGCAGAAGACCGGGCGCGCGGTGGTGGTGCACGAGGCGCACAAAACGGCGGGGCTTGGGGCCGAGATTGTGTCGTTGATCAACGAGGAGGCGCTTCTCTACCTTCGGGCGCCGATCAAGCGGATTGCTGGGTTCGATGTGCCGGTGCCGTTCTTCGCACTGGAGGACGAGTACATGCCGACCGAAGCGCGCATTCGCGCAGGGATTGAAGAGACCATCACGTTCTGAGGCGGGAGACGGATATGGAGTTTAAACTGGCAGACATCGGCGAGGGCATTCACGAGGGCGAGATTCTGCGCTGGTTGGTAAAGGAAGGCGACCAGGTGGAGCAGGATGCGCCGCTCGTAGAAGTGCAGACGGACAAGGTGACGGCGGAGCTGCCGTCTCCAGTGGCGGGCGTGATCGAGCGCATTTTGGCGCGCGAGGGGCAGGTGGTGCCCGTGGGCACGGTGCTCGCGGTCATCCGAGAGGCTGGAGCCAAAGCGGCGGCTGCGGCGTCTGGTGCGCCCGGCGCGCAGGCATCCCTGCAGGAGAAGCCCGCGCCGCAGGCACACAGTGAAGCGCAGCCTGGGCGCGAGGCTGCCGCACCCCAGGCGAGCGGAGCCGCGCATAGAGGGGGCAGGCGGCGGGCGCTTGCCACGCCGCACGTGCGCGCCTTGGCTCGGAAGCTCGGGGTGGACATCGACGAGATCGACGGGACGGGCCCGGTCGGCCGGGTGACGGAGGAGGACGTGCGCCGCTTTGCGGAGGGCGGGCGCGAGCCTGCGGTGGAGCCAGCCCGGGCGCGCGCCGAGCATGCGGCGGAAGCTCAGCCGACAGCCGCATTGCGAGTCGCAACGCCCGCGGCGTCGGGCGAGCTTGTGGAGCAGGTGCCGCTGCGGGGGCTGAGGCGGCGGATCGCGGAGCACATGGTGCAGGCCAAGCGCATCATCCCGCACGCGACGCACATCGATGAGGTGGAGATGGATGGCATCGAGGCGCTCCGCGAGCGACTACGGCCGTACGCCGAGGCGCGCGGCGTGAAACTCACGTCGCTCGCGTTCTTCGTGAAGGCGGTGTCCATCGCGCTCAAGGAGTTCCCGTACGTCAACGCGTCGGTGGACGAGGCGCAGGAGCACGTGCTCCTCAGGCGCTATTATCACATCGGCATCGCGGTCGACACGGAGCAGGGGCTCATCGTGCCCGTGGTGAAGCACGCGGATGAGAAGTCGCTCTTCGAAATCGCGCGCGAGGTGTCCGATCTCGCCCGGCGGGCGCGGGAGAACCGCCTGTCGCTCGACGAGGTGACGGGCAGCACGTTCACCATCTCGAACGCCGGCGCGCTCGGCGGGCTGTACGCGACGCCCATCATCAACTATCCCGAGTCGGCGATTCTCGGGATTCACAAGATGGAGCCGCGCCCCGTGGTGCGCAACAACGAGATTGTCATCCGCAACATTGCCCACGTGTCCCTCTCGTTCGATCACCGCATCATCGACGGCGGCATGGCCATCCGCTTCACCAACCGCGTGCGCGAACTGTTGGAGGAGCCGGATCGGCTGTGGGCGGAACTTCGGTAGGGAGGTGCTCGCGTGGCGTACCTTTCCATCCACGATGACGGCCCGGTCCGCGTCATCCGCATCGCGCGCGACGAGCGGCTGAACGCGCTCAATCTTGCGCTCGTCGACGAACTGGTGGCGGCATTGGAGGCAGCGGACGCCGAGCCGCAGGTGCGCGCCGTCGTCATGACGGGCGGCGACAAGGCGTTTGCGGCCGGCGCGGATATCGCGGAAATGGCGGATGCGACGGCGGTTGACATGAAGCTGCGCGATCAGTTCCGCGCCTGGGATCGGATTCGCGGCGTTCACAAGCCCGTCATCGCGGCCGTGCGAGGCTTCGCGCTGGGCGGCGGTTGCGAACTGGCCATGGCCTGCGATCTCGTCATCGCGGGCGAGAGCGCGAAGTTCGGTCAGCCCGAGGTGAAGCTGGGGCTCATGCCGGGCGCGGGCGGCACGCAGTGGCTGGCGCGTAGGCTCGGCAAGGCGCGGGCTCTTGAGCTTTTGTGGCTCGGCGAGCCCATCACCGCACAGGAGGCCATGGCGCTCGGGCTCGTGAACCGCGTCGTCCCGGATGACACGTGCGTGGCTGCGGCATTGGAACTTGGCAAGCGCTTGGCCGAGATGCCACCCGTGGCGCTTCGCTGCATCAAGGAAGCGGTGTATCAGGCGATGGACACGACGCTGGCAGACGGCCTCGAGGCGGAGAGAAACCTGTTCTATCTGCTCTGTGCGACGGAAGATGCGCGCGAAGGGATGCGCGCGTTCATCGAACGGCGGAAGCCATCGTTTCGCGGCCGTTGACGAAGCGGAAGGTTCGGCGCACGGCCGGTCGAGGTCATCCGCAAACTCGCCCGCGGGCACGCTTGCGCGCAAAAGGGGGTGCGCGCGCCGCCATCCTGCGCTATGATGAAGGGCGTTGAACGAGAGAGAAACGGAGTGGCGCGGCGGTGACGGATCGCAAAGGGCTGTGGTACGCGTTTTTGGCGTATGCGGGCTGGGGGCTCCTCCCTGCGTATTGGAACGTGTTCGAGCGGATGTCTCCGTATGAGGTCCTGTCGTATCGCATGGTGTTTTCGGCGTTGACCATCTGGATTTGGGTTGCACTCGCGCGCCGCGCGCAAAGCGTGGCGGGCGTGATGCGCGACGGACGCCGGGCGCGGCTCATGGCGCTCGGCTCACTCATGATCACGGTGAACTGGCTGACGTTCATCGTCGCGGTGAACACCGGGCATGTGGTGGAGTCGAGCCTCGGTTATTACATCAACCCCATTGTGAACGTGCTCTTGGGCTTGCTGCTCTTTCGCGAGCGGCTCGACGGGTGGCAGTGGGGGGCGCTCGTCGTCGCGATGGCGGGTGTGGGCATCATGATGGGGGCCTACGGACAGGTGCCCTGGTTGGCGCTCGCGCTCGCCGGATCGTTCGGCCTGTACGGCGTGGTGAAAAAGCGCGTGGACGCAGACGCTGTGCAAAGCCTCACGTGGGAAACGACGCTGGCCCTGCCACTCGCAGCCGCGTATCTTGCCGCGACGTTCGCCACACATCGCGTGACCGTCACTCAGCTCACAAGCTGGCAGATGGCGTTGCTTGTCCTCAGCGGCCTTTTCACGGCCGTGCCGCTGCTTCTGTTCGCCATGGCCGCCAAGCGATTGAGCCTCGCGACCCTCGGCATGGTGCAGTACATCTCCCCAACCCTGCAACTCGTCATTGGCCTCGCGGTCGATCACGAAGCCTTCACGCGGGCCGACGCCATTGGATTTGCGTGCATCTGGATGGCGCTTGCGCTCTACACCATCTCCCTGGTGCGAAACGAGCGGCGACATCGCCATCGTCCGGCGGATCGCCAAGCGGTGAGCGAGGCCGCGAAAGGGTGACATGAATCCATGCCCATGACGCTTCAAGCCGCGCTCCGCTCGGCGATGTTGGACATCACGCCGCTTCGCACGTCTCCCGCGTTTTTGCGGCTCTGGATCGGCAGCGGGATCTCGACGCTCGGGGGCACCATGACGCCCTTCGCGGTCATGCTGCAGGTGTATCGAGCCACGCACAGCACCCTCGATGTCGGGCTGACCGGCCTCGCCAGCGTGCTGCCGGGTGCGCTGTTCGTGCTCCTCGGCGGAAGCGTGGGCGATCGCGTCGATCGCCGCAAGCTCGCCCTTCTCGCCACAAGCGGGCAGATGCTCGTGTCGGCGCTCCTCGCTGTGCAGGCGCTCATCGCGTGGTCCGCGCTCTGGCTCATCTACGCGCTGTTGTGCGCGCAGTCGGTGCTCGGAGCCATCAACGCCCCAGCGCGCCGGACGTTTGTGCCGCGCCTTCTGCCCAAGGAGCAGGTCAGAGCGGGGCAGACGCTGAACACCTTGGCCATTCGCTTCGGGGAGGTCGCTGGGCCATCGCTTGCGGGCGTGATCGCCAGTTTCGCCGGGCTCGGGTGGTGTTACGCCTGCGACGCGGCGACCTTTCTCGCGGCACTCTATGCCATCTATCGTTTGCCACCCATGTTGCCAGAGGCCAATGCCAAGCAGCGGAGCATGTTGGACGGCGTGATGGAGGGACTGCGCTTCTTGGGGCGATCGCGCGCCCTTCTCGGCGCCATGTTAGCTGACCTCAGCGTCACCGTGCTTGGCGTGCCCACCGCGCTCCTGCCGGCGCTCGTGAGCGAGCGCTTTGGTGGCCGGCCGGAGACGCTCGGCCTGATGATGGGCGCCACCGGCATCGGCGGCTTGGTCATCCTTGCCCTGTCGGGCCCTGTGCGCCACATTCGGTCCGAAGGCAAAGCGATTCTGGTCGCCTGTGCCGCCTGGGCCATAGCCGCAGGGGGTCTCGGGCTCGCCCCCTTCGTCTGGCTCTGCGTGGCCCTTCTCGGGCTGATGGGCGCGGCAGACTCCATCCTCGTGGTGATGCGCTCGACGCTCATCCAGCAAGGGACGCCGGACGGCCTGCGCGGACGCATTTCCAGCGTGGATTACCTGGTGGGGACCGGCGGTCCGCAGCTCGGCAATCTCCGCGCAGGGCTCGTGGGGAGCCTGCTCCCGCCCGGAGCGTCCATCGCCGTCGGCGGACTTTCCACGCTCGCCGCCATCCTTTGCGTCGGCTGGTTCGTCCCTGAGTTGCGAAGGGCGCGCGGGGAAGGGGGCGCCTGAATCCATCCGCCTTCCCCGACTCGATTTGGGAACCGTTTCTCAGTCGCGCCGGTATTCGGCGTCCGTGACGCGCTCCAACCAATCGACCGGCGAGCCGTCGAGAGCTTCCTGAATCGCCACGTGCGCCATGGCGTGCTCTGGCGAAGCGCCGTGCCAGTGCCTTTCGCCAGGCTCGAACCAAACGATGTCCCCAGGGTAAACCTCCTGGACCGATTCGCCTTCTCGTTGGACCCAGCCTACGCCTTCTAGGAGCGTGTCCGAGTAATTGACCCAAGGACACGCTCTACACGACGCCGCTCCTCGAACGGAAATGGTTTATTCTAGTCTGCCGGCGTGAAGTTGTACCTACACCGTACTGCCATACCCGATGGG
>Ga0208683_100467_pt1 | contig 15966 bp, 18 predicted proteins | sample BED_Mat_host_9_1_FD_187141 | JGI IMG/M metagenome (GOLD analysis project Ga0208683, IMG submission 187141) | Extremophilic microbial mat communities from Yellowstone National Park, USA - BED_Mat_host_9_15 (SPAdes) (version 3) | ecosystem: Environmental > Aquatic > Thermal springs > Hot (42-90C) >... | reverse complement strand
TTGAGAATAATTGATCCCCTCGCTGCCTTTAACGAGCCCCTTCGAGGCCTGGAGAATTATACCTTTATTGTAGCCCCACATAATGCCCATAATGAGGAGCCCCTGCATCCTATCCCCGCCATAAACGGCGAGATTCATCGCTTGCTTTAATTAGCGAAACATCGATCATTCAGGGAGGGGGATCGGGCTCCGTGCAGCTGACCCCTCAATCCTTGCATGTGGCCGCAACACGCATTGAGTCCTTTATTCGCTCAGTGAGGGATGAGGCTGGGCACTATTAGTAACGCTATTAAGAGATTAATTAGGGTCACTGCTGCAAACACTGTGTACCACTTATCGCGCTCAATGATGAACCTAACCATATTGATGGCGACCATGGCTATCGGCATTAATATCAAGAGTATTAGGCCGAGCAACATGAGTGAAACACCATCACCCTCCCTGATTCCGGTGAGCATCATACCTATGCTTATTGAGGCTGTATTGACGCTGGATGATGGATCGGCTATATCCATTAATTTATGCCCCATTCCGCCACCGTGCATTAATACCAAGGCGAGGCCCATCCCCATTATTAGGATGCTAATCACTATGCCGAGCCGAAGCAGGTTACTGGTTATATTCTCGAACTTCTCCTCGACTTCGCTTCGCTTAGCGTATTGAATCCCATATATGCTCAGTAAATTATCCTCATAAATTGGGCGCCTCATCATTAGGTAGTAAAGCGATGAAATCATAACAATGGAGAAGAGGAGGGAAACTATGGTCTTATCAATAGATGAAATGGGAACTAAGCCTTCCCTACCTAATCCGCGTAGAAGCATCCTGAACCCCAGGTATGATAGTATGGCCACGAAAACCCATCGTATTTGCTTATTGGTTATCCGCATCAATATTCGGGTTCCCGCTTGAGCCCCTATTAGTACTCCTATTGCTGTTGCTGCTGCTATGAATGGTTGTATGTAGCCGAAGTACCAGTATATGCTGCTTCCGGTGGCTGCAGTGACTCCAATCATGAAGTTGCTCGTCGTGGTGCTAACCTTCATGGGGAGATTCATGGCCCAATCAAGCCCAAGAACCTTGAGGGCGCCGCTGCCAATACCCAATAAACCACTGATGACGCCGGCGAAAAACATGATAACCTCACCCAACCACCACCTAACACCCCAGTACTCTATTGTTCGCCCAAGCGCAGCATCGTGATACTCCCCATGCAGCTTAAATACCTTAGTAGTCCAATCCGGTGGACGCGGCTTAGGTATCTCATACTTGCCCCTTTGAACGGTGGGTATTATGCTGGTTAATAGAACCACGCCAAACACTATATATATGACCCACGCCAAACCATGGGAATAAATCCAGCCCGCGCTCAGTGATCCAACTATGGCGCCGCTGCTCGTGGCCACCTCAAGCCCCATTCCTATGCGCACATTAGTTATCTTATCCTTTATATAGGCGCTGGCGGACCCGCTTGATGTGGCTATCGTTGATATCAGGGATGCACCGGTGGCGTAATAAATGGGAACCCCAAGGAAAAGCACCAATAATGGAGTCAAGACAGTGCCGCCGCCTAGACCAGTTAGTGAACCAATGAAGCCTGAGAATATGCCTGCAATCAGTATCTCCACGAATCTCAGAATGATGCCTAACATGTTTAGATTCCCTTTAACGTAAATATTTTAAGTTTTTCCAATGTGGTGGCCCTGGGGCCCTCGTTGGTTTCCTCAGGATCATGATCCAATTAATGCCGCTAGATCATGATCAACAATCACGCAGGCTCAGCACCTAACTATATTGAATCCGGAGGCTTTTCTTAATCTATTCATTATGGCTAACCCAATGCCGATTTCGGGGAATCCCTCCGCCACGGCTGCATCAACTCCCAATTCATCTACGCGCCTCAATGAATCGAATAATTGCCTAGCCACGCCGTAGAGATCATTCCTGCTCCCTATATTTATCAATTCGACGCCACTATATGAACCGCAGGTCTCGCTGCTGCATATAACGGCGATCCTCATTCCTTTGCTTCGAAATTCATCAATTAATTTACTAGCTAGTTTAACCATATAATCCACATCATTGCACTCCACTAAGGTAACTGGCTTTAATGGAGCGTAGTGCCTATACTTCATTCCAGGGGCTAATGCTGCATCGGCCTCTCGAATTCCCCTCGCAAATTCCGGTACCTCTATATCGGGGAAAAACTTACGCAGCTCCTCTAGAGTGAAGGGGCCTGGGCGAAGCAGTATTGGGCGGCGACCCGTGAAGTCTATAATAGTGGATTCAACCCCGAAGTAAGTGTCCCCTCCATCTATTATGACATCCACCTTACCCATCAGGTCATGAATTACGTGATCGATCCTCGTGGGGCTTGGCCTACCCGATAAATTCGCGCTGGGGGCCGCAATTGGCCTAGATCCTCGTATTAAGTCCAATGCTACTGGGTGGGCCGGCATCCTGACTGCCACTGTTTCCCGCCCCCCAGTGGTCTCCAGGGGCACTGTGGGCGATTTCCTGAGAATCACTGTGAAGGGGCCGGGCCACACCTTGCGTAGAACATCGTAAAGATGGGGCGGCACATCGATGGCTACATCACTTAATTGATCGAGGGATGCTATGTGAACTATGCTTGGATTATCGGATGGACGCCCCTTAACCTCATAAATCCTCCTCACCGCGGTGGAATTAAAGGCGTCAGCGCCGAGGCCATAAACGGTCTCCGTTGGGAAAGCCACTAAACCGCCTCGAAGTATGGCGTTAATTGCGGGCTCTAATTCATGCTTGCCGCTGGCGGCGCGTATAATGATCGTCTCCATTATAATCACGCGTTAATTATTCACTGGCCTTGGGATTGTTGTTGAAGCCATTGCTCCACAATATCGTATCCATATATTGCCTTAAACATTTCCCTCCCCATCTTAGTCATCCTCAACGGCGTCCATGGAGGATCGAACACTACCTCGACATCTATATCCTTAGCCTCAGGCACTATTGATTGAAGAGCGCCGCCAACCGAGTAACCGAGGTCCTGGGATAATGGACACCCAACAGCTGTCAGCGTCATCCTGATTATTAATTTATCCCCCTCCATGGATACCTCATATATGAGGCCAAGATCATATACATCAATCGGTATCTCCGGATCATATACATTCCGCAATGCATCCACGATCTTGCGGGCCCGTTCCTGATCTAGATTAGTCTTAAAGTTTATTTCATCGGACAGTGACTCCGCCATATAGCTTCACGACAGAGTCACATAGATATCCATTTAAAAATCTATTGCAGCTAGTTAAATTAATCCTTCCAACCTCCTCGCCTTAATGGGGTCGCCATCTCAAAATTTAAATAATCAATTCAACCTAGGTATTAGATGCTGAGGGTTTGCAGCACTGATCATGATGACTCTGCTGAGGCTTAGACTATGGGAAAAAATTTATCCTCAGCTAATGCAATTATGATTTATGGATAAGTCGCTAGTGAATGAGGAGGCCCATGGATTAGTGATATCGAAGGCTGAGCACCTAATTATTAAGCAGGCAATATTGAATTACTTGAGGACTGGTTCCCCGGATGATTTATCCCTTCTCCTCAACTTAATCGAGCTTCATTTAGCGAAGGAGGAGAGACTCCATGTATTGGAAAGCAAGGAGCTTCGCTTACTGCATGAGAGGAATAAGGAACTCTTCGTTAAGGGATCCATTGATAAACAATTAATGGCGATGATGATTAGGGAATTCATGAGGCACGATGATGAATTAAATGAAGAGATTAAGGCTAAGGATTGTGGCGTGGACATGGAAATAGAAAAAGCAATGAAGACGCTATTAATGAATGCCTAAATCCATGAAGCAATTGCGGTATTTATTGCATCTATCAAGTCATGCAAATCATCATGCGTATTACACTTATTCGCATTTAGATCCAGGTAAAGGGGAGTCACGGCTATGTTTTTCTCGACATTAACGACATAAACATCCGTGCCCGGCTTAGGGTTTCTTTGCTCGCCGTAGAGCCAATAATACTTGCCGCCGCGTGGATCAACCCGTTCATCCAGGTACTGCTCATACCTGAAGCGCGCGGCCTCCGCCATTTTGGCCACAGTGCTTTTCGAGAATGTAGATGGGAAATTAATGCTCAATACATCGACTCCCCTAGGCATTCCCCTCCTCATGACATAGTTAATCACTGTTCTCGCGAGGGGCTCAATGAAGGGCGAGGCGGCCTCTAACTCGCCTGTTGTTGACACGGCGGCGGAGAACGCTATTGCGGGTACTCCAATTAATGCTGCTTGTGCGGCTGCCCCAATTGTACCCGATGATAGTATTACCTGTATTGACGTGTTATCGCCTATATTGACGCCGCTAATGGCTATATCTATCTTGCTGGCAACCTTTTGGGCCAGATATATTATATCGGATGGCGTTCCATTAGTTGACCACATGCGTAAACCATTAACGTTGATCTCCTCTATGCGGAGAGGCTTATGTAGGGTTATGCCTAATCCGCTTGATGACTTAGGGGTCTCCGGCGCTATTATTATGGGATTACCCAAGGGCTTCACGGCATTATAAAGTATCTTGAGGCCTGGACTATATATCCCATCATCATTAGTTATCAATATATTGGCTTCCATTCATGTTTGAGAAAAAAGGGGAATTAAATGCATTCCCTAAACAAGCCAGGCGTTTAATCGTTATGGATATAAAAATTTAAAAACAATGTATTGATTGGGGTGATGATATCGTTATGTCAACTAGACCAGCAGAGGCAGGAGAGATAAAGGAGGGCTCATATGTGATGATAGATGGAGAACCATGCAGAGTCGTCGAGGTCGAGAAAAGCAAGACGGGGAAGCACGGCAGCGCCAAGACTAGGATAGTGGGGGTCGGCATTTTCGATAATGTGAAGCGAACCCTAATACTGCCCGTGGACTCCACTGTTGAAGTGCCGGTGATAGAGAAATTCACATCGCAAGTAATAGCATTAACGGGTAACTCAGTTCAATTAATGGATTTAAGGGACTACTCCACGTTTGAGCTTAACCTGGACTCAGTTGAGGAGGATATCCGGGGCAGGCTTGAGTCCGGCATCCAAGTAGAGGTTTGGGACATAGCTGGCCGAAGAAAAATAACCAGAACACGATAATTCATTGAAAGAGAAATCAAGTCACGCCGTTTGTTGAGTTTTCTCAAACTGAATCAAGTCATCGCTGAATTTAATTATTCCGCGCTTATGTAACTCCCATAGCTCATCAACTATGCGGGGCCTAGCTTCATCCTCATTCAGCTGAGTCCCGCCCTCCCTTAACTGCGCGATCACCATGTTGACGAATTCGACCGTGGACACCTTACCAGTGACCTTATTTAGGGCCTTAATCACCGCGTCGCTAAGCATGATTTATCACTTAACTTCAATATTTGTAAATCTTTTGCATACATGCCGTATGGGGCACTTATCACACTCAAGCTTGGAGCAATAATTCCGACCTATATCCGATGCCCCCTTCTCATACAGCATTGAGTCGCGCGCAGCCTTGACGGTGTCCCTCACTATTGGAACCACTTTACGCATCTTATATGATGTCACTCCCTGCCGCAGCCTAATCATCATTAACCTGGTTCGTTCATTATCTACCGCCAGAAAGGCGCCGCTCCTTAGGGCGACAATGGCGGTATACATGTCGACCACCGGATCATACTTGAGGTTCTCCTTTCTTATTATGATTTTCCCGGCGAATGGCACATTAGTCTCATGACCTATTATCCTGGTGAGGAGACTAAGCGTCTTGGTTCTGTGCAGGGATGCCTTATCCGGCATGAAGTTTCTTAAGAAGTCCTTTAAGTCCCTATACCTACCGATCAACGCGACTCGCTTCACCAGGGTTGACTTAACTAGTCTATTCATTGAGACCGCGAAGTTACTTAATGCAGTGCCTAAATCATCCCGAGAAGCACCGACTCTATCGCTGATAATTAGCGTGAATTTCCTGGCCCTCTTCCAGGTTGGTTCCTCCAGGAAAGGCATGAGGTCACCATACATGTCCCGCATGGCTGAGTAAATCAAGCTGTACTTAGGCCTCTCTATGGTGGCTGACACCGATGAGGATAAGACCAAGTATCTGAGAAGCAGCTCTGATCTCGGTATATTATCATAGTCCGAGACTAAGTCTATTAATGACACGCTCCTGCTTTTTCTATATCGCTCACTGAAGTTAATGAAGGCTTGACGTATCTGGGGAACAATGTAGGACAAGTCGCTGGGCAAGTACTCCAGCGCAGTCTCCCTTGCCTGCGCGCCGTATCTCGTGGTCTCCTCCAACACTCTTAATGCTTCTTCCCGTGTTTTATCTATCATTGCAAGCAACTCATCATATAGATATGGCTTAATAAAACTTAAGCTAGAGAAGAGGAACCATGATGCACTGCCATTTTCATCGAAGCCTTTGCCTATCAACGAACCAGTAAGTCCTTTTACCGGCATCATTAAGCATTATTCCCATGTCCTCCAGCCTCCTCCTTATCTCGTCCGCGGCCTCGAACTGTTTAGCTTCCCGTAATTTTTGCCTAATGGTTACCATTACATTAATGGCATCGACCAGCCTCGGTGGAAGCATTGTTTTATTGAATATGCCGAATATTTGGCCCACATAACTCAATACATCCATCATGCTCGATAATGCGTATCTAGATAATTTGTCGCCTCTATGAAGCACTTGTGAATTCACGTAATTAGATAATGCCACTAAGCTCGAAACTGCCTGGGGCGTATTCATATCATCATTTAAGGCCTCCTCTATCTTAATCATGTGATCGATCACTATTTTCATGGCCTCATCATCGGCCCCACCCTCATCCTTAGCCTCATTCATTAATTGAATAACATAATCATAACTGGCGTATAGACCCCTTAACGTTGCTTGAACGGACTCTAGACCATCCATTGTGAATTCCATTGGTTTCCTGTAATGAGTCATCAAATAATAAAGCCTGAGGGCCTCGCCATCGAATTTGCTTAATGCTTCCCTAGCAGTTATGACGTTGCCCAGCGATTTACTCATCTTCTCGCCGCCCATGGTGACGTAACCCACATGCATCCAATAACGAGCGAAGTACTTCACGCCAAATGCTATCCTCGCTATCGCCACTTCATTCTCATGATGCGGAAACACCAGGTCCTGGCCGCCGCCATGAAAATCAAAGGGCGCACCCAAGTACTTCGTCGACATGACCACGCACTCCAAGTGCCAGCCAGGTCGTCCTGGGGACCAGGGACTGGACCACCATGGCTCGCCCTCCTTCCATGCCTTCCATAGAGCGAAATCAAGGTTGCCTCGTTTCCCCGGCTCCGGCTCCACTCGCGCCCCCGCCTCTAGCTCCTCAATTTTTTGACCGGAGAAGTCGCCGTACCCAGGTACCTTGCTTATATCGAAGTATACGGAGCCATTCGCTATGTACGCCGCGTTTTTCTTTATTAGCATATCTATCCATTTCAGCATGTCGCCTATGTTATCCGTCACCTTGGGATATGCGTAAGCCCTCTTAACGTATAACGCATCGATCACGTTGAAGTACTCCTCCATGTAACGCTTGGGAACCTCGTACCACCTCTCTATCGCATCATCCCTGAACTCCTGCTTGGCTTTATCTATTATCTTGTCATCTATATCGGTGAAATTAGTGACGAGGCGAGCGTCTAGTCCCAGGTACTCTAGGTATCTCCTGAATACATCGAAAAACACTATTGTCCTAGCGTGACCAACATGCATTGAGTCCTGGGGAGTTAAGCCGCATACGTAGCCTCTGGCTAATCCGGCCTTTAGGAGCGTCATCTTCTCCATGGACTTCGTTGCAGTATTATAAACTCGAATAGGTAATTCAAGCGCCCCAGTGTACTTATCCTTGCTTATTCCATACAAGTAGGTCCCCAATGCATTCATTTACACGCATTTTAAAAAGCTTTGCAATTTCATATATAGCATGAATCGGGTGGAGGCGGCTTTATTGGCCATGCTGAGCATTCACGATGGTTCAGGGAGATACTACTTAGCTAAGCTAAGCGGCTTAGGGGAGGGCTTCATTAGGGATCGACTCAAGGATCTCCGGGAACAGGGACTCATAGCAACGAAGAGATCGGGGAATTATTTGACAGATAAGGGAAGAGAGGAATTGAATAGGTACTTGGCCAACCTCGGCATAAGCAAGTTATCCGCCATTGATCTATCCTCGATCTTTAAAGATAAGTACCTAAGCTGCTTAATTGCCGTCACTAAGAGAAGCATTGACGACGTGGTTCGCGCGCGGGATGAATTGATCAGGCATGGATGCAAGGCCGCCATAATAATGCGCAATGAATGCGATGAAATAGCGATACCGATGACCCCATTTAAGTTAAGGGACTTAAACAATGAATTAAATCAACGCTTAAAGGATATATCCAGCTGCGGCGACACATTAATTGGGGTATGTGGAGATAATGAATTCATTAACATTATGGCTATACTAAGCACTCCTAGTTGATTGCTTCTTAAGCGACTCTATGCTGCTCGTTAATTCCTCGTCATACTTTATCAGCATCTTGTAATCCTCGTTCTTCACCTCCATTCTAAGCCTAGGCAACCTCCTCGCTATCTCCATTTCCCTCAATGCATTGGCCGGGACGCCGGCCTTAATAGCATCAAGGCCCTTGCGATAGAAGTCAACCAACACCTTAAGAAGCCAGTACTGCTTCGGCGGAAGCGAGTGAACATCAACTGGGTTATATGAGTCCTGCTTCAAGAATCCCTCCTTAATCATGTAGGCGGAATTCAACATATGCTTCTCGCTTTCGCTTAAAGCCTCCACGCCAAGTATTCTAACTATTTCCTGAAGCTCGGCTTCACGCGTTAAAACCGACATTGCCTCATTCCTTATTTGAACCCAGTCCTCCGCAACCTTGGTCCTATACCACTCGGCAATGGTATCCACGTACCTACTAAAGCCCCTCAACCAGTTTATCGCTGGGTAATGCCTGGCATAAGCTAGGCTAGCGTCGAGAGGCCAAAACGCGCCAATGAACCTCAACGTGTGAGACGTAACTGGTTCAGTGAAGTCACCGCCAGGCGGACTCACGGATGCCGCTATGGTTAATGAGCCCTCGCCGCCGCCCATTAGCTTGACTCTACCGGATCTCTCATAGAACTCAGCAAGCCTCGTTGGGAGGTAAGCGGGGAAGCCCTCCTCAGACGGCATCTCGCCTATCCTTAGCGCTACTTCCCTCATTGCCTCTGCCCAACGCGAAGTTGAGTCAGCCATCATTAGCGTATCGTATCCTTGATCCCTGAAGTACTCCGCTATGGTTGCGCCCATGTATATGGATGCCTCCCTCGCCGCAACAGGCATATTGGAGGTATTCACTATTATGGTTGTCCTCTCCAATAGGGGCCGACCAGTGTTTGGATCCTTCAGCTTCAAGAGTCCCTGTAATGCGTCGGCCGCTTCATTACCCCTCTCACCGCAGAGAACGGGTATGCCGAACTGCGTCTCCGCATACATCATGAGCGTCCTTATAGTAACTGTCTTGCCGCTGCCGAAGGGACCCGGAATCGCAGCGGCTCCCCCCTTGGCTATCGGGAAAATGGTGTCTATAACTCTAACCCCCGTTATTAATGGATCGCTGGGAGGCATTTTCTCCTTGAATGGACGCGGAACCCTCACGGGCCACTTGTGCCACATCTTAACCTTAACCACATCGCCGCCCCCCACATCGATTTCGGCTACAGTTTCATCTATTGCATAATCACCCTCATTAGCTATGTACTTCAGCGTTCCCCTCCTGTTTCCGGGAAGCGGGGGATACATTATCCTGTGCTCTATTAATGGCGTTTCCTGGACGACCCCAATCACTTGACCCGGCTCCACAGCATCGCCGATCTTCAACTTAGGCTGGAATCTCCATTTTTTGCCGAAGTCAAGGGGGCTCGCCTTATCATAATTGATTCCCCTTGCTATGAATGGGCGGCCCGTGGCATCATAGATTAGCTTAAGCGGCCTCTGGACTCCATCATATACTTGGCCTATTATTCCGGGTCCAAGCCACGCGCTCAGCATTTCTCCCGTTCTATTAACGGGCTCGCCCGGGCTTAGGTTGGTGGTGTCCTCATATACTTGGATGAAAGCGACATCGCCCTGGATTCTAACTACTTCGCCGAATAACCCCATGCCGCCGACGAACACTAGCTCATATAATTTAGCTCCAGGTAATTCGGCCTTCACCACTGGACCATTTATTACGAGTACCTTACCGCTTTGGCTCACTTGTTATCCTCCTCGACGATCTTTTCGATAATGTTTTTAATGTTTTCACTCAATAGGGATAGAATTGAGTCCAGCGTCGCATCATATGTTATGGAACCATCCATGCTGCTTGCCTTGAATCCAAGCATGTCCTCAGGCCCGCTCTCCAACGTTAATGATAACCCCTTCTCGGCGCCTATGGCTCTCAGCACATCCATGTCCTTCGGGGAACATGTTAACTTTACCTCGTTTGACTGAATCACTTCAACCGCATTGTTAAGCAATGATCTTAATAAGTTGGCGTATTGAGGAGTGTTTCGCCTCTTCATTACCTCGCTCCTAACGCTCGATAAAACATCGCCGTATATATCATTGATTAGCTTCAGCCTCTCCGATTTAAGCTTAAGTGATGCCTCATACATTTCCTGCTCTAATTTTAATTGGGCAGCCCTATCGATGTCCCTAGCCTCATCCCTATACTTGGAAGTGAGGGAATCAAGGAATCCCGATATGTCTGCCTCCAGCCTCAGGTTAAGATCTGTGGACCAAGCATCCAAGTCGTCCCGAAGCCTTTTAAACACGTCCTCTATTAGATTAGTTACTCGATTACTCATACTACATCCCTAATGCTGTTCTCAGTGTTTTTAAGTAATCTATTGGCCTATACTCCGTGCCCTCAAGCGATGGAAACTCCATCAGCAGCGGCACGCGTCGCCGCTCCTTTATCTTGTTAACCTGCTCCCTAATGCTATCCATTATGGAGGACGTTATGAATATGCCGGCGGTATCCGGATCATTCAGGTAGGAATCGATGAGCTTCATGGCATCGCTGGGCGACTTAACCACATACCCCTCTATGCCCAGCAATCTGAGCGCGGTGACGGTCTTCTCATCGCCCACTACTATTACTTTCATCAAATTCCACGAATTATTCGTATATTTTAAGCATTTGCCCATAGAAGCCGATAATCCAAGCCAATGAGGAGAGACCTATTTATTGCCTCCACATTACGTGGAGGACCTCATTAATTGAGCCGGGAAGATTGGCCAACATGGAAAAAACTTAATTCCCTATAATTATGGGTCTATGCAATGCGTGGAGTATTCATAGGTAGATTCCAGCCTCCTCATTGGGGACACGTGAAGGCGATTCAACATATATTGGGGGAAGTAGATGAATTGATAATCGTGGTTGGGTCAGCGCAATTCAATTATTCTGAGAAGGATCCATTCACTGCAGGAGAACGAATACTGATGCTGCGGGAGGCAATGAAGGAAGTCAATATAGATCTAGGCAGGTTAATAATGATACCGCTTAATAACACGGAGAATAACCACTCATGGGTGAAGTACCTCGAGTCATATATACCTCCATTCGACGTGGCATATACAGGTAATCAATTCGTCGCCATGCTTCTACGAGGAGCAGGGTACAGGGTGGTTCAGCAACCGCTCTTCTCCCGTGAAATCTATGTCTCCACCCTGATAAGGGAAAAAATCCTTAAGGGAGACGAAACCTGGAGAAACCTAGTTCCCGCATCCGTCGCTAAGATACTGGATGAATTGGATGCATCGAATAGATTAAGAGTAATAGCCAGCGGCGAGGCAGAGCCCCAGAAGTGGTGATGTGGAAAAATAGGCGATTCATCTTGCCTTTGAAACTCAAGATTTATAATATGCAAGGGCCTTGGGGAATCGAATGTTAATAATCGCCGCACTAATTTCGTTAGTAATAATCACCGTGCTGATAAAATCATATGATGGAGAGGCGCCAATCATGGCGTGGGTAGCCGGCCTAAGATCGCCGAGAAAAGGCATGGAATTGCTAACCAAATACGGTAGATTACCTTTCTGGTCACTAATCACTATCATTCTAATAATTATGGGACAGTATAGGGCCGCTGCATCGCTGGTAATTGTGGTAGCATCATCAATACTTTTTGGGAGAACCATTAAGGAATTGGTGCGGAGACCAAGACCCTACGAGAAGCTGCCTCTTAATGCAGTTAGGGCCAGCGGATCATCATACCCCAGCAATCACTGCTCAGTCGTATGGGGCGCCGCACTATTCACCGCATCACTGCTTGGCCCCCTATGGGGAGTCCCTCTAATCATTGAGGCGGGCCTAGTATCGATCTCCAGAGTATTATTATTGGCTCATTACCCAAGTGACTGCATTGGGGGATTCTTGATAGGAATCATTACTTGGAGACTCGGCTTAATCGCTTACCACTCGCTTGCTGGATTACCCATTATCTAACCCATAATGAGGCAACACTACTGGCCTATATCCCTGCCTTAAGGGGCGAGGTTTATTCCCTAATCAAGCGTTCGGTAACTGCTTTCCCCGAAGCGTCTCCATTAATTCCCTATACATGATGCTGAACACGCCGTGGCTGGGCGGCTTATTGCTCATTAATACTACCCACGCATTGATTAGTGCTCTGTACTCGAAGTTATCAAGTTTCGCCCAGAAATCATCAAGCATTGGGAATCCAGTGGATTTGAGGAACCCATATAATTCATTGATGTCATTAAGCGTCGCCTCCTTCTTACCGAACTTAATATCACGTCCAGTCACATGTCGTTCCCCTCCTCCAGGCATCATTACCTTGCCGTAAACCGCCTTAAGCCTCCACGTAGCTGTATCAGTGGAATGCAACTCCAGCGCCCTCAATATTGGCGTTATTATTGGACTGCCGAGTCCAAGCACGTGAACCTTGGGGTGATTTTCCTTGACCCTCATGATGAATTCCAAAGCCATTCTCCGAGAATTCTTCGGCACATTATGGGTCATCAATATGTATGGAACCAATGCTCCTATGGCTATCATGGATGGGCCATGATCCAGAGCCATCCTCAGCATGTCCATTGATAAATTAACATCCCTATAGAAGTGAATCACGGGCACAATATTGAAGCCGGGGAGCCTCTTGCTTAATTCAACGTAATTAGCCAAGCTTCTCCGCATCTTTAGCCAAGCCTCTTCCCTTGAATCCAATGGAGATGGCGGATAATCCAAGCTCAGGTAAGCCTGGGCGTCCCAGTACCTGGAATATATATCCACTATATCATCCACGCCGATCTCCATGCCTCTTTTGAGGAATTGATAACCGCCGGAATCAAGCCAAACCTCTCCTTCATGCTGCATTAATGAGTGAAGCGGCGCATCCCCTGGACTTGGCCTTCGCTTAATTAAGTTAAATGAATTAACCAATATTGGAATAGGCAAGTTAAGCTCTATCCATGGCCGTGGACGCGCACCTATGACCGGGGTCCCGAGGACTATCTTCACAAATATATAGGTAACGGATAACTTAAAGTTTTACCTGCATGGCGGCAAGTCTTAACTAGTCTTCAAGTTTTTAAATAGTTCATCTTTTACATATTATGGACGAATTCGAGTACTTAGAAGATTTAAATGGTGAAAGGACAAAATCGTTTATAGAGAAGGAAAATAAGAAAACAGAGGAAAAACTAGGTAAAAGAACAAAGGAGCTTTACCCAAAGCTTTTAGAAATTTATAAGGAACCCTACGTTCTAGGCATGTTTGCATATGACGAAAATAACCCAGTTATTCTACTCTATGGTGAGAAAAACCAGGTACTCCTAGGCAATAAAGTAATTTACACTTCACCAAAGGATTACGTAGCTTCCTCAGTCTGGAAAGTTTACAATTCTAAGGAGATGGGAGTTAGTATAGAAAAGAAAGGAAGCGATAAGATTATAACTTTCCTAATTTCTCCTGACGGTAAAACCACGGAATTAGGAGAAATGGTAGAATCCCCTTTCTATTTTAAAGGAGAGTTATGTTACGTAAAGAGCTATCGTTATTCTCCTCCCCCTGACGGTGGAGAATACCCATCAGATAGGGTATTTTGCGGTAATGATATAGTTTACGGTAAGGATTTAAAGCCAGGAGAATTCGTATCAATTAGAGCTTTCGGAGATTTTATAACGCTAATCAGGAGAAAAGGCTGGAGATATAGCGAACTATATGCAGGAGAAAGCTTTGATTCTCTTAAGAAGATTGACGAGGGAGAAGTAATAGACGTAATTGATTATGCTCAAGGAAATTTAATTTATCAAAGGAACGATTCAGTATATCTTAACCGTAAGGAGGTAATAAAATCTAATTATCCAATTTTAGGAGTCTCTTCTCTTAAAGAAACCTTGGCTGTTGAAGTTATAAAGGATTATAGAACTCCTTTATTGTTTTATGACATTAATGGGAATAAGATAGGTGAAGAAATACACGATAATATCCAGTTTATGGATAGTGAAGGACATTCCTTATTTATAGTAGAAACTTCGTTCAATTATAAGTTTAGGATTTCAAGGAGAGCTAAGGAGAAAAGCGAAACAATAATGCAATACGGCAATTATGACGTAAAAGTTACGGACATCTATGTTAAAGGAGACGTATTACTCCACGGGTTCCTCCTGTCCAAGACTAATAATCCCAAGGGAGTTATAGTTTATGGCTATGGAGGATTCAGAATTTCTTTACTCCCTTCATTTCCTATGTCTACAAGACCATTACTTGACGAAGGGTACTCTGTTTTAATCACCAACTTGAGGGGAGGTTACGAAAACGGAGAAGAATGGCACAAGGCAGGAATGTTGCTTAATAAGAAAAACGTGTTCAAGGACTTTTCTGAATTCCTTAGGTTAGTGAAGAGCTTAGGCGGTAAAACTATTGCTATGGGAGGAAGCAATGGCGGACTTTTGGTAGGTGCTACGGAAAATGAATATCCTGAAGTCATAGACTGCGCAGTAATTGGACATCCAGTGCTGGACATGCTGAGGTATGATAAACTTTACGTAGGAAAATACTGGGTTGAGGAATACGGAGACCCAAACGATCCTAAGTACAGAGATTACTTACTTTCGTATAGTCCTTATCATAATCTGAAGAAAGGCTTACCAAAGACTTTCGTATATACTGGAATTAATGACGATAGAGTTCATCCTGCTCACGCATTAAAATACGTAGCTAAGTCAGAAGAACTGGGAAACGACATCATGCTATTTGTTAATGATTCCGGACACGCAATAGCCGATCCAGAGTCTGAGGCTAGGGAATACTCCTACGTTATAGCCTTCATTGAGGAATGCACGTCAAGTAAATAACTTCTTTGCCTCAATGAGCATTTCTTCTATTCTTTTTAAGGAGACTTTAACATACTCTGCAGAGTATTTTCTCTCATGAAATCCCCATACGCGTAAATCGTAACCGGCATTCCATCCGTCTAAAACCCAATAACCCAGTTTTTAGAGAGCGTCTTGCTAGCCTTACCTAATAAGTAAGTGTACCACCTGCCTTCTTTCAAAAACTCCTTGTATTCCTCCGTCTTAAATTTTTCCGCTAATGCCTTAACGACCCCTTCGGCAACTTTCTGACCCCTCCCCGCCCTAAAGGGTTCCCCGAGGTCTTGGGGGTTACGCCCCATTAAGGGCGCTACTCGTTCCCCTGGCATTACGGGATTGGCTCCCTGCTCCCCACTGATTGAGGGGAAGCTAACTACCCCACCAACACCAGGGCTTAGGCTTTATCCCGCCTCTAGGAGGAGTGAGACTTGTCATCCATTTTATACTTCTAGGATGTTTTATTTAATAGTGGATAAAGCTAAACAAAGTGAGTGATTCCCTCTATTATTAATTGAACTGCCCAAGATGCTATTATTAA
>Ga0208683_100461_pt1 | contig 16047 bp, 15 predicted proteins | sample BED_Mat_host_9_1_FD_187141 | JGI IMG/M metagenome (GOLD analysis project Ga0208683, IMG submission 187141) | Extremophilic microbial mat communities from Yellowstone National Park, USA - BED_Mat_host_9_15 (SPAdes) (version 3) | ecosystem: Environmental > Aquatic > Thermal springs > Hot (42-90C) >... | reverse complement strand
GGTTTCCTCGCGTGGCTCGGCATCGCCGTGAGCCACTACCGCTTCCGCAAGGCGTACGTGGCACAGGGCCGTTCTCTCGACGATCTCGTCTACTGCGCGAAATGGTATCCGTTTGGCCCTTTGTTCGCCGCGGCGCTGTGCGCAGTGGTCATTATCGGCCAGGATACGAGCATCTTCACGGGCGGCAAGATCGACTGGATGGGCGTGGTGGCGACTTACATCGGCATCCCGCTGTTCGTGGTGCTGTGGCTCGGCTATAAGTGGGTCAAGAAGACCAAGGTGATTCCGCTCGCGGAGGTTCAGTTTGAGGAGTGAACCGTGAGAAGCGGAAAAGGCGGCCGACAAGGCCGCCTTTCCTCACGCTCGATTCGACTGAATTTTTTCTTCGATTCGCTCGGTTTGTTTCTTCATGTACCGGTTGAAAGCCATAATGCCAAAACTGAAGAGGAGAATGAGCGCGACTTTGGTCAGCATCATCTTTGCACCTCGAATGACAGAATCCATCGATGAAAGAACTTGCTACAATCAGTCTAACCGAATTGCCTTGAATTAAACTTTAGATGCCGGCCGCCTCGGGATTTTTCTACAACCTAAGGACGCCTCTCACGCGGCGAGCGTTCACCTGAATGGGGCGCACGAGACTAGGCACCTGTGGCATAGGCTTCAGTGAGGCTCGCCACGAAGGAGGTCCGTCTCATGCAAATTCACCGCGTTCTACCCGGTGAGACGCTCGACGACATCGCTTCGACGTACGGGGTGTCCCTCCGGGACCTGTTGCGATACAACGAGCTCGCGTCGAAGGACGTGATCGTACCGGGTATTGCGCTCTTGATTCCCAAAGGCCCGCCGCTTCGGGTCATCCGCCACGCCGTGAAAGCGGGGGACACGCTGGACCGTCTGGCGCACCGGTATGGCGTTGAGCCCGCAGCCATCGCCAACTGGAACCCAGGACTGCCTGTGGAGGGGCCATGGCCGACGGGCGTTACGGTGAACATCCCCGGCACTCGACCCGAGAGGCGCACCATTGAGGTGAACGCATACCTTATGCCGGCCGGGAACGAGAACGACGCCGCCCTTTTGCAGGATGTGTCCGAACTCACCTATGTCTGCGCATTCAGTTACCGCGTGCAGGCCACGGGCGATCTCGACGCGCCAAACGACAGACCCATGCTCGAAGCCGCGGCCAAGTTCCGAATTGCGCCGCTCGCGACCCTCACGAATTTCAACGGCAATCGATTTCACCCCGATCTCGCGCATACGATTCTCCATTCTCCCGCGCTCACGAAGCGCGTGATCGACCAAGCGGTGCGCGTCTGCGAAGAGAAGGGCTACCGCGGCGTGAACGTCGACTTCGAGCACATGCACCCGGGCGATCGCGCCGCCTACACCGCATTCATCCGCGCGCTGGGAGCAGCGCTGCGGCCGCGAGGATTGAGCCTTTCCGTCGCGCTCGGCCCCAAGTCGTCGGACGAACCGGACGCGCCGTGGATGGGCGCGTTCGACTACGCGGCGCTCGGGGACGAAGCGGACTTTGTCATGCTTATGACGTACGAGTGGGGATGGGTCGGCGGCCCGCCCATGCCCGTGGCCCCGGCCGACCGCGTGGAATCGGTTCTCGAGTACGCCACGGGCGCGATTGACCCGAAGAAAATACTGGTTTGCATGTCACTTTACGGCTACGACTGGCCCTTGCCGTACGTGAAAGGCAAGACGAGGGCGGCGAGCATCGCCAACAACGATGCCCAGAACCTTGCCATTGCAGAGCGTGTGCCCGTCGAATGGGATTTGAGGGCCGCCTCTCCGCATTTTGCGTACGAGACGGCGGGCACGAAGCACGAAGTTTGGTTTGACGACGCGCTGAGCGCAGCCGTCAAGCTCGCGCTCGTCGACGCCTTTGACCTGCGGGGCGTTTCGCTGTGGGTGCTCGGAAATGAGTTCCCTCAGCTCTGGTATCTGCTGAAGGATGGGTATAAGCTGGAGAAGGAGTGAATTCCTATCCGGGACAGGGGAGAGTCGCGTGTCGCTTTCACAGCTGTATCAAGGGTGTGAAGCGCTGTGGCGCGATACCAAATATGCCGTCATGGCGCGAAACTACGCGCACGTGCGCGAGTTGTCGGCGTCATTGCGCCAAGCGCGCGGCGATGAGCAGGCCCTCCGCGCTTGGCTGTATCGCCTGAAGTGCGTGGAACAGGAACCCATGACCCTTCCTGCGCTTCGCAACACGGCCTATCATCTGCTCGGCTATTGGAAGGATCGGTTGCCGCCCGAGGAGCGGCGGAGGCTCGCGCAACGAGCGTTGGACGATCCGGCGGGTGTGATCGCAGAACTCGGCGATCGCGTCCGCCGCGACGGACTCGTGTATTTGGCGACGTCCTACGTGTTTCGCGACGAGCCCTGGAACGAAGCTGTGTTTCGCTACCAAGGAAGCGTGTATCGGATGACCGTCGATGCGCAGGAGGCGTTGGCGGCGGGCGATCCGTCGAAGGTGTTCATCCGTATTCAATCGTTGGGAGACGAGCCTGGACGAGCGACGTGAGGAATGGACAAGCTCGGACGCGGGCTGCGGCAGGAGGTGAAGGTGTGAACCTGACCTTGTTCAAGGATTATGCGCTGCGCGTGTTGATCTACACCGCCAATCAACCGGATGGAAGACTTGTGCAGGTAGACGAGATCGCGCGGGTCTACGGAATTTCGCGCAATCACTTGACGAAGGCGGTCCACCGGCTCGGCCAGATGGGGTATCTGGAGACCGTGCGCGGTCGTGGAGGCGGCATGCGGCTGGCGATGCCACCGAACGACATTCGAATCGGCGACGTGGTCCGCGCGATGGAAGACGACTTCGCCGTGGTGGGGTGCTTCGCGAACGACAGCTGCGTGCTTCTTCCAGGTTGCAAGCTGCGGCGCGCGCTTGGCGAAGCCGTTGACGCCTTCCTGGAGACGTTAAATCAATACACGCTCGCGGACATCGCGGTGAGCGCGGCGGCCGCCTTTCGCGCAACCTAGGACGGCAGGATTCGGCGCGGGCGCGTGGAAAAGAGATGGTGAGAACGGCTGACGTAGGACCGCTTGTGTCCGCCTTTGCGCCGTGGTACAGTATACTTAGTAATCCGATAATCGAAGTTGGAGAATGGGAGAGATGAGCATGTCCGAAGTGAACACGCTGCCTCGCCTCAACGAGCCTGCTCCGGATTTCGAGGCCAACACCACGCATGGGAAGATCAAGCTGAGCGACCTGCGCGGAAAATGGGTGGTGCTGTTCTCGCACCCGGCGGACTTCACGCCCGTCTGCTCGACGGAGTTCGGCGCGTTCGCTCGCCGCTACGAGGAGTTTGAGAAGCGGAACGTCCAATTGATTGGGCTGTCCATCGACAGCGTGCAGTCGCATCTGGCGTGGGTGCACGACTTGGAGAAGGCGTTCGGCGTGAAAATCCCGTTCCCGGTCATCGCTGACCTGGACATGAAGGTCGCGAACCTGTACGGGATGATCCATCCGGCGGCCAACAACACGTCGACGGTTCGCACCGTGTTCTTCATTGACGACAAGGGCATTCTCCGCGCCATGATCTACTATCCGATGAACGTCGGCCGCAACATCTCGGAGATCCTGCGGGTCATCGATGCGCTTCAGACGGCCGACAAAAACGGCGTGTCCTGCCCGGCCGACTGGCAGCCCGGAGATCCGGTCGTGGTACCTGCGCCTGCGACGCTCGATGCCATCGAGAGCGAGGAAGAGGCGGCGGCCAAAGGGCTCGAGTACAAGACCTGGTATCTGCGCATGAAGAGAATCTAAGCCTGAAGCCATGACGGGCCGTCCCGAGCGCGATAGGCGCCGGGGCGGCCTTCGTGTTTCGCGGGAGACGCTTTTGCCGTCAGCCTCTGCGGATGAACCTGGAGCCCACCAGTCGGACCAGCGCCACCCCGAAGGCGAGCGCCATCACGATGCCGGACGCAATGGGCACCATGCTTGGCACGCCGCCTACCGTGAATTGAACCCAGATGTACACGGGCAGGCTGTACGGGTGATACGCCATGAGCATCGTGGCGCCAAACTCGCCGAGGGCGCGCGCGAAGGTCAGCGCCATGCCTGCCAGGATGGAGCCCGTCGCGAGCGGCACGTACAGCCGCCAAAACGTCGTCCAACCATCCGCCCCCTCGAGGCGAAAGGCCTCGTACAACTCCTTGGGAACCTCTGCGAACCCCGCGCGCGACGTGAACACGAGAAACGGGCTCGTGACATACCACTGCGCCAGTACGATCCCGGCCATGGACAGGGTGAGCGGCAGGTGGTGCGCCGCTGCGAAGCTTCCGATGGCCGTGTAGGGTCCAAACACATCCATGAGGGCCACGCCGCCGACGATGGGCGGGAGCACGAGCGGCAGAAGCAGCAGGGTTTCGAGCAACCACTTGCCCGGAAAGCGAAACCTGACCAACAGGAACGCCGCAGGCACGCCAAGGACCACGGACAGCGCCGTCGAAACGGCGGCGCTCATCAGGGACGTGGCCGCGGCCTGCAGCAGTTCCGGCTGGCGCCACGCCTGTACGATGGCGCCGGGAGGTGCGTCGGCGGCGAGCCGAACGATGGGCCAGAGCGCGTACGCCACGGACATGGCACCCGCGGCGTACAGCGCTGACGTTCTCAGGCTCCGCAACATCGGATCACGAGCGCTCCGCGATGGATCGCAGGCTGGCCGGCACGCTTCGAAGGTCGCCGTAGAACCGGATGGGCGTCGGGGTGAAGCCGTCCTGCATCAGGATCTGATGGCCTTGTCCCACGGTCATGTAACGGACGAATGCGGCCGCCTGCTCGGGGTGTGGGGCATGGGTGAGCACGGTGATGGTGAAGAGAATGGGCGCACCTTTCACCGTCTTTCCTCCGCCATTGGGCGTCCACGAGACCTTGGCGTACTCCTTGGCGAGGGCCGGATCGCCCAAGTTGATGGCGCTCGGCAGGGTGATGTACGGCATATGCCACTCGATGGCCTCGTGTTTGTAGGCGATCACGGCGTCCATCTGTCCGCTGGTCAGTTGCGCGATGAGATCTTCTTCTGGGAACACCTGAGCCGGGTTTTCGTCACTGCCTAGAATATCTTTCTCGAGGTTCGGCTGGTGGTAGTATGCCTCCGCCAGTTTCATCATGAGAATGGTATTGACGCCCTTCGGGTCCAGCTTGGGGTCTGTCCGACCAAATCGTACACCGGGCATTTCCAGCACCTTGTACCAAGGCAGCTTGCCTTCCGCCGCGAGCTTGAATTCGTTGACCTCCTTGCTCTTTGGCGAATAGGCGATCACCAATTCATCCGTCGCAAGTGTGGCGTACCAGCGCGCCGCGTAGCCGTTCGATGCGCCCATGAGATCGTTCACGTCCACGGACGGGGAGGCGCTGATGAACACGTCGGGGTTGGCCAGCTTCGACGTGATCATATGGGCTAGTTCTGCGGAGCCAGCTCCTTCACCTTGAAAGTCGATGTGCAGCGCCTGGTCCACGCGCGGTCGAATGACCTGTTCCATCACGTGCGTCATGGAACCTGCGTAAAACACGGACAGCGGCACCGGCTTCGATGGCGCAGTCGAGGCGGCGACGCTCGTCGCATTCTGGCCGTTCGACGGGGTGCCACAACCCGTGGCCACCAGCATCAGTCCGGCGATCGCGCCGCCCCATGTGGAACGCATGGAAATACGCACATCCATCCCCCTAAGTCCGACGTGTCAGCTGTATGCCCATCGATGCGCCTGTCATCGCGACATCGTACGGGCCATAGGCCGCGAGATCGCGGCGGAACCGATCCGACTGCAGCAGATCAAGCACCTGCTGCACACCGGGGTGACTCGCGCTGGCGTGCGGAATGACGAGCCAGGTAGTTTCTTCGCGGATGGGCAGAAAGGCGACGTCGCTCGTCGCAGCGGCTTCGTGCGCGACGCCGACATCCGCGCCGCCAAACGCCACCGCCCGCACCACCTCGTGGTGCGTCTTCGCCTCCACGTCGTAGCCCTCGACCTCTTCCGGCGACAAGCCTTCGCGGCGAAGCGCCTCGTCGACGAGCGCGCGGGCGCCGGCCCCACACGGCCGGTTGACAATGCGCGGACGGGCATCGCGAAACCCCGCATCCACCTGCCAACGCTTTGGATTGTGACGTGAAACCACCCAGCCCATGCGCGATCGCGCCAACGGTACGAGGATCCAATCCTTTCCTTTCGCGAGCGAGCGGATGTCATCCATCGTTCCATGGACGCTTGCGATGTGGGTTTGTCCAGCTTGCAACTCCGCGAGCGCGCCCTCGTTGGTCGAGAGAAAGTGGACCGCTTCACACGCGCGGCACCGGCGATTCACCCAGGCGGAAAGCAGCGAGAGCGCTGGATCGCACCCCGACAGAAAGACGCGCGCCATCGTTCCGTCGAACGGGGTGATCCAGTCCGTGCGCCCGCTCTCGTCGCGCAAGCCGTCGGAAGGAACAGGTTGAGCCGAGCCATCGAGCGATCTCGCCACGCGTACACCGGCGATTTCCGCGAGCGCCACGCGTTCCGTGCGCAAGCGGCTCGCACCAAGGTCGTGCGCCGCCCCTTGTTCCGGATCAAAGAGCGACTCCACCGTCGTGCCGAGCGCTTTGGCCAGGCGTAAGGCGACATGCGTCGAAGGACTCACTTTCCCCTGTTCAATGAGGCCCAATGCTTGTGGCGTGATCCCCACGCGGCGGGCGAGTTCGGACTTGGTCAGGCCCGCGAGTTCGCGCAGGGGCTTCACGGCATTCGGGAACTTCATGCGGATCGCCTGCCATGAAAGGATATTTTCAAGATAGCCCATTTTGCGCGTGAATGAAAGAATGTTTCGATCTGCGATGCGCACGTTGGACCGCGTCCCGCGAAATCATGGATGAGGAGAGACACTGCATAACAGGAGACACGAATGAAAATCATTCATTCGGGCAATGAAAGCGTTGACATAGTGGTAGAGTTCTCGTATGATGTCGGTGTTCGAGTTTGTGTAACCGTTTTATGAAACTGTTCCACAAGGAGGTGAGCGAGCTTGCGAGCGACCATCCGCGACGTCGCAAGGGCGGCGGGGGTGTCTGCTGCGACCGTTTCTCGCGTGCTGAATCGACCGGATTTGGTCGATCCCGAGACCCTCGAGCGCGTTCGAAAGGCGATGGAGGAGATGTCGTATCAGCCGAGTGCCATCGCTCGAGGACTTTCGGCGCGAAGAAGCGACACGCTGGGGCTGATCGTGCCCGGCATTACGGACTTCTTCTTCAACGAGCTCTACAAGGGCATCGATCGCGCAAGCCAACAGCACGGCATGAAGGTGTTGTTGTACGACTCTGAGCATTCGCGCGAGCGGGCATTTGAAGGGTTTTCGATCCTCAGCGGTTATCAGGTTTCGGGCATCATCTTCACCAGCAAACTTGTGACGGAGGACTATGATCCTATCCTTCAACGGCTCGATGTTCCCGTCGTGCTGACACTGACTCAGAGTGCCGCGAAGACGCCCCTGACCGCTTTTCGCATCGATGAAGTGCGCGCGATGTTCGACGTCGTGGCGTACCTGGTGTCCAGAGGGCATCGGCAGATTGCGATGATCGCTGGCAAGCTGTGGGACGACAGGACCGGCGAATTGCGCTTGGAAGGCTACCGGGAAGGGCTTCGTCATTTCGGGATCGAGTATTGCGATGCGCGCGTGGAGTTTGGCCAGTATCGTTTCGATGACGGCTATCAGGCCATGCAGCGTTTACTCGAGCGCATCCGTGATGTGCCTTTCACGGCCGTCTGCACCGCGTCGGATGAAATGGCGCTCGGTGCGGTACGCTGTTTAAATGATCACGGTTATCGGGTGCCCGACGACATCTCGGTCATGGGATTTGACGATCTGCCCATTGCGCGCATGGTGACACCGAGGCTCACGACCGTAGCTCAGCCGTTCCTGGAAATTGGTGAGGCGGCTGTCAAATGGTTAATTCGAGCGGCGTCGCAATCTCCATCGCCTTCCGAGATCGGGGACTACCTGTTGCCTCATCGCCTGGTGGAGCGCGAATCGGTGCGTTCCATTTCCTGAAACACATCGAATTCGAGATCTGGGGGTATGTGCAGATGAAGAGCAAGGTCAAGCGTTGGACAAGCGTGGCGCTCGCGAGTTCGGCAGCTGCAGCGCTTGTGGTCGGCTGCGGCCAGCCAAGCGGCACCGGAACCGCAAACAATGCGAACGGAAGTGCGTCTACAGTCACATCGACGGACAACATGGTGAGTGTAGCAGGCGTGCGGATCGCAAAACCGACACACCTCGTGAACTACAAGAACGCCTCGGGCACTATCGTGTGGGCTGAGTCGTTCACCACAGGACCTACCGCAAGTGAGTTGGTCGCGGCGTTTGAGAAGAAGTATCCGAAAATCAAGGTCCGCCTGCAAGTGCAACCGTCGAATACGGACACGAATCGAGCCGATTTGACGGCGTCCATCAGCGGCGGATCCTCCACGCCGGACGTGTACATGGGTGACGTCATCTGGCCCGCTCAGTTTGCTCACAACCAGTTGGCGGCACCGCTGTCGGACTATCTGCCGACGTCCTTCTGGGCGCGTTTTTCGAACGGACTGGTCGCGGGGGCGACTTACAACGGGAAGGTCTACGCGGCGCCGCTGTTCGCGGACACGGCGTTCCTCTATTACCGCAAGGATCTGTTGGCCAAGTACCACCTGCCCGTGCCGAAGACGTGGCAGCAGCTGCAAACAGAGGCTTCCTACATCGTCAAGCACGGTGGAGCGAAATATGGGTTCGTCTGGCAGGGCGCTGATTACGAGGGGCTCACCTGCGACTTCGACGAGTACCTGGCGGATGCGGGCGGCAGCGTGCTGACGAACGGCAAAGCCTCTCTGAACACGCCGGCTGCGAAGCAGGCACTCTCATTCATGCGGGGGCTCATCACGTCCGGTGTCACGCCCCAATCGGTGGACACGTTCCAAGAAGCTCAGTCGGAGAACGTGTTTACGCAGGGCAACGCCGTGTTCCTGCGCAACTGGTCCTACGCGTGGTCGGATTCGCAGAATCCGGCGAGCTCGAAGGTCGTGGGCAAAGTGGGTGTTGCGCCTCTGCCGACGTTTGCTGGGCATGGAACGAATGGTTACAGCACGGTTGGCGGCTGGGATCTGTATCTGAATCCGCACACCAAGAATCTGGCAGCCGCTCTTCAGTTCATCGACTGGATGACGAGTCCGCAGGCTCAAGAAATTCTGGCGGCCAACTCGGAGATGCCCACCATCAAGGCTGTGGCGGACAGCCCGTCGCTCGCCAAGTACAGCCCGGTGTTTGCCCTGTTGCCGCAGGTGAAGTTCGTCTCGCGGCCGGCGCAGACACCGAACTATCCGGCGGTGTCCAAGGCCATTTACGACAACGTCAACGCAGCGCTGGCTGGCAGTGTGTCTGTAGCGCAGGCGCTGAAGAACGCGAACCAGCAAATCCAGCAGGCTCTGAGCGGCAGCGGCTCAGGCGGTCTCTGATCCGACACAAGGCGGGCGGTTGCCGCCCGCCCATTTCGTACCTCTGTCTCTACAATGCTCGCAAGTGACGGAGAAGGGAGGCGAGTGCGCATGTCAAAGGCGATGGAAAGGCATGCATCGTTTCGAACCGAACGGGGGCAAACGAGCGTCGTGCGCCACGATGTTCGAGCGGGTTTCGGGATGTTGACCCCAGCCGGAATTGTCATCCTGGCCGTGACCATTTTTCCCATCCTCTATTCTGTGTGGATGAGTTTCAACAGCATTCAATTGACGGAGAACGGATTTCAGTTCACGTTTAACGGCATTCAAAACTACGTCGACGTCTATTCCGCCCCACTGTTCTGGCACAGTGTGTGGTTCACGGTGTATTACTCGATTGTCACGGTCGCGATCGAGTTGTTTTTGGGATTGCTCATTGCGCTTGCCATCCAGAACGTGGAGAAATTGAAGAGCGTCTCGGTGGTGGTGATGCTCATTCCGTGGTCGCTTATCACGGTCATCTCCGCGGAGATGTGGAGTTACATCTACAATGGCGTGTATGGCGTCCTGAACGCCATCCTCCAAGGATTGGGTTTCATTCACAGCCCGATCAACTGGACCGGTGAGCCGGTGACGGCTGTGATCGCGCTCATGGCAGCGGATATTTGGAAGACCACGCCGTTTGTCGTCATCATCCTGTTGAGCGGTTTGCAGATGATCCCGAAAGACTACTACGAGGCGGCGCGTATTGACGGCGCGAACGGTTGGCAGATCTTTTGGAATGTCACGTTTCCTCAGTTGCGGGGAAGCATCGCCATCGCAGGCCTGTTTCGAATTCTTCAGGCGTTCGGTATCTTCGACTTGCCGTTCGTGCTCACGCAGGGTGGCCCTGGTTCGACGACCACGTCGCTCGCGATGCTTGGAGAGGAAACTCTGTTCACGAACCTTCACTTTGGCCTGGGAGCAGCGGTAGCCGTCAGCACGGTGATCCTCATCCTAGGGGCTTGTTTGATATTCCTGTCTGCCTTTCGCGGGATGGTCGGGGAGGAAGCGCAATGAGAAAGCCGTTGTATCAACGCGTCATTGGCTATGTCGTGCTCATTTTCTTTCTCGTCGTGATCTTGCTCCCATTCTATTGGATGTTCGTCACGTCGTTCGAGCCCAATTCCGACATCAGCGCTTATCCGCCTGCGTACTTCCCGCATCATTGGACGCTTTCTCATTATGAAGAGGCCTTCGGCCAATTTCATTTTGGGCGGTACATCCTCAACAGCGTGATTGTCTCCATCACATCGACGTTCTTCGTGCTTCTCTTCGGATCGATGGCGGGGTTTGCGATTGCTCGGCTTCCCATCAAGGCCAAGCAGCCGATGCTCATCTTTCTGCTCATCATCTCGGTGTTTCCGCCGCTCGTCGTGATCACGCCACTCTACATGCTGCTTCGGGATGTGGGTTGGCTCGATTCCTATCAAGCGCTTATCATTCCGTATACAGCGTTCAACTTGCCGTTCGCGATTTGGATTCTGCGCAACTATTTTTTGCAGGTGCCAGGTGCCTTGTTTGAAGCGGCTAAAATCGACGGTGCGTCCGTGTTCATGTCGTACTGGCGCATCTTCCTGCCGCTCACAACGCCGGGGCTCTTTACAGCGGCCGTATTCACGTTTGTGGCCTGCTGGACGGAGTTCTTCATGGCGCTCGTTTTCAACCCTGACAACACCATGCGCACCATCCCCGTCGGGATCGCGCTTTTCAGCGGGCAGTATACGGTTCCGTACGGCACCATCTTTGCTGGCTCCGTGGTGTCTATTGTCCCCATCGTCATTCTCGTGGTGATCTTCCGCCGCTGGATCGTGTCGGGCTTGACGCAGGGCGCCGTCAAAGGCTAACTTGGCCGTATTCAGCATGGCGATGGAGGGCTCACGATGTTCGATGTGTTGGCCATTGGTGAAGTATTGATTGATTTTAGCGTGGTGTCGTCCGCCGGCGTGCCGCAGATGTTCGGATCGGCTGGCGGCGCGCCTGCGAACGTGCTCGCCGCCGTGGCCAAGCTCGGCGGCCGATGCCGGATGGTGGCGGGGGTGGGTGCCGACGCATTCGGGGACTTCGTGCGCCACGTGCTCCGGACCGTTGGCATCGACGATAGCGGCGTGATTCGCGTTTCTGCGCGGACGACGCTTGCATTCGTCCATATCGCGCCGGACGGCGAGCGCTCGTTTTCCTTCGACCGCGATCCCGGCGCAGACACCCAGCTTCGGCCCGAAGATCTGCAGCCGACCTGGTTCGAGCAGGCGAAGATCGTTCACATCGGTTCACTCGCTCTCTCTCACGAACCAGCGCGGTCGGCTGCCCACCGTGCGCTCGACCTCGCCCGCGACCACGGCCGGATCGTGACGTTCGACGTGAATTATCGGCCGGCCCTGTGGCGGCAGGCGGACGAAGCGGTGGAGGAGGCGCTGCAAGTCATCGCACGCGCGGACCTTGTGAAATGCTCGGAGGAAGAACTGCGTCTTCTCACCGGACGACGCCACCCGGACGAGGCTCTGCTCCAATTGGCAAGTGCTTTTCCCGGAACGCGGTTTTTGGGCACCCTCGGCCGCGACGGGTCGCTGGCCGTGATCCAAGGCGAGTGCCGCCATGTCCCCTCCATCCCGGTCCAAGCGGTGGACACGACCGCTGCGGGCGACGCGTTCTTCGGCGCCCTCTTGTACCAATTGACGCGAGATGCCGATCCCGACACTGTCCGCGACCGCCTCCAGGACGATGGTTTCTGGCTCTCCGCACTCCGCTTCGCAAACATCGCTGGCGCGATCACGGCCACGCGCCGCGGCGCGATCGACGCCCTTCCAGCGCTTTCCGACATTTTGGAACATATGCCTTCTTGACACGTCGTCGAGAGAGAAGGTATAAAGGAGCAAAATGTCCAGAAACGTCAGGCGAGGCTCCTCTGGGGCACCGGCGACAGAGTCAGGGAGGATGCGTGGCAGATGCAGATACCCATCGGCCTCTTGGGTTGTGGCACCGTAGGCGCAGGCGTGGTATCGCTGGTGCGCAGAAGGGCGGATCGTGTCGCGGACATGACCGGTCTGCGTCCTGTGGTGAAGAAGATCCTCGTGCGTGATCTGCACAAGGATCGGGGCGTACAATTCGTGCATGAGCAACTTACGACTTCCGCCGAAGACATCCTGGGCGATCCCGACATTCAAATCGTCGTGGAGACCATCGGCGGGATCGAACCCGCACGTACCTTCATCCTCGAGGCCTTGGCGCGCAAGAAGCACGTCGTCACGGCGAACAAGGACCTCATTGCGCTGCACGGCCCGGAAATTCTTCAGACCGCTGCGGCGAACGGAGTCAGCATCTTGTTCGAGGCGTCGGTCGGCGGCGCCATTCCCCTCCTGGGACCGCTGCAGGAGAACCTCACCGCAAACGAGGTCACGGATCTCAAGGGTATCATCAATGGGACCACGAATTTCATCCTGTCCAAGATGACCGAGGAGGGCCTGGACTTCGACGAGGCGCTGGCCCTCGCGCAGGAGTTGGGCTACGCGGAGGCGGATCCGTCGAGCGACGTGGACGGGCTCGACGCCGCGCGCAAGCTCGTCATCTTGGCTTCCATCGCGTTCCACACCGAGGTGCATTTGTCGGACGTGCGCGTCGAGGGCATTCGGCATGTGACGGCGAACGACGTCCGGTACGCGGACGAGGCCGGATATGTCATCAAGCTGCTGGCGGACGGTCGAGATCGCAATGGGCGCTTATCGCTCTCCGTGCGCCCGACGCTCATCCCCAAGAGCCATCCCTTGGCCCACGTGTCCGACGCGTTCAACGCGCTCTTCGTTCGCGGAGATGCAGCGGGGGACCTTATGTTTTTCGGCCGCGGCGCCGGGCGAATGCCCACGGCGAGTGCCGTGGTCGGCGATATCATCGCGCTCGTGCGTAACTTGAAGCTCGGCGTGGTGACGAGCTGGCCGTACGCGCTCGCGGGCAGCCGGAAGCCGGTGGTCGACTTCGAAGACGACCTCTACAAGTTCTACTTCCGGCTCATGGCCGCTGATCAGCCCGGGGTATTTGCACAAGTGGCCCATCTGTTTGGCGAACTGCGGGTGAGCATGGAGACGGTCCTGCAAAAGCGCGTCGCGGGCGGACAGGCCGAGATCGTTATCGTGTCCCACGAAATCCCGGGAAAACTGGCGCACGAGGTGGCGACGCGGCTGCGGTCGATGCCGAATATCGCGGTGGAAGCCGTCATGCCGGTCGAGCCGGTCAACGAATGAGCGGGTGCCTTCGCGCCCGCCTTTTTTGGCTCTGGCCCGGCCGCAGGGATCTGCAAGCTTTTTCAAAATCCATTTGCAACCGTTTTCATGTATTGGGTGGGGCGCTCGGCAATTGACAGTTCGGGTCCGGCGTACTACAATGACGAGCAAGTCATCCAATTCGCGTGACAATTCGATTGCTTCAGGCACTTGAGTTGGCGGTCTTATTTTGACGGAATATTTCGTCAATCGATCTTTGCCAACTTGAGGACACGCGAGAGAGAAACTCGCCGGCTGGGCGAGAGAGGGGCGTTGGACGTGGCATCACAGGTGTTTCTTGACGGCGAATTTGTCTCCCGCGACGCAGCCAGCGTGTCAGTGTTCGATCACGGCCTCCTGTACGGCGATGGCGTCTTCGAAGGAATCCGCGCATATGACGGGAACGTATTCCGCCTCAAGCCGCACATGGACCGACTTTATCGTTCGGCCAAGTCGATTCTTCTCGAGATTCCGTATACGCAGGACGAATTGACCGAGCTCGTATGTGAGACCGTTCGGCGCAATCATCTGTCCTCGGCGTACATCCGCCTCGTGGTTACGCGCGGAAGTGGGGACCTGGGGCTGAATCCATACAACTGCGCGAAGGCCCGCGTCTTCATCATCGCGGAGCAGCTCTCACTGTTTCCGAAGGCGCTGTATGAGCAGGGCATTCACGCGATCACGGCTGCAACGCGCCGCACGCGGGGCGACGTGCTGAATCCGAAGATCAAGTCTCTCAATTATCTCAACAATATTCTGATTAAAATGGAAGCCATTCATGCGGGGGCGAACGAAGCGATTGTCCTGAACGAAGAGGGGTATGTGGTGGAAGGTTCCGGAGAAAACATCTTCCTCGTGCGCGATGGCGTACTCATCACCCCGCCGGCTTATCTCGGGGCCCTCGAGGGCATCACGCGCCAGGCGGTCATCGACTTGGCTCCTGCGCTCGGCCTCGAGGTCAGACAGGAACCGTTCACGCAGCATGATGTGTATGTGGCGGACGAGGTCTTTCTGACGGGCACGGCCGCGGAGATTGTCCCGGTGGTCGGGGTCGACCGGCGCGCCATTGGCCAGGGCGTTCCCGGGCCCGTGACCAAACGGGTGCACGCCGCGTTTCAGGAAATCGTGCGCACGGACGGCGTGCGCATCGAAGGGGCTCGCGTCTGATCCCAGCGCTCGTTTCCGCATGACGTCCGCTGCTGGACGGGTTGGTTGGCGTACCTTATCGCGATGGAATTCGGAGATTGAGAACAGAGATCGCGAAGAGAGAGGCAAAGAACAAAGAAAGAGATAGACAAGGTTTTGCGAGGAGTGGCAAATCCATGAGAAGCGACATGATCAAAAAGGGTGTGGACCGGGCGCCGCACAGGGCCCTGCTCTACGCCACGGGCGTCAAACCCAGGGATCTGTCCAAACCGTTTATCGGTGTGTGCAACTCTTACGTCGACATTGTTCCGGGGCACGTTCATCTCCGCGAATTCGCGGAAGTCGTGAAAGATGCCATCCGCCAGGCAGGTGGCGTCCCGTTCGAATTCAACACCATCGGTGTGGACGACGGCATTGCCATGGGGCACATTGGCATGCGGTATTCGCTGGCGAGCCGCGAGCTCATCGCGGATTCGGCCGAGACGATGATCAACGCCCACTGGTTTGACGGCGTCTTCTTCATCCCCAACTGTGACAAAATCACACCCGGCATGCTGATGGCGGCCGTGCGCTGCAACGTGCCCGCGGTGTTCGTCTCCGGTGGCCCGATGGAGGCCGGGAGGTCGCGTACGGGTCGTCCGCTTTCCCTCAGTTCGGTCTTCGAAGGCGTGGGCCAGTACATGAGCGGGCAGATCTCCGAGGAGGACCTGCTGGATCTCGAGTGGAATGCCTGTCCGACGTGCGGCTCGTGTTCCGGCATGTTCACCGCCAATTCCATGAACTGCATCATGGAGATGCTCGGAATCGCGCTCCCCGGCAACGGTACGCTGGTCGCCACGTCCAAGGAGCGGCACGAGATGATTTATGAGGCCGCCAAACACCTCATTCGCATGGTCGAACAGGACATTCGGCCGCGCGACATCATCACCCGCGAAGCCATCGATGACGCGTTCGCGTTAGATATGGCCATGGGCGGATCGACCAACACGGTCCTGCACCTCATGGCCATCGCGCATGAGGCGGGCATCGACTATTCCCTGAGCGATATCAACGAAATTGCCAAAAGAGTGCCGTATCTCGCGAAGATTAGTCCCGCGTCCGAGTACAGCATCCAGGACGTGCACCGCGCGGGCGGCGTCTCGGCCATCAT
>Ga0208683_100455_pt1 | contig 16205 bp, 14 predicted proteins | sample BED_Mat_host_9_1_FD_187141 | JGI IMG/M metagenome (GOLD analysis project Ga0208683, IMG submission 187141) | Extremophilic microbial mat communities from Yellowstone National Park, USA - BED_Mat_host_9_15 (SPAdes) (version 3) | ecosystem: Environmental > Aquatic > Thermal springs > Hot (42-90C) >... | reverse complement strand
GCCTTGGCTATGTCCCTGACGACCCACCTGCCCTTCAGGAAGCCGAACGCCTGGGGGTCCTGCTTCAGGAGCTCCTTCATCCTCGCCTCGGCGAGCTTCCTCTTCAGCGGAGGCCTGCCGGATGGTCTACTCGCCCTGATGCCTTGGATGCCGTCCTTCCTGTATGACCTGAGCCACCTCTCAACAGCATCTATCGAGACATCTAGCTCCCTCGCTATGTCGATCACCCTCTTCTTCTAAGCCTACATCAACACTCCGAGGGCTCGCCTGTACTCCCTCTTGTCCTGCGTGACTGAGAGAAGCCTCTTCAGCTCTCTCTTCTCCTTCCTATCGAGTTTGAGCTTCATGAGAGATTGAGAGACCAGCTTGTTCAAGGACACGGAGATCAAATGGGTTTGACAGATTCATGAAAAGAAGTTAGATTAGCTTCCCTGACTTGACTTAAAACCCCTGAAAGAGAAGATTTTCGTAATATCTTAATCAGCCTAAAAAATGATATAACCTATATAAGACAAGTGCCACTATGAGCGAGCTGCAAAATTTTCGAAACGAGATCAAAGAGTTGCTTCAGCATGTATTGAAGGAGTTTAAAAAAGAAGGAGCGTTGAAAGTTGTGTGGGGAGCGACTGGGCAGGTTATTTCTATCCTCGAGTCCGCTGGCCCGCTATATTCTCGTATTATTCGAACGTTAAGAAACAAGGCCTTAGCAGCCAAAAAATTGCTTTCTGATGAGGAGATTGAGCGAATTTTAAATGAATTTGTCATTCAGCTTGCTTATCAAAAACCTGCCACTGTCAATCGCACTATTGATCGTGCGATAGAGGGTCTCTTTAAGAAGGTGAAGGAGGTGCCGGTCCATAGACAATTATTCTTGATTCCTGTGGAAAATGCCGACGTAAGGACGGAACTCGCAGTTGGCGATACAGTATTGGTCCGGCTGAGTGAAGCTATCATACAAAAGATTGAAAAAGAGAATAATGTTTCTCTGCGAACTCCTTATGCAACCGTCGAAAAGACTGTTGAGGCTCTAACAAGAAATAACCAGACTTTATCATTTATTAGGGTAACGGCAGATGCATCTGATTCGAAGAAGGCCAAAGAGTTGGCCATTCAGAAGGCCGATACGCTTCTTAATGTTCTCAGGCTATTCAACCCTGATGCGCCATGTGTAGTAAGAGGTGAAGGGTACGCTCTTGTCCGTCGCACCACAATAGGAGCTAACTTGTCGTTTAGGATTCCTAGTTCCATTGTAGAATCTGAATCTGTTAATAGCGTCACTGACCCATTGGTTGTCAATGACGAGTTTTTACAGAAGATGCGTGATTCTGGCTTAGATATTTTGAATGAGATTATGGGTAAAGACAAAGATGAGCTGACTGACCTACAAGCCCGTATTCTCACGGCTATCTTTTGGATCGGTAACGCAGCAAAGGATAGGTTCCGAACAGACAAGTTCGTTAAATATACCATCGCGCTTGAGACACTGCTATTAACTGGTGAACGGAATAAAAAAGAAACAATTGCACGAAGATTTATAAGCATTGCATACAAAAATAACAAGCCCTCCGAAAAGAGTGAGGCCCTAGCCAACATGGCGGCACTTTACGACATACGTACACAGGATAGTCCACGATGGCTTGGATTACGTAGAGGCCGATGATTTGAACCAACTTGAATCCTGGACACATTCACTAACACTTATTCTTTTACGCTATGCTAAAAAATATGAGAACATTTCTCAGCTTCTCAAGACGGAATTTGCTGAAGACAGATCGTTAAGACTCCACAAACCCTAGTGAACAACGTCTCCCAATCTGTGGAGACCGACGCCTGATGACTCTTCGTTCTGTCGCGTGAGCAATGCTTTAGTTGTGCTGAGGTTGATTCTAGGGTGTCCAGTTCTGCCTTTATGTTAGATAGCTCAGCCTTGGTCTTCTGACGCTTCGCCTAGGGTGTGTATCTCTGTGGCGGATAGAGCCGACGAAAAGTTTTTAGTCTACACTCCAAGGGAGAAGTAGTTGTCTTGAGCTTCGTTTTTCGTGTCATTGCTCGTAATCCCCCTTCTATTTTTATTGTAAGCTCTCTCTTTCTTTTTCTCCTGTTTGCGATCACGGGGGACGATACCTTTGTGACTGCCGCATGGTACTTCTTTGGAGCAGGATTCCTTCTTCAGATTCTTTACCTAATACGAAAATATGCCAAGGGTGAAGAATAGGACGTAACTATGTTTATAATCACTCCTTCAGCTACGCTAGTCTGGTTTTAGCTAATGGTAAGAACAAGGTATCAGGGCAGAATGGATGAGTTTCAAGGTGATTGAGTCAGAGCCTGTTCAGGCTGTGGGATCCTCTTCACAAAGACTCTGGTAAGCTGGTCAAAATAGTGAACTATTAAGATTTTCAAGATACCTAGGTAGAAAAGAACTCCTTCGAAGTCCCAGAAAGTGACTTTTTCATCATTGAGACTCATTTTTTCTTGGCTTCTTGTCAGGATGAAGTGTTGCCGAAAAGCGGACATATTCTTCACTGAGGTAGCTGTTTGACTGCTTTTGTATTGATTACTACCAGGTATTGCTGCCTACCAACGAAATGAGATTCAGTGGTTTAAAGTTCAGTACAATTATATCAAAGTGTAAAGGCATGAACCTGCGGATTCAGCCTCCAGAATACTATGGTGATAGTTCCAAGATAAAAGAACTTTTTGAACAAGGCAGGTATGAGGAGATAACTTCAAGTGCTTCTCAGGACGAAGATGTGAAGCTTCTCCTCAGCCTAACAGGTATAGATGTCTATACAGCTTTGCTCATCAAGTCAGAGACATCAGGAGGTTTCCTAACTATAAGAAACTTGTATCATGGGCAGGTTTGGCACCATCATTACATCAATCAGGAAGCACAGAATATCATGGAGCAATAACAAAGCAGGGTTCGAGGATGCATAGCTGGATAATAGTTGAGTCGGCAAGGGTAGCTTCTACTCACGATCCAAGGCTTAGGCTATTCTACGAAAGGGTCAGAAGCAGAAGATGAGACCAGAAGGCTATCATCGATACAGCCAACAAGATGCTGAAGATAATATGGTTCATGCTGACAAGAAAAGAAGCATACGAATCAGCCAACAGAAAGAGGTACATCAAAAAGCTTAACAGGATGGATGGCTAAGATAGCAGGTGCTGGCAAAAGGTAGATTCAAGGAGCCCAGCCTACAGGGTGTCTATCATGAGTGATCATACGAGGCATTGGCTTTGTGTAACGATCCCCCATAATTGGAAAATAGTTAGAGAACGTTCTTTGTGGGGAGTTGATGACAGATACGAATTCACCCTAAAAAATAATGTATCAGTTGGCGACATCTTCGTTTTTTATGTGGCAAAGAATGGTTTCGGCGGCATATACAAAGTAATATCAGACTATTTCTATGATAACACCCCTGTTGGTTGGGTTAATAAAAGGGGTCAACCATATCCCTATCCGCATAGAGTAAACATAGAAAAGATTATTTTGAAAGAAAATCCCTTGCCGATGAATGCAGAAATAAGAAAGGAACTAGTTTTTATAACTGATAAAAGCAAATCTTGGATGGTTTTTGTATTCCCATCTATGGTCCTAATTCCCGAAGAGGATTTTGAAAAAATCAAGTCATTGCTACAAAACAGTCAGGCGGGGTCGAGGACCGAAAGGACAATGAGCTAGCCGAACTGACTCCAGCACTTTAAAATGGAGAATTTATAAGCGTACGACATAAAATTGGAGATGATGACTAAGGAAGGGCACAGCGGACTTTCAAATAAGAAGGTCGATGAAACTAGCAGCGGGGAATTCTTTGGAGCCCTCTCGTACCTAACCGTGAACCAGAAGACAGCCTACTTCGTCATTCATGTTTACTCAAACGCATTTGATCATTCGCCTTACCTGCAACGCTCCAATATAGGGGAAGTATCCGGATTTAGACCCCCGAGTCAGCGCCGAAACATCCTTGAGAGGCTGGGATTCATTTATTCCGATTCATGTAATGTTTTGCGCGATGGTAGGTGTTATTATCAAGTCCTCGAAGAAGTAGACAGAGAAAAGTACCTGGAAGATCCGTCGGTGCACGAGCAACGGGTAACGATAGCCCATGGGAGATTTGAGAAGTTTATGTCAAACCTGAAGCAGATTTATGACAAGATGGTTGAAGTGGACAGGATGCTTTTGGAAGCAGGCTTCGAATTGCCTTGGCAAGATTTGAAGCTCGAATCAGTATTTTACAAAGCTGGAGAGAAAGTATACCAGAAAGGTGAGGTCTACGACTTTTACAAAGACATAAGGGAAATAACTGAGCAAGCCAAGAGTGAGGTGTTTCTCGTTGATTCTTATCCGGATGAAGAAGTGCTGAACTTATACCTAGAAAAGATTCCTGCGGGAATAAAGATTCGCGTATTGATTAAGGAATCAAAGGGTAACTTCCTAACGGTTGCGCAGAAGTTCAAGTTGAAGCCCGGAGTGAACTTTGAAGTGCGAGCCAGTAGAGACTGCCACGATAGGTTGTTCTTCATAGACAATGCATGTTATGTGATCGGCCAGTCACTGAAAGTCGCGGCGAGGAAGCCAACATATTTGATTAAGGTTGAGAGCTACGACTTGTTCAGAAAAGTGTTCGAGGGCCTGTGGTCGGATGCGCAAACTCTAGTATAGCTCGGTTGTTAGTCAGCGAAATTGGTGATGTGCTACTCACCCTTGAGTTTGTGGTAGAAGCCTCCCAAAACTTTCGTTTATGAGTTTTTCAGACTTAATGAGCGGTATATTCCAAGAATTGGCTATTCTCGAACCTACGCCTCTTTTCAGCACAGTTACGACACGTCATAGCGTGTATAAGGAGATTCCAGGGCCAGAGATTAGTTACTTGGCGAAACATGGAAGAAGTTTGCACAACACTTTTCGGAAATCCCAGATGGTTCATTTGCTAATCGATGGTATGAATTAGGTCGCCAACGAAGGAATACCGATAGTAATTTAGCCTAAAGACAATAATATTTAGGGATTATTGTGATAGAGGGTGACCGGTGGTAAGACTGTGAATGAAGCCAAAACGGAGGATCCTGAGCAGAAAGCAAAACTTGACGCACTAATTGACAATACCGCTCAAGGAATATTCAACTACTTGAAAGAAGTTCAGAACAAACGTGAAGTCTACCAAATGCGCTGGGTGTGGGAACTTCTCCAAAATGCTATGGACGCAGCACCTCAAGATCGGAAAGTAGACGTTAAAATTATCAAAGAGAATCACAAGCTACTTTTCCGACATAATGGAAGACCTTTTAGACCTGAGGAGGTTGCACACCTCATATACCATGGCTCTACTAAGATGGAATCTGACTTGGGCAAATTCGGAACAGGCTTTCTTGTCACTCACCTCTTGTCAAAAACTGTAACCGTTCAAGGTATCAGGGAGGATGGGAAGGCATTTCTTTTTCCACTGAATCGCGATGGCATGTCTGCTGCGGACGTTAAGAATCTCATGGAGGACACTTGGCTAAAATATCAGAAGTCACTTGGACAAACTACCGGCGACCAATCTAGCACAGCGGAATACCAATACGAACTAGACAATGTTTCGTTGGGGACAGCAATAGAGGGAATTGAAACTTTGATCAGAATAGCTCCATACGTTTTGGCTTTCAATGATAAGTTGGGTGTTATTGAGGTTTCGAACGACGGGCACATTATCAAATACGCGCTGATTGAAGCTACCGATAAAGGTTCTTATGTGAGGAAAATTGTAAAGAAAGAGGAAGAAGGAAAACAGCCAGTTCTTCATGAAATCCTAATAGTTGAAGACACTGACATACAAGCAGCGTTAAAGTTGGAAAATCAAGGCGACGGACAGGCCAAGGTCGAGAGCTTGAATGACATCCCGAAGTTGTTTGTTGGATTTCCACTTTTCGGCACTCAGGATCTCCCATATCCACTCATCCTTAACAGTAGAAGATTTGAGCCCACAGAAAGAAGAGACGGCATCTTTCTGGGTAAAGAAAACACAGAGTATATTCTACGCAACAAAAAGCTGATGGAAAGAGCTAAAGACCTTGTTGTCAGATTAATTTCAAACGCTGAGGCGGAGAAATGGGAGAATGTTCACGCTCTACTGAACTTGGGCCCGCCACCCCAAAAAGACTGGCTCGACTTGGAATGGTATACGCATCTCCTCGTGGAACTTCTCAGCGCCATCATGAAGCTGAGAGTAGTCCGAACCGAAAGTGGGAATTTCATAACTTTTAGCGAAAGCTTGATCCCCACAATGGATAATTCGGAGGCGGACAAGATAGAGAGCCTATGGAACGTTCTCCACCGAGTTGCGGCCTGCAGCGACAGGTTGCCTGCGAAAGTGTTGACAACCGCGTGGGCAGGCGCTCTCGACAAATGGAAGTCCTTAGGCATCAATTTGTCGCAGAGAGAAGTTACGCTTCAAAAATTTGCAGAGGAAATCGAAAGCTCCGGGGACATTAGTGGTTTCAAGAGAAAACTAATCAAGACATCAGACGAATTCGAGACGTTAAACGACTTCTACAAGCTCTTACTTGAGGTGAAGCGACAAGTGTTTGATAGCAGGAACATTCTTCCCAACCAAAATGGGGCCTTCACAAGAAAACCCGCATTACTTAGAGATACTGGAATAGATGAAAAGCTAAAGGACATAGCGCTACAATTGGGTAAAGACATACGTAGTCAGCTGGTTCACACACAAGTAGTCGCAAGTGTTCAAGACTTGCTGCCGAAGAAAGAAGAGAGTGAAGTCCTGAATGAGGTTCTTGCTCTAAAGAATACCAGCCTGAAAGATAAAAAGTATTCCAACGCTAATGCTGAACTTCTCAGTTGGGTGATTAAGCGTGGCGAGCTGGACAAGCTAGAGGGATATCCAGTTCAATCACAGAAAGAGGACACTTTTATTCTACTGAGTAGGAGGAGTAAAGAAAAACCACTTGCACCGAAAGAGATATGGGATGAAAGAGCAAGAAACTATGCTGAAATCTTCCCCGCGGACTTCGTAATATCTTCATTCTACGTTGAGAAGCTGTCGGAGAATGAATGGAAGAGGCTTCAGAGTGATGGATACATCCTAACTGAGCCTTTGTACCTTGAGCCAGAAAGGTTGTCTGAGGACGATTTGGAGTCACTTCTAGTTTCTAATGAAAAATTGGATGAGGAAAAAGATCATGAAACATTGAACGAGGTCACTTTGAGCAAGTTAGCTTTCTTAGAGATGAAGGATAGGGGTGTTATTGACACGGTTAGAAAAGTCAAGGACAAGGCTCGAAGCTTCCTAAACTTCCTCTTTAGGTACGTGGTCGAGAAAGACAGTCAATGGAGCACTCCGATAGAAGTTGATTGTGAATGTGGAGCGCGTCATAGAATTTACCCTGCTCGCTGGATGCCTGTACTCAAGAGTCGTCAATGGGTTCCAAAACGTAAGGATGGTGAAAAGCCTAGTGCTCAGTACTTGGCACCTCTTGTTGCAGATGATCCTGGATTACTGCAAATCTGTCGACAGGACAAACCCTCTAGGTTGCTGAACGTTCTTAACGTAAGTATCAGCGAGCTAATGATACATGTTGCGGCCAAAGATGAAAAGACCAAATTGGAACTTGACAAAGCAATGGGATCACTCTACAGCGTTTTCATGGAAAATCCGAGTGAACTGAGCAAACTTGCCAACTTGGCGGAAATAGACCCACTACTGTTCATGCAGGAGATTGAGGAAAGGCTATCGATCCGAAAACAAATTCGAAGGAACCAAGACATTGGTGCCCTTGTTGAGGCGTTACTTAAGGAAGCGCTTGAGAAGGAGGGATTCAAAGTAGATGTTACAGGTGTAGGAAGCGATTTTGTCTTAGAGCACGATTACGTCAAGGATGACAAAGAGGCGATAGTCGAGGTCAAACGGGAAGACAAGACGATTTTGCTCATTGAAGTTAAATCGACGTTGCAAGATTTCGTAAGGATGACATTAACTCAGGCTAGGGAGGCACGGGATAAGCGAGACAGATACGCCCTCTGCGTTGTCATATTGAAGGATGCCGAAATAACCGAACAAGGAGTGAGAGATGGAGCTAGATTTGTTATAGATATTGGGTCGAGAGTTCAGGGCAAGGTACAGGACGCAGAGAATCTCCTGATGCAACAAGGAAAGGCGGCCACGACGGGAGATATCGAGTTAGAAGTAGAAGAAGGACCGGTTCGTCTGAAAATTAAGAAACCCATTTGGGAAACAGGAAAGACCTTCGAGGAGTTCGTTGCATCGTTGAGACAGTAGAGTACCGCTGAGGGCTTCTTTTCTATCGGAGGGCCATTCTACGGCAGAGGAGAACCGGAGCTAAAACAGATGTTTGCCGTTAAGCTTGATAGCGATGATTATCAGATCGGTGTTCTTCATGGGTATCCCGAATGATGTGTTTCATATTACGTAGGACAAATGGCGCCATGTCGAGAATAGCTTGAATGGCTGTGTAGAGCAATTGGTAAGAAGTCCAGAGTGAACAGATTCGCACGCGAGTTGCATGTATGATAGTTTTTCAGTTTTGAAACAATGCTGGGAGAATTTTACCTTCCTCAAGGTATTTCATGGACAATGAGCAGGTCGAACGCAGAACGAAGACTTGTAAGAATCAGATTCCATAATTAAAGAGATGTTGACAATGCGTGAGCACGACTTTTTATCGTTTCCCATTATCACGATGAATGAAGGTGATTTGCTTGCTAGAATTCAGGAAGCGCTCAGCGAATATCCCATATTGAAGGAAATATATGACGGTGATTAGGCCATTGAACTTGTTCGCTGGAAGCATGACATCAGTAACTGGCTGGTATGGGCTCTTTGCTCAAAGGGTCCGGTCACAGGCGCTTTTGGGAGAAGAATTTCAACGGACCTAGAATTCCTGAGACCTGAGGGTTCGATAGATAGGTTCAGACACAAGTTTAGGGAAACCAAGTTCTCTCGCCTCGGCTCGTTCGACAAAGTCTTTCGGCTTCCTCATAACAGGTATTGTAATAGGGTCTGCTCAAGTCTAAGTATCTAGAAAAGTTGGACTTTGCAAAAGTTAGAAAAAAGCATTCAGTAGGCTTATAATTATACATAGCCAACATTAAGCCACTTCCTGTTTTGTTATACGTATTGCTAAGCAATCTTTGAGGACTGCTTGATAAACTTAGCAACCTTTAAATAGCCAATTTTCCAATGTATTTACAGAAGAAACGTGGAAAGCGAGAAGTTAGGTGATCTGTTAAGAAGGAGAAGGGAAGAGTCACGGCTTAGCTTGAGAGAGGTCGAAGAAAGAACTCGGATTTCGAATGCATACTTGAGTCAGATAGAGAATCACAAAATTGGTCAACCTTCCCCCTCGGTCCTGAGGAAACTGGCCGATCTATACGGACTATCATATGCGCGACTGATGCAATTGGCTGGTCATCCTCCTGTGACAGGTAGAAGTAGGAAGACAATCTTCTTCCGCACATCCTCTCGATTAGAGGAGATCACGCTAGAAGAAGAGAAAGAGCTTCTTGAGTATTTGACATTCCTCCGGATGCGAAGGGTGGGAAAGTGAAATGGTCTGTTAGTACATCCAGAATATTCTACCAATGCGCCAGAAAGTGGTATTACGAAACCGTATTTGCTGACTCGAGATCGAAGCACCCGGAGAGACAGGAAGCTTATGTGCTAAAGCGTCTCCAAAGCGTCCACTCCTGGCGAGGCAAAGTTGTTGACCATGTAATAAGTCGCTTCATTGTCCCCCGTCTAAACAAACACGAATCTTTCGAGTCAGATGAGGTCTTTTCATATGCAAATCGATTGATGGAAGCTCAACTCAAGTTCGCAATTGAAGGGCGTTATAGAAATGGGGCGAAATCTGACAACGAGGATTTCTGTGCTCTCTTTGAACTAGAGTATAATGGGTCGATTGAAGATAAAGCCATAGAGAACGCAAAAAGAAGTAGAAATTTCACTAACTAATCTTCTAGCTTCATCTCTAATGAGAGAGTTAGCTGAAGAAGGTCAGTATCTAATTGCCCAGAGAACACTTCAATTCCAATTTTCTGAAGTCAATGTAAAGTGCACACCGGACCTAATCGTTTTCTTCAAAAGCAAATCGCCAGTCATCATCGACTGGAAGGTACAGGTCCCGTGGCATAGGGACCATTGGTTACAGCTCGGTGTATATGGTTTAGCTCTGTCCCGAGTTATGCCCCATAAGGATTTCCCGCACAAGTGGTATGATGTCCTGACCGATCCTAGCAAGATTCGCCTTATTGAATTCCAACTTCTGAGAAACCAACAAATCCAATACATCCTTTCGCAAGAGGATGTAATCAACATTGAGGATTACATTTACACTTCATCGAATCGCATGTTGCAGGTTATTAATGGTAGAGAGAAACCGCCCGAACTTGTAGTCGAACTTCTTCCAACCGCAAGGTCACCTGATATCTGTCTGAAATGCAAGTTCAAGAAGATTTGTTGGAAGGGGAATTTTTCATGACAGTAGTAAATATATTTGTAATCGAGAATCAGGATAAAATCAAAATCAGATACAGATTGTACAAGATACAAGGTTTAGTTCCTGATAGGGAGGATCACGATAAGAACACTCAGCTCTTGCGCGATAGAGTCAGCCGGATGACCAAATCCCCTTGTGTGATATTAAAAGAAGGCGATACGTCACTCATTGCACAACCAATTGGATATCCGGACCTACCCAATAAGGTATCGCTTGTACGGGCAAACGTAATTATTGAGCCTACTGGGATAGAGAAAGAGCTTGATTATGGCAAGTTAACAGCAAGTGACGAGCCTCTAGCGGTTAGGTTTCTCCAGTTTTATCTAGACGGACAACTAGGCGATATTGTAGGTTTATGGCGACCCTCGGCCGGTCAGCCTTTCTTTCAGAAGGATCCTGACCCAAAGTTCAGGTCTTATGAGGTAGTCATGTATAGAGGCTTCAAAATGAGACTCGTCCTGTTACCTGACAACAGGATTGGCGTCTGCGTTGACACTGCGAGAAAATATGCTTCAAAATACTACCTACCTCCAAAGATAACACCAGCAGAATTTAACCGAAAGTACAAAGAGAGGAATTGCATTTATGAATATGGTCATCGCTGGTATGAAATTCGTCTGGAAGGCATCAGCGGTTTGGACGTTAGCAAAGAGCCCATGCCTGATGGCACATCACTCTACGATCATCTTCAGAGTCGGGTAAAAGGCTACAAACCGAGAGCCCTCTTCACGTTACCTAAAGATTGTACAGTACTGACTTATCAGACCGGGTTAGGAGAGACTCGGCGTGTAGCATCTGCATTATGCAGACTGACTTTTGGCACGAAACATCCTGAGGTAAGTGAACATCACTGGAAGGCAATAATGCCACCACATATCGGAAGGCAAGAAATCCAGTTTGTAGTACAAAAGTATCTTAACGGGTGGAAGTTTCAGGGCATTCCAATTCAACTCTCCGATAAAATGGTTGAAATTGAATGTGGCGTGATGGACCCTCCTGGACTCGAATTCGGTGGTGGAAAAGTGCTCTCAGTCAGAGGGAATAGCAGTGAAATCCGTACGACACTTGAAAAGTTAGGATCATCGAAATGGCGTCTACTGCATTCTACAGACGCAGGATTCTTTGTGAAAAAGCAATTAGATCGTCAGTATCTGATACTGCCAAAGTCCATGTATGAGACGTTCGGGAAAAAATATGTTGAAGACCTAAAATCGAATTTTAGAGCTCTATATTCACCGGATGGTAAGGTCGAATATGACCCCATAATTATAACTTATAACGACTCTGCAGGACAGTCTATCTATACCCTGGGGAATGAAATAATCGAGTCTGCGGTTAAATCCATTAGCGGTCTATTCTATTCGGGATATGGTATGGTTGTTATTCCCAGAATCAATCCAAGGAGGCCGGGTAAGGAGGATGAGCTCGCAAACCTTGTAATGCGGGAATTCCGCAAGCGTGGCATCTACGTTTCTATAGCTCACACCGACGTACCTTCGAAAAGTTATGTCTTGGTCGAAAGTGGAGAGGGCAAAGGTAGCTGGCAAATAACGAACGATGAAAAACAAGCGAAGAAATTCAAAGGATATTTAGAGAACGTGGTTCTGAACAAGATTCTGTTATTAAATGGTTGTTGGCCGTTTGTGTTGGCCAGGCCACTGAACACAGATCTCGTGGTTGGGCTTGATGTTAAGAATAACACGGCGGGGTTCATGTTGGTATTTAAGGACGGGAAGACATTCAGTTTCACTACAAGCGATTCTGATGAGAAGGAATGTCTAAGCAGGGGGCATGTGGCGACAAAACTCTACAAGATTTTGAAAGCAGAATTGGAAAACGAACCAAGAGAAATCCGCGATATAACGATACATCGGGATGGCATATTGTACGAGGGGGAAAGAAGGGGAATAAGGGAGGCCCTGGATAAACTGGCAAATGAAGGTCTGATTAGGGAAGACCATAGCTGCAACTTTGTTGAGATTAAGAAAAGTTCGCGCGTTCCGGTTCGGCTATTTGATACAGTTACCCCCCAGGGGTCTATGCAAGAGTTGACACAGAATCCCAGGTTCGGAACATAACTTATACTGCATAACGTCGCGTTCCTATGCACAACAGGGAGACCTTTCAAGTATCATGGCACTACTAAACCCTTGCAAGTCAGAAAGGTTGAAGGGTCTATGGACATTAAACTCATCCTTGAAGATATATTCGCACTCGCAAACCTAACTTGGACCAAGCCTAATTATTGCTCCAGACTACCTATTACCATCAAGATGACCGACATTCGATTAAGAGAATTCGGTGCTGAATATGATGAGGAGAAATTAAAATTCTTGGAAGAGGAGGCGGAAGAATGAGCGATTTCGGACTCTTTACGTCTAAATTCCGGCAAAGCACAAATCTGCTCAGAGATTTTGATAGAGCGCTGAGGTATTTGAAACACAGTGAATCCCATGGTGATTCTCAGGACGCCATTCCTGTCGGGGCAATTTTGACGGTTCTTAAACCGATTTCTAAAATGCTAGAAGGAAATCTTTCAGAGAGCAATAGCTTCGACGAAGAGAGCGTTATAGAAATCTTGTATCGTAAACATGGCAAGTTTTGGCAGGCCTATAAAGAGAGAGTTATCAAACTCACAAATGAATTAGAGTCTGGAAAAACAAAGGTGAGTGAGGACGAATTCAGCACACTCAACGATATCGCAGACGCTATTAGCATAGAGTGCGCGACTCTTTTCAAAAGAATCGGTAGACATCCATGAGAGCTTACCTTGAATCAATCATACTAGAGCAGATAAATCGAGCTGAAGAGCTTAAGAAAAAAATCCACTATCCCCTTAAATATCCAGAACTGAGTGGATTGGCAGAAAGGTGTACCCTTATTCTTGATGAACAAATAAACATTTTGAGAGAACTCAAAAGAGAACTCCAAAGCAGAGAGAATTGTGACATTAGGGACATTTTCAGGGAAGTGCGCTTATGTATTTGGGAAATTTCATTATTGGAGTATTACGGAATTCCACCGCTCTACCTACAGACACCTGACATAGGGTTTCTGAACAAGCTAATGTTCAAGATTCATCAAGAGATTAAATTACCATTCCCGCCGCCGACAGTCTCCTGCACTTCCGGTGAATATTACTATTCGCACCCATTTACAAATGTCATCTTCGTCCCCTTAGCCGAACCGGAGTTCTTGCTTCACATGCCCGATCTGTACCACGAAGTCGGTCATCACGTCATAGAGAATATGAAGTCTGAATTGAGGTTGCAACCCATCAAACAGAATTATCTTCTCGCGTTTTCGAAGGTCACAGAATATTATTCAAGAATTCTGGTTAACAAACGAAGAGATTATGCGCCGCCCGAAATTCTGATGGCTATTCAAAGAATACACTCTCAGTGGAAGGACTGGATTGAGGAATTCTTCTGTGACTTATTCGCGCTCTATACTTTGGGACCAGCATATGCTTAGTCGAATCTCCACCTGACCACAAAAAAGTCAAACGACATATATGAGTTGCATATCTTGCAAAAACAAACTCATCCTTCAGACGAATCCAAGATGAGAATTCTGATGCACGCGCTTAGAAATCTAGGATTTGCCCGCGAGGCTGACGAAATTCAATCTAGGTGGTTCCAGGTGGCTTTGTTTTGGGGAAACAATACCGTTGCGAGTACCAGTATGCTTTCCCGGATGAGGTGCTTGGTGAGATTGCCGAATTAGTTCTAGACGCAATGAGGGCAGCTGGTTTTTCTCTTGCTTCGTCGGAAATCTTGTCGAGAAATGGTCAGGAAACCGAGATCAGGATAGTGCTAAACCGAGCATGGCAAAAATTCTGGCTGCTCTAGGGTCACGAATTCAGAGAGTGGTATAAGAGCTGTATTCAGTCTATGCGTGACTCCTAATGTTACAATATCAAAATAGAAAGCGGTGGAGCAAAATTTAATTTCAGTATAGATTTTTAAGAATTTTGCTATTTGTGGCGTAGTCCCATAACTCAATCTGACACGATTGTCAGAGGTTTTTGCCTGTAGTTCTCATGTACCGTCTCATTCAATCTCATGTGTTGAGAGGGTGATGAATGAGCAAAGGAGATTACGTGGTTTACGAAAGAGCTCCAGAAACGAAGACAAGCTCTTCCTTGAAACAGCTAAGGAAGCCATTAGCGAGATCAAAGAGCCAAAGAACTGGAAGAAGCCTAAACATCCGAAGAAACATGCACAAGGAAAGAAGGTCCACTACGATTTCAAGACCATGCTCTTGATTCTTCTTTTGATAGTCTATCACAGAAAGGAGTATCGGGAGATGGGGGTCGCACCTGAACAACAATCCTCATTTGCTGAATAAGCTTGGGCTCAAGAAATCACCAGGAAAATCAACCATCCAGAGAGCAGCTGCTAGAACAAGTTTGAACACGCTAGTGAGGTTAAATTATGTCGTAGTGGAGAAATTCAAAAAAGCATGGTCCTTCTAGAGACAAGAATATAACAATCGATTTCTTAGGTCTCGGAATAAGGAGAAAGAGCCTCTCTGGTACTCGATAAGGACACATTCCAATCCATCTAAGAAAAGAGATTTTCGCAAACTCCATCTGGCATGCGAATTCAAGGGAAAGGAGAAGCCTGTCTATTCAATGGTGTTGACATTAGCGTTGAGGTATGATTCTCTGAGGTTCAGGATGCTCCTGAAGAGAATCCATGACAAGATAGGTGACATGCGCGCCGAGAAAGCCAACCTGTGCAAGAAGAACACATCGACGAAGGTCAAGACCTGAAAGAAGACGACGGAGTTAAAGGAACTTCATCCAGAAGAGTTCAGGAGAAGCAACTCGGAATCAACGAACTCATCCTTCGAGGGGAAGTACAGGGAATTCATGTCTAGCAGAAAGTGAAGAGGACAGAAGAGTAACGCAGGGCTGAAGGCCATAGTATACAGCGTAAGATTGTTGATCACGAACAGAATAATGCAGGAGGTAGAGATATGGGACCAAGCCCCTTCGCTGGTCTGTGGAAACGAATTGTTGCTTGCCGTTTAGTGAGTTAACCCCTTTCTCAATCTGTGTTGTATGTTACATTCAATTTTATAAAAATGCCTAAAATGACTTCCATGCAAGATTAAATGCGACCCCTCACAATAAAACATCACAATGTTAAAGGATGGGGAGGTTAACGAACATATAAAAGCTTCAGACGTTTGGAAATCTGTTTGGAGCCTGATGCATAATGAGATAATGAATAAAAAAGAATTAGTTGGTCTGCTCAGCTCCAAAGATTATGAAATGAGAAAAAGTGCTTGGAAGTTTGTAACTGACAGGTTAGATTATAAGGTCATAGAGAAGAATGAATTGAAAGACATAAAGGAATTTTTTGTTGAACTGCTTAGCTCAGAAGATTACAAAACAAGATTAAATGCATGGAGTTTTGTATGTAGCCTGTTACATATCGGTGTTATAGAGAAGGATGACATTCTAGACAAAAAGAGATACTTCTTCGATCTGTTGAGCTTAAAAGATTAAGAGATAAAGAATACTTGTTGGGGATAAATAATAAGATTGTATGCTGTGTTGCGCTCGGTCCTATATCTTATTTGACACAAAGACCAATCATGTCGTCTTCTCTATGGTTGACGTCTATTTGAAGAAGATGGACAACGGGAAAAGAGTGGTGAACAGAGCT
>Ga0208683_100452_pt1 | contig 16270 bp, 14 predicted proteins | sample BED_Mat_host_9_1_FD_187141 | JGI IMG/M metagenome (GOLD analysis project Ga0208683, IMG submission 187141) | Extremophilic microbial mat communities from Yellowstone National Park, USA - BED_Mat_host_9_15 (SPAdes) (version 3) | ecosystem: Environmental > Aquatic > Thermal springs > Hot (42-90C) >... | reverse complement strand
GAGGGGACGACTGGGTATCGTTGACATGTCTCCCCCCGAAGGCACCCAGGAATTCGTGAACATGATAGAGCGGCTACGTGACCCAACACACAATAGGGCGCTCACACCCACAGAGTGGGAGGCCGCGGTCACTCAAGCGGGGTTCGAAGTTACACACAAGGAGATATTGAGCGAGGAGGTCACTCTTGAAAAGTGGCTTTACCCCATTGACCCAGGCACCCCCGAGGCTGAAGCGGTGAGGGATGCCTGGAGGAAGGCCCCACAGAAAATATGCGAACAACTCAGAATAAAAGAGAGCCAAGCGAATCCAAAATCATGGTTGAAGCATAGAGTAGTTATAGTAGCACGCAAAGTATAGCTAACATCGGGAGTCAAGTACTGGGTGTCATAGCGAAGTTTGGGGAGCAAGGACTATACGCATCTCAATAAAATACTGAGTCTCACATATATCGTCTATTAGGTGGCTCATTATCCTTCAGAGTCTTTCTTATGGGTTTTATATCCCCAGCTTTTTAGCTGCGGCTTAGGTGTAACCGACGCAATTTTAGGAGGATTATATGTGTTCTCTGAATAGATGGGAGGGAGCTCTGTCCACTCTACATCTAAGTAGCCATTATAGAAAGATTATGCTATAGCGCGATTAACTAGGTATGAAATAGCCTATCAGCACTGTTATTCCAATTCATTAAGGTTTGTAACGAGGTGGTCTTCTGGTTTTGCGTTAAGGGAGAGTGGTTTAGTGCTCAGTTCGAATCGTTGACTAGTAGGTATCTAAGTCTGTATCCTCCTGCATTCAGTTTTTTAAGTGTATCTGAAGACATTATTGTGTATGTGGTTGAGTACCGTGGAGTGTAGTTTTATTTCGCGCAAGAACAGGATGTTGAATACTTTATAAAGAAGTATGGTTTAAAGAAGGTTAAAGTTTATATCCTTTAGCCAGAATTTTTAGCTGTGGGCTTACCCTTAGTTTTGAAGCCTCCATACATATATGTAGGTGCGATTGTTGGTGGCCTCAGAAGAGAGTATAGGAGTATGTATTACGGTGACCCTACACCTGAACAGTTGAGTGCTTGGAGGAGTTCGCTTGACGCATTCCTAAGCGCTATCCACCAAGCTGGGGAGCCCTATCCAGTGCTCGCCGAGTACCCTATCTTAGATTTGGAGAGAGCTGACTTCCTAGTCGTGGGTAGACGGCGCGCCTTGGTTGCGGAGTGTAAGGGTTGGAGTAACCCGAAGAGGATTAATGATTTCTCGGTGGAGGTCAACGGTGAGTTGTTCGCTGACCCATGTTATCAGCTCAGAAACTATGTGAATAAGCTCAGGTATTTCCACTCAGCCGCGTCAAAGTTTGAGTTTGACGGTGTTGTGTACACATACGGCACCCACACTTATCATGATGACTGCCCGGTGGTAAGCGACCCAGAGGAGCTCGCCCAGAAGTTAAGCGGTCTAGGTGAAGCTGGTGGTGACGGGGAGGTGAGGGATATCCTTGAGGGGAAACTGGCGATCAATGAGTCACTCGTCAAACTAGTCGAAAAACACAAATACGAACTCGTCCAGGGGGCAGCGAAAATCCTGCTCGAAGAAGGTTACGGCTTAAGCGGCGAACAGCTGCAAGTGGTCGAAAGGGTGTTGATATCCCTAGAAAGACGTGAGCGTAGGTCATTCCTAGTCAAGGGTATAAGTGGTTCTGGTAAGACGCTTGTCGCACTAACATTACTCTTTGAGGCGCTGAGTAGAGGCTATAAGGCGCTTTTAGGCTACAACGAACAACAGACTACTCAACACAATACGCACGGCTCTCAGAACGAGTGTTAAGGGTGTAGACCTCTCCGCGCTCATCGTGTTCTACTCAACTGGTCCTCAGGCGGGCTTCAGGGGGCTTGGGGAACCAAACTTCCCCGCCGACAAATACGGTGAGATCAACCTAGCGATATACGATGAGGCGCAGAGGATGACTGAGGAGGTGATTAACATCTCCAGCCAGAGGGCCAATGTCACAGTCTACTTCTACGACGACCAACAACTCCTAGTAGGCAATGAAGCCGGAACAAGGGCTAACTTCCTCAAGTATTTAGATGATCCGTGTGAAATGACTTTATCAGCACCCTTCAGGGCGCCTAAATCCTACGTTGACTCCATCAGGAGCCTGTTTGAAGGAGCACCCTTCACACCTGGAAACTATGACTTCAGAGTGTTCGATGACATCTTAAGCATGTTGAGTAATCTGAGGGCGAAGGCAAAGAGTGGAGCAAAGGTTGCTCTCGTGTGCTCATTCACGGAGTCAGACGGGGATAGGAAGAATCCCACGTCACCCAAGAACCTCAGAATCGGATACCCCCTCCAGTCAGGCTTCGACCTCTACAAGGGTTTAAACCTCGAAGTGAGATGGCTCATGGATGAGAAGAACCAGTATCCAAAATACTGGATGGGCGCACTCGACCCCCTCGCATACTGCGCCTCCGTGTACGGCGCACAGGGCTTAGAGGCTGACTATGTAGGCGTAGTGTGGGGAAGAGACCTCATCTATAGGGGAACAGGGTGGGCTGTGAATCCCCACACCATAACAGACTCCGTGGGCGGCAAACACTCACTTAAAACCATCGCAAAACACGACCCCCAGAGAGCCCTGGAGCTTCTGAAAAACCGCTACTACGTAATGCTGAGCCGCGGAATCAGAGGCACCTACGTATTCTTCGAAGACCGAGTGGGATGACCTTCCACGATGCTAGGTAATCCCCCTAATACCTTAAATGCTCGCATGGGGAACCTACCGTGGATTATAGCCTCATTTATTCTGGAGCTTCATACTCGTGCACTCAGCTGACGGATTCTGATGTTAAGCAGCCCCCCGGATATCGCTACAGACGCACCCACTACATTTGGACTACTAATATAGCCGGTTGACATCTTCCGATACACACTGGAGTAAGCCAACCTCATAGAAGCCGGGTATCGGTTTCCTAACATTCCGCCTACGAAAATAAGCGGAAGACCAAACCATACAAGCAAGGCAGTGGTAACAAGACCATATTAAGGTGCTGGCCTCGGGTGCACATACATTGAGTGGTATCACACTCACCACACTGATGTCTACGCCCAAACGTACTTAGAAGTGGAAGTAAACTGTCTGGTTTAGGAAATCGGCGGCCACCACCGTGTACACCCCAGAGATGAACGGGTGGAAGGTCTCCGGGGTGAACTGGACTTCTACGGTGGTGTTTGGCGTATAAGAGAAATTAATGTTCGGTACAACCCAGTAGCCGCTTAGCGAGGTGGGTGGAGCGTAGCCTGTACCGTTTTGGGGATTTTGGGGGTTAAATTACACTACTTGGAGCTCTAATGCCACATAATAACCGTTACCCGCTTTCAGTAAGAGACCGTTCAATAGGTATAGCCAGAGATAAGCGAATTCAACCATTTGCCCAGGATCTAACAGAATTCCAAGGCTCGGCAGTAGAAGTGGCTGTACACGCTCAGTTTCTGGGGGCGGAGGTGAACACTAGGGCTTGGTCACCGCGGGGTAGCAAAATCACTTTCGATGAGGCTATAACCAAATACTGAGCCAAACATGTCATGGAGGATGCTAGTTCGATGCGATTTGGCTTTGGTTATGTTTTGAGGCGTGATAAATCCCTGGTATACTGTGTACCCCAACAAGTAATCTGTTGGGTTAGCTGAACATGTGTAGTCATACGTATCCCAGCTGAATATTTGTGGGTTGCTTGTGAACTGGTGCGTTACCCTAGAGTTTAATGTGTTGTTAGCTCTATTTTTATCCATATTAAGTGGTTTGATTGGATCACGCTTGTGTTAGCTATCAAAAAGAGGCTGACACCATTGTTCGGTGAGGTGGAATAGTATTCGTAGGTCTTCAGCACGTTTGTGTTCGACTTGGTGTATTGATGGTGCAATGATTAGGGTGGCGGCTACAATCAGGATTATGACTAGTGCGACGTAGATCAGGACTCTCCCTGTCGCATACGCATTAACTCGGGCATGCAGACTTAAACCCTTTCAATGGTTTGAAAAACCCATGTTTTAAGGGATGATCTACCCACAGGTGTTGGGTAAATGCAGAACACACTGGCAAGCGTTACCCTTAGGGGTGGCCAACCCGTGGCTCTTTTCTACATTTACGACGTTACATAAGCGTCGCCGGCTAAGACATAAGCATGTGAAAACACTAAGGCGAACGCCTCGCCTAATCCATAGCTGATAATCACTCATAGAAAAGTACACTCCTTAAGTATGTATCCGTAATCGCTAATTATAAAGGAAAGCCTAGCCCACCCTTAATCAATCTAACTTTAACTGCTGTGTCGGGCTTAACGTAATACTTAGCTATCTCACTTCACCCGTATCTTTGTTCAAAGGCTTTCACAATTCAAGACACCTCCTCCTACTTGGTTATATGGAAAGGCGTAACCGAGGTATTTAGTGTAGGCAACCTTGATTTTTATTCGGAGGACGGTGTACGCATAAACCACCATTCGTGGCGCCTCTGCCATATAGACCACCGCATAAATATCTCAAGAAGTCTAGAATGGGCGTGAAGAGTGTTTTCTTGGGATTAATATTGTTGTAGACCACCATTGTACTATCCTTGAGGTAGGCGAACATTCGCTCAAAGAAGCTTCGCAGTCCGAAGATCAGGCAGACGTGGTTTTGGAGGTAAGCCAGACGATAGTCACAGTGTGAGAAAGCGTGAATATATGGGTTCAGGAAGTTGACCTGAAAGGGGCCTATTAGAGTACTATGAGGAGAATGCGAATGCATATGTGTAGTTATGTAATACATATTTTGTAAAAGATTTGCTTATATAAAACCCTTAACTATGTACTCCTATATGACGAGCTCTAAAACTTTGAACGATATCTTGAAAGCTTTTATAGAAAGAGCCAATGGCAAAGAATTACGTAGAGGTGACATTGTTAGAGACCTTCAAGAATTATTAGAGACACAAGGTATACGAGGCCTAAAAGTTGAAGTTTCCCTCGGCCAAGGTACCCAGTCGAAGATACCTTGGATAGCTTTTCTCCCTAAAAATAATAAAAGCATTAAAGTGAGCAAAGGCATTTATCCTGTTTATCTTTTTTATAAAAACCACGGTCACTTGATTTTAACCTATGGAATAAGCGAGAAAGAAAACCCAGAACCTAACTGGAAATGGCCAACTCCGCTAATAAATGGTAAAAAGAAAATAGGAGATGCTTTACCTACTGCTGAAAGATACAAGGATTCTTATGTATTTAAAGATTACCAAGTGAATGATATTCAAACAGGTACTCAAGATCAACAACTTCTTGAGGACTTAAAAATTATATTGCAGCAATATATCACTGAAGTTATACCAAACCTTGTTCTTGGTTATTCTATGCCCACAACGGATATTTACGATATCATCCTCGATAAAGAAATCATAGAAAACGTAAGGAATGCGCTAAGATTTGGAAACGTGCTTTTGTATGGTCCACCAGGGGTAGGTAAGACGACACTGGCCAAAAAAATAGCAAGAGAGTTCGGGAAAAAGGAAGAAAACGTTCTGGAAAAGACCGCTAACTCGCTGTGGTTCAGGAGAGAAGTGATAGGGGGAGAAACCTTAGAAAGGGGTACGGTACAATGGAAATCTGGTTTTATTGTTGAAGCCTACAACATGGCTTCGAGGCTCCAAGACGACGAATATGTTGTCATAATACTGGACGAAATGAATAGAGCAGACGCCGATAAAGCCTTGGGGGATTTCTTCACAATTTTCTCGAGCAACAACCCAAACAACTGGAGCATACCAATAGAGCTTAAAAAAGAAATAAGCTCTTATAGCGAAAAAGATGATGATGGAAAAAAATTTATTGCGAATTTTGATAAACTCAAAGATGACCCCTTAAAGAGGCTAAGGATAATTGCCACCATAAATCTAGCGGATATAAACAACCTTTACCTTTTGGGGGAGGCACTGCTAAGAAGGTTTTATCTTGTTAAAATACCTTGCCCAGAGCCAAATAAGACTAACGATGAGGTCGATTTCTTAATTAAAAGATATAGCTTAAAATTAAATCAAGAAACAAAAACTAAATTCATAGATTGTTTCGCGAAGCTCAGAGATGAGTTTAAAAGCTATTCTAATTCGAGCGATTATGAAAAGAAAAAGTTGGCAGAATTTTGCATATCTACATCAGTTGTAGAGAAAGCTTTAATGATTTTAGCAGATGGTAGAGAACATAGCGTAGACGAAATTGTAAACGCAATCAAGATGTCCCTTGGAACCTTAGATAAATCAGTTATAAACGCAGTAGAGGAAGTGAAGAGTAAGTGTCAAAAACCCCAAGCTCTTCAGAGCTCAGGAACACAAGGCTAATAGAGCACACCGCTAAGCTCTACTTTGAGTATAAGCAATTAAAGCGGGAATTCAGCTTAGAGGTCTTTGAGAAGACCCTGAAAGATATAAGAGAACCATTGTCAGATGATGTTTCTAGGCAGATAAGGAAAGCTCTACTTTATATGGCTATAATCGAGACTTTAAGATCCGCGAAGACAGCAAAAACCGAAAAGCTCACTTACAGGGAATATGGAGTCGAATATGATAACAGGGTTTATGGGGCGCTTTTAGTTCCCCACACATTAGTCGTTAAGCCTATGGGCCTATACGCCTACATAACCACAAAGAACACGGCTTTGCATCCATCCTACAGAGTTTTAGGAGCCCTGATGTGGGAACTATACAGGCTTGGCAGTGAGTACAAAGAAGATGGGCCGTTTAAACTAGAAGAAAGAATAAAAGAAAAGCTCAAAGAGCTGGAAGAATACCTTTATTATTTCCCACCTGGGGAAATAAGGGAACCACAGAGGCACGATCCCGAGTGGCTGCAGAGAGCTCTCGAGGCCTATTACATCTACAAAACTGCAACGTTTGGGTATAAAAAAGAGAGCTCAACAACACGATATAAAATAATACTTCCAAGACTCTACGAGATCCTAACACTCTCTCTACTCTTAAAGGCACTAAGTAAGATAGGTTATTCTTACGAATTCACGGAAGAGGGGGTGGTAAACGTCAACGACGGGACAAGAAGCTTTGAAGTCCTTGTTAACAAACCTCTTAAAGGAAATGATATTCATAAAAGAGTTGGCACTCTTAACGGAGAGCTGTTAGAATCTATAAAGGGAAAACCTGATATCCTCATGTATACCAAATGGATAAAGATAGCATTCGAATGCAAATATTCAGAAGACCTCAACTATCTAACAGAGGGAAGATTCAAGGTTTTAGCTTACATATACGAGTATTGCTTAACACACGGGGTGCTTGTATCTCCCGGCATAGCAAGCTCGCAAAAAGATGAATTAGAAGAAAAGGAAATAGAGGATACTTCTAAATTGTTTGATGCCGCAAAGGATAGTGATGGAATTTTAGATATAGAACTTAGGGATGGGAAAACAGTATTCATCCTAGTCCTCGACCCACTCGAAGAACTTGATAAGCTGGAGAAGAGAGTTGAGAAACTCATAAAGAGATTGTTTACGTCGCCTTGACAAATTTTAAATCATGTTTTAAGTCATGACAACATACATTGAAGCGGCCTGTAGGTTCAGCCACCAGCACCCGTCTAGAGGTAGGGAAAGGAACTAAGAATGGCATAACCACTTAATCCCACTTACTGACCTATTGCTAGTGTATCCAACAGGACTCGGAATCTTTCAAAGATTACATAGGCTTAAGTGTTATAGCAGTAGCTATGCTCAGAACAAGTATGTATGTTTAAACGGAGACCCAAAGCCCGGATGAGTGTATAAAACGCTTTTCCAACACCACTATACACCATCAGGACGGAGTCCAGTGTGTCTCAGACAACGTGAATACGCTTGGGAGGGCGTCCCGTACCTGCCCAACGGTGCTCTTGGAATACGTGATACCCGCCAACCACGCCTGGCTTCAACTTAAATGTGATATTAAACGCTGTACAAGCTAGTAAAATGACCTAGTCCGACCAATATTCAGTTGCTGTACAGAAGGCGATTACACACACCCTTCCCTTACTTCAGCACACCTCAACATATTTATCAATGAACCTCTTATACCAGCCCTCATATTGCTCGGAGCTCACCACGTGTAGCTCGAAGGGAATCGCCGGGTCGCCGAAGAAGTCCTGTACCGACACCCTGAAGCGCGCTATCTCCCAAACATCGCTTGGCGCCCTCTCCGTGACCACTAAGACATCGATGTCGCTTGAAAGCACATCGTAGCCCCCCTTTACCACACTCCCGAAAACAATGATTCGCGCATCGCTATACCACCTCCGCGCGAACACGCAAAGCTCTTCGGCGTACCTACGCCAATCCTCGAAGTACTTCCTCCTTCGCTCGAATGCGCCTAAAACTACCTCCATAACCCCACCGCCGAGAGAAAATTCCTTGCACACGGGACGAGCGCCTCCGCCGTCTCCCTGGAATAACTTCGCGGCAAATATCTATCAATGTACGCATCACTCATCACCTCAATCAAGTACCTTTTACTCTTATATAGATCATAGAGGTCCTGCCTAATCAATTCCCCACTTTCGAATGACTCAATCAGTGAATGCGTATGGGGAAAGTGCCCAAGCTGTTTCGCCAAAACATATTTAAGCGTGAGTTGCACCGCCTGCTCTGAATGAAAGACCGCCAAATCAAATCTATTATCCTCCAAATCATCATACGCAGCCCTAAGAAACATCGTGGCTCTATCCCCCAACGCTTGAACCTCAGGCCTATCGTGACCCATAATACTAGGATACAAGATGAACTAAATAACCTTAACTAGCTTGTGCATGTTATTAAGAACTAATTACAACAACCTATAATTTAGGGAAAACCATATAGAATGCCTAGGAAACATGAAGTTTATTGGGACATCGCATATGGCACTTCTACATCAAATAATACTGCGTAAGGTAATAAATGTAGCCTCGCATCAGAAAGCTATAATGTTTATGTGGGTGAAAATAGGCATATTATGAGACAAGATAACACAAAGGCCATGTTTAGTGGAGTTGACCTTCACGTACAAATCGACCCTGAATATGGTATTACTAAATGAACACGGAAACCTGACAGGGAGGTAGGCGTGAGCCGGATAACCTCAGAGACTTCTCAAAGTGACTACGAGCAATCTCAAACATGAGTGATATAGAACCACTTATATGAATGTTTGCTTACATGGTGAATAAGTGACTGTGAAGCACAACTTCGTCGTGCAGTCAAACCTACTACTTCAGGGCTCAGGCCACCGCCTCCCCAAAAGGTGAAGGTAGATAAGATCGATGCGTTTATATTCATAAATCTCTTAAAACGGGGATATATACCTCCGATGAGTTACGCAACATCAGGTAAGCGAGTTAATGCAGCCTAGGGATGTCGCTTGAAGGGTTTAAGGTAGACGGATTTAGAACAAAATCAAGAATAGATATGAAGCACGCTTAATTCATCTGTAATTATTCGCCTAGTAGTTTACGAGTGAATAAAGATGGCTTGCACGAGTACTTTAGAAATAAAATAGATTTTTCCATCTATTAGTTTTTATAGTGTCTTCAGAATGGTATCCAGATTACAAGCCTCTGCGCTTAGATATCGCGACCACCTCCCGCTAACCCGAACAGCATCACTTTCGGTTTAATTGTTTAAACCTCTCATAACAGGAGATAGGCAAATACCGAACCAAGTATAAGGGTGCAGCCTACCAACTCTCTTGTGTCCAGCCTTTCTCTTAAAAAAAGCGACCCAAAAACGATAACCGCTGGGACATACATCTCTACTATTAGAGGTGTTACAACGGGTTGGAGTCTGTATGCGACCGCGTAAGCGACTGAGCCGACCCCATTAAGAAGGGAGGATGTGAGAACCGGCGTAAGCGTACGGGTCGACCTAATAAAGTAGTTGATTTCGCCGCGTTTGACCCACGGTAGTGATGAGATGACCAGTGAGCACGCCGAGGCCACACCCACTATCCAAGAGAAGAGTGTCGACCCATCTACTGAGGTTGGAACCGTGGCGTAGATTATAATCCACATTGCCACCCAAAGAAGGTTCGCGGCTAAAGCCGCCACAATATATTTAGAAATATTAAATCGGTTCAATCTACGATTAGCGGTGAGCACGATAACTCCTATGAACATGAGCATCGTTGTCCAAGAAGTTCTTTGCAAGAGTTGGGGGGCGAAAATTAGACTTGAAAAAAAGCTGTCAACAGCTGCTGCGCACCTCCTAAGGCGCTGATGATCCCAGCTCTTTCGTACTCAATGGCATAGTAGAGGAGGTATGTGGCACACGCATAGAGGAAACCCAAACCTGTAACCTCGAATACAAATTTGGATGGGATGAGTAAGTGAGAGGAGAGCAGCCAAGATGACGAAAAAGAAGCGAGCGCGGTTCCGAAAAGGAATAAGGGTGTAAAGGTTCCATATAGTGGGGCTGTTCTATGCACTCTGAGATAATATCTTGTAACGAGCGGCATAAATGTAAACGCGAAAAGGGTTGTGAATGCATATATAAAGAAGCTCATCTTTCTTCCTTCTAGGCAAGAAGCGGCTTAGGTAATAAGCATTACTTCTAAAAATATGGATGCTGGTCGCATGCCCATGCGAGCGGCTTACAAATCCAGCGGGAGACGACGCCGACCCTTAATATTCAGGGGGAAGGGGAAAGAGGGTGATATACCAATTATTGCTGAAATAAGCAATATTTATATGGATGTCCTCTTGTTTAAGGCAATCCTCTTTCGAGGTTGTGGTGATACTAGTGGTGTATTCGAATAAGGGTAGAGGTGTTTCCAAGTTTGCTGCGTTGATTATTGTTGTTGTATTGGTTGCGGCTGTGGCTGTGGGTGTTGGGTTTGGTTTGAGGCATCAGCCTTCAGCTGCCTCCACAACTAGTAGTTCTACTTCTACTTCATCGTCGCCCACCACCTCCACGACCGTGTCGTCTTCCACTACTAGTGTTTCCGCTGTAACCATCGCTCCACTCAATACAAGCGTGCTTGTAGATGATTCCCCAACATACTCTCCGGATTCACTGGACCCCGCTTCGGCTTTTGTGTCAACCGACGGAACTGTTCTCACCAATGTGTTCCAGGAGCTTGTAGAGTATAATGGCACAGATTTTCTGCACGTTGTACCCGTGCTCGCTTCCTCCTATAACATCTCAGCCAACTCTGAGACCTATACTTTTACATTGCGACACAACATCACCTTCTCAAACGGTGACCCTGTTAACGCCTTCACCGTTTGGTTTAGCTTTGTCCGTGAGCTCTATGAGGGTCAGGCGGTTGGCATAGCCAACTATGCGGAGCTCACAGTGAATCTTTCAACAGTCTCACAGACGGGGTTAGACCTCCCTTGGGGTCTTAGGCATGCTATTCAGAGCGTCACCGGCCTGCCAGCTGTGAGTGATGTGAACACCACTATTAGCGTGCTCAACAACATGCTGAGCAATTTTAACCCTAATAATCTCACCCAGGTCAGAATAATGGAGTACCCCGACCAGGCATACGTTGTTCTGGGTGAGTACACCTTTGCCATCAGGCTTCTTAAACCCTACAACTACCTGCTTCTCGATATAGCCAACTGGTGGGGGGCCATAGTTGACCCGCGCTACGTGGATGCACATGGGGGTGTGCAGGCCAACCATGTTAACCAATTTTTCAGCTCAAACGGGGGTCCCGGCACGGGGCCCTACATGGTTAAATCCATCTCCACCGGTTTCTCCTACATAGTCTTACAGGCGAACCCCCACTACTGGGCGAATGGGCAAAGCGGTGTCCCCATCGTCGCCCAACCGCCCAGGATACCCGTTGTTATAATCAATTACGGGGCAACCCAGAATGATGTCTTGGAGGGCTTCGATACAAACCGTGTGCAAATAGCCTACACCCCCATACCCTCATTCAACCAGCTCTACTCATCATATATGTACAGGTCGAGTGTACCCTTCAAAGACATATTTAGTGATTACGGTTTTCAACCCTTAGAGACTGGCTTCCAGATGAATACGCAGAAGTTCCCCACAAACATCACGGACTTTAGGTTGGCGGTGGTTCACGCCGTGAACCTGACCCAAATATTGGATACACTCTACGTGTTCAATGGGAGCGTACTAGGGCAACTATATCTTGGACCGGTGAGCCCCCAGTTTCCCACAATCTATAATCCGGGTCACCTACCACTCTATTCATATAATGTTAGCTTGGCTGAGTACTATTTGAATATCAGCGGTTGGGAGGGGGGCTTCCACGTTGTAACCCCCTCTGGCACTATCCTGGGTAACCCTTCAGCGCCCCTACTACAGCCCCTGACAATATACACGATCGCTCCGGAGTCGCCCTTCGAGTCAACCGAGAACTTGATTATACAGCAGGATTTAGAGCAGATCGGGGTATCAGTATCCATTCAGCCGGTTACGGCTGCTGTGTACACTACTTGGAGTACTCCTCAGAGCACACCCAACTTCTTTACGCCAGTATACTGGGTTCCAGACTGGCCTGACCCAATCTTCCAGGAGCTTGTGGCCTTCATAACCCCACTCGACAGTATGGGTGACTGGATGAATATTTCATGGGTTAACCAGGTGGCCGAGCAGCTGCCCTTTGTGACCAATTCCACACAGCTTATTCAAGAGGTCTCCGAACTCTATAATGTTACTTACTGGTACGCGCCCTTCATATGGCTTCCCAACTCTGCGAGCTACCTGTTCATCCAACCCTACGTACACGGCGTGATGTACAACGAGTTCGTCTACTACTGGTACAACACGATGTACTATCAGCCATACACATAGACCACTCGGTGAGTTTCCACTTGTGTATGCTTACCCAATGGGTCTTGAGGCTGACCGCTGTTTCTGATGTTTAAAACAAGCTATGGGGGGAGGATGCACATCGGCGTGGTTGCGTAAATAGGTTTGAGTCTTCTTGGAGTGAGTGAAGCCGCAGGGCACAGCTGTCTCTAGGAATAAGGATAAAAGCGTGTTACGGGTGATTTAGTGATGAGTGGTGCTGCGATGTACACGTTGAGTGACTTTAAATGGGAGTACCCCCTGCTCAGGCCGCCAGCCTGTATCCTCATCGATGATCCAACCCCGGGCGTGAACCCTCTTTTCCAGTTCGCGAGTCAAGTTCCTCCGGGTTCGAAGTTTTACCACTACTACAGTTCTGGGGGTCGATGGTACTTTACTCAGGATGAATCTATGAGGCACCCGATAGCTGAGAGAGTTGACCCAAGCTTTATTCACGAATTCGCATCCGTGATAAAATCAAACGGCGTCAAGGGTAAGATGTCGGTTATACCATGCCCGGGAGGTATAGGCCGTATTGACCGGAGCCTGATGGGGGTGCCGGATCAGGTGAGGGAGGATTTTATCAGGGTGGTTAGGGATGAGCTTGGCTCCAACCTAGATGTTTCACCCGAGCTCATCACACACACTAATGCTTTCGATATAACCAGGGGGGTTATGCGTTCTGATTTGAGTGAACACGAATGGTCGCAGTCAAGGAGTGTGGAGGAGCTTACAGAGTATGTCTCCTATGCCTTTGAGGTGCTCAGGTCAGCCGGCCTAGTAGCCACGGGTGTCACCTCACCCTGTGACTTTGGAGCCGAGGTTGAGGGTGAATACGCCGAAGCTATACGACGCGCTAGCAAGCGTATAAACGACGCCAATGTTGCTTGGTATTTTCTGAGAGTCGATGAGCAATCCCTAAATGTGTCTCCAAGGCTCGTAATACTGGACCGGGAACACGGGGAGGCTGTGGTGAGCATAGTTAGCGCTACAGGCGACCCCTTCTGGTCCTCGCAGCTCACCGATGAGCCATTCGAAGAGTGGGTGGGCTCCGCGGTGGACCCCATGGTCTCTGGTGATGGTGGAAGCGGGAGGCTCGTGGACTTGGTTAGGTATCGTAGCCCGGTTGTTATGCTTACACACTGGCAGTCGCTGTATTCGAATGGTACACGCTTCGGTCTCAAGGCTTTGGATGAGCTCTTGAAGAGGTTCAACACACACCTTGGCGAAGATATCATATGGATGAAGTGCTCCGAACTAGCCAGCTATGTTGCCTGCACGCACAACACTGAGTATAGGGTTTTGGATGGTGGTAGGCTAATCCGTGTTTCAACACCATTCACATGCCGGCTACACACGGTGAGCTTCCACGGCGACCCCACCCCGCGTAGGGTATCCGTGGATGATGTCGACGCGGAGCGCGTGGAGAAGCCGTCCGAGTTGGCGCCGGGTAAGTGGACTCTATACGATGGGAGGGTTGTGGTGGTCCCACCCGAATCAGCTAAAGGTGAACACCCACACACATGGAGTATCAGCCTGGATTAAACGTGAAGGAACGCACGACCCAGTGGACCCCTTACTAGCACATCTCATCGGAGGTAGTGGTCTCTAAGCTCGCTGTTAAACGGTTGCCCAAGAATCTCCATTATTGTTTCCTCAGCCTGCTTCTCCGAGTGTGTCCTGGGATCCCTCACCGCGAAGTCAATCAGCGTTGAGAGTCTACCGTGCAGAAAACCATCAATAGCCATTTCCAAACGCATGATTCTAGGCTTCAAGGTGTACTCTATTACCCGCTGCGGGAGACGCTGAGGCTCCGGGTGTACCCCTGAGGCGTCGGCGACCACGGGTACCTCGACGGCCACGTTATCTGGAAGCCAACCCACGTACCCCAAGTTTTTGACGCCCAACACCAGCCGTGTTGGCCTATTGTTCACCACTGCGTCTATTAAGGACACAATCTCCTCCCCGCTTCTCACCGGGGGGAACTCCTGAGTTACACCCACACCACCCTTTTCCCCGAACTCCAATATTCTCCTAGCCTGCTCCTCAGCCTTCTTAAGGTATCTCGGCCAGCTGGCCTCAGAGTCGGGTCCACCGTGTGGTCCATACCACCAGACCTTTGTCTTAAAATCATAGTGGTACTTCCAGGTACCGCTCCGCACGGTGTCGCCCACCGGGAATGCGTCGTACATGGAATACATATCGAAGGCGGCGCGGCTCATGCTTATATCGAAAGGGTCGGCTGAGGGGTTAACCCAGTAATCGCTAGAGCGTCGTTCCAACCAGTCATCAAGCAGCGGGTAAGCGTCCTCCCCCTTATATGTAAAGCGGGTGAGCCATATGTTGTGATTCATACCCGCAACACTATACTCACAGCGTTGTTCCTCTAATCCGAGCGTCCTAATAATGTCCCGGACGTGCAGGTAGCCATGGCAGTAGCCCACAACCCGTATCTTCGAGATCCTAGAAAGCAGGCTGACTATCTCAGCCTCAGGGTTAGCCACATCGATTAGTAGGGCATCAGGGCAAAGTCTCTCCATATCCCCAGCTAGCTTGGAGAAGTGTTTTAACTGCTTGTACCCCTGAAATAGGGTTGAGTAATCGGACACCATGTTGAAATCCGTGCTTTCAAGACCCCGGTAGTAGCCGTGTCTTTCCCCCACCTCTCTCTCCGCCTCCTGCTGGATGTGCCCACCCACAAGGGCTGTGTCCACCACGAAATCCGCCCCCTCAAGCACCTCAGCCTGCCTGAGACTCCACTCGAACCGGACGTTCGCGTGGGTCTCCGAGGCGAAGCTCGTTGCAAGACGGTACACAGCCCTCAGCTTCTCACCATCCGTGTCCACGAGCGCAACGCTTGCACCACTCAGCCCCTCAGTCAGGCAAATATCACGCACAACGTTCGCCGCGAACTTGGCGCTTCCAGCCCCAATAAAGACAATCCGGCATCCAGACATTATCAAACACACATACTGAGTAATCTTAAAAACATAACTCAAAGCTACAAAGCTTTGGTAACAACGTTTATGCAATAAGCCTTTCGAAACTATACAGAAAATGTATTAAGAAAAAAGATGCAGAAAGCCCTATTCCTACAGAGGTTATATATAAAACAGTCAAAATAAGGTGGGTATCCTTGATTGACGCGCACACGATCCTTGACTCTCCACCCGTTCACGCCGAAAAGATGTTTTGAAGGTAGCGCGTGGTCGTAGTAGCTGTAAGCCTAAGGCATGAGGTGTATACAGGCTTTAACCCATTATTATTACCCCAAACCATTCTGAGTGTAATCCTAGCGAACTTCCTACTTAAAAACCACGAATTCTCAGAGAGCACCGCAATCACCTCTTCCGATGAAATAGACATTATATTTACGACATTTACCTAATCTGTCCCAGATAACACTATGAACCATTTTTAGGATGGCGAACCCCTACTCTTCAAGACAAAATCTATTTTAACAGGC
>Ga0208683_100450_pt1 | contig 16292 bp, 20 predicted proteins | sample BED_Mat_host_9_1_FD_187141 | JGI IMG/M metagenome (GOLD analysis project Ga0208683, IMG submission 187141) | Extremophilic microbial mat communities from Yellowstone National Park, USA - BED_Mat_host_9_15 (SPAdes) (version 3) | ecosystem: Environmental > Aquatic > Thermal springs > Hot (42-90C) >... | reverse complement strand
ACATCATGAACACCTATCGCGAACCTCCTCCTACCACGTGAAAGCGAGGCGTGAAGCCTCTCCTGGAAGCCGATTATATCCCTCACCGAGGCCTCATCCAGCTTTAAACCCCACACATAGTAGGAGTCAATGTAGGGCCTCGCCTCAACCCAGCCATCCACCCGAAGCGTAGGCACACCCTCAGGGTGAGCCGGGTGGGAGCCCAGGTATGGGGGTAATCCGAGTTCGAGCTCGAGGTAGCCTTTGAAGGCTCTCGATAGACCCGAGGCGCATAGCAGGTCTGGTCTATCGGATGAGAGCTCCACGCTAACCTGGCCGTCACCCCACCCTTCAACCTCCCCTTTAAAGTTAAAGAGCAACTCCTCCAAGCGCTCCTTATCCAGCTCCAAACCCATAAGCCTCCTAAGGAGGCGTGTATCAACCTCAATAGTGGCCAAACTTCATCGCAGCCTCCTCTTTACCAAGAATCTCTGAGACATCACGCGTCACAATCTGCCTAATGTCATCCAACCCATAGTAGATCATGGCGAAACGCGTGATACCTATACCCCACGCGAGCACGGGGTGCTCCACGCCGAGGGGCTTCGTGACCTCGGGTCTGAAGATGCCCCCAGGCGCGGCCTCAATCCACCCAAGCTTCTCGTGGTACACGTAGGCCTCCACACTCGGCTCGGTGAACGGGAAGTAGCCTGGCTTAAACCTTATCTTCTCAACCCCAAGCCTCCTAGAGAAGCTCTCGAGGAAGCCGAATAGGTGTTTAAGCGTTAGACCCTCCCCGCCCACTATGCCCTCACACTGATGGAAATCCGGAAGATGCGTGGCGTCCACCGCGTCACGCCTAAAGTTGTGGTCGATCGTAAAATACTTGAAGCCACCCCGCGGGTGCTCCGCGAGCCTGCGCACAGAGACGGAGGTTGTGTGAGACCTGAGAATCATGCGGGCCGCGACACCCATATCCCAGACCCCACCCCAACCAGCCGAGCCGGTCACCCAGCCGTCACGGTGGGTGCTCCCAACCGCCTCCACCACGCCCTCAGGAAGCGTGTCCCCGAGCTCAACGCTCCCCGAGACACGGTAGCTATCATGCGAGTCGCGTGCAACGTGGTCCTGGGGCACGAATAGGGCGTCGAAGTTCCAGAACTCACGCTCAACGTATGACCCGTACATCTCATCGAAGCCGAGTGAGACGAGCACCTCCTTCACCATCTCCAAGAACTCCACGTAGAAGTGCTTCTTACCCCTCACCACGTAGCCAGGCGCATACTTAAAAGTGTACTCTGGGAGAACAAGCTCCCGGTAGGCGCCGCTCACAAGGTCGCGGTGAGTGAGGACTGAAACCCTCCTTTGAATCTCAAGCCTAGAGGGGTCCACCCCCTCCCTGAGCTCCACGTAGACCTCGGAGACACTCCTCACCGTGATGATACCCCTCTCCCTGAGCACACCCACCTCCCGGCTTTTGGGGTCCACTTCAAGCCGCCCCGACCCGCGGATAGCCTCGAAAAGCTCGGATACAGAGCGGTCCTCAGAGTCCCTCACAACACGGGTACCACCGCCTCCGCCACGCACAAGTCGGAAAAGACCCCTCTTCACACCCCAAGCAACAGCGGCCCTGAAGTCCTCCTCCCCAAGCCCACTGCGCACCCTAGCCTCATCGAGTGGAAGCTCACCCGTAGCCAGAAGAAGCCCGAACACCACGTCCTCAGGAAGCCTCTCCATACTGCGACCACGCGCCGTGAGCTCAGCCACCTGACGCGTAACAGACCGCCTCTCAACCAGCCCGTACCCCGCAAGCGTCTCCACGGCGGAGGCCACGGTTGAGCGCTCAACCCCAAGCGCGGCGGCCACCTCCTCTAGAGACTGTGGGCGACCCGGATGCTTCGAAAGATACTCGAGAACCCTGACCTCAACGTCGCTTAGCTGTATCACCAAGAGTAATCCCTCCTAACCTCACACGTTGGCCGACCCTCAAGGTCGATCTCACCCCCAAGAATCCTAGTCGTGGACACCGGGCGCCCGTCGAAGGCCCTCACAGTGTCCACAAGCAGTATCTGAAGCCCGCCCATACCCCGCTCAACCCGCACCCTGCTAAGCTCGCACGAGTAAGCCAAACTCTCCTCACTAGTCACAAGATGAGTGTACTCGGGGTCGGAGGCAACAGGCCCATAGTGGTCGCGCAGGCCCACAACCTCAACGGGTACACGGTAACCCGAAGAGAAAAACGACTTGACACGCTCACACCTCTCCTCAAACCCGGGAATCTCATGATACTTCCTGATAAGCGGGTTCACTGTGACACCCACAGTGACGGGAAGACCCAGCCGCGCCGCTTCATCGAACAGGCGAACATGCCCCCTGTGAATCAACGCGAAAGTACCACCCAAAGCCGCCTTACCCACACCCCTACCCCCACCACTACCGGAAGCCATAAAGCCCTCACCACCCATACATGAAGCCCCTACAGAAGGCGGGCCCGGGGGGATTTGAACCCCCGACCAACGGCTCCGAAGGCCGCTGCCCTATCCAGGCTGGGCCACGGGCCCACACCAGGCAACCACACACCGCAACCAATAAGCCTACCCCAAGCCGCGCGCACATGTCAGTACGACTCCAAGTAGCGTTTCTGCTCCTCTGTGAGCTCATCTATACGCACACCGTGTGCTTTAAGGAATGTTTTGGCGATGAGTGTGTCAAGCTCCTCGGGTAGCTTCATGAGTTTTGGTTGAAGCCTAGAGGAGTTCTCGACGAGGTATCTGAGCGCTAGGAACTGCGCTGAGAAGCTCATATCCATCACCTCGATAGGGTGGCCGTCGGCGGCCACGAGGTTGATGAGCCGCCCCTCACCTAGCACGTAGAGCCTTCTGCCAGCGTACACATACTCGGTCACATTCGGGCGCACAACCCTCTTACTCGACGAGTGCTTCTCGAGGTGGTCAACGTCCACTTCGACGTTGAAGTGGCCCGCGTTGGCTAGGATTGTGCCGTCGCGCATAACCCTGAAGTGCTCCTCCCTTACCACCCTCACATCGCCGGTCGCGGTGATAATAGCATCACAATTCCCCGCGGCCTCTAGTAGCGGCTCAACCTCGAAGCCATCCATGTACGCCTCAATCGCGCGCACCGCGTCAACCTCGCACACAACCACGCGTGCACCCATACCCCGAAGGCGCTGAGCCACACCCCGGCCAACCCAGCCGTAGCCCACGACAACCACCCTCTTACCGGCGAGCAGAATGTTGGTGGCCCTCATGAAACCATCCACAACCGACTGACCGCTGCCGAACCTGTTATCGAAGAGGTGCTTCGTGTAGGCGTCATTCACGGCTATAACGGGGTAGCGTAGGAGACCCGAGCGCTCGAGGTTACGCACACGAATAACACCCGTAGTGGTCTCTTCACACGCACCCTTCACTGATGACACGCCCTCCCTGTGAGAGAGAGTTATCGCGTCACCACCATCATCTATAATATAGTCAGGACGAGCGGCGAGCACACGCCTCAAGGCCTCCGAGTACTCCTCAGAGGACTCACCACGCCTCGCGTACACGGCGGCGAGCTCACCCCTAACGGCCTCCACAACATCGTCCTGCGTGGAGAGGGGGTTACTTGCGGCTAAGTGAACCTCAGCCCCCGCGCGCGCAAGCTTGAGCGCGAGCACAGCGGTCTTCGCCTCAATGTGCAGCACCAGACCCACACGCACCCCCCTCAGCACCCCCGACTCGAGAGCGGAGGATGAGAGGGAGCCCAGCGTGAGCATACGCTCCTCCGCCCACCTGATCTTCTGCCAGCCGAGCTCAGCGCCCAACCCCGGCGAGCCTCCCCTCTACACTGTACACCACACGCTCATAGTCATCCATCAGTGAATCAACATCCACACCAACCACGCTACCAGCCTCCACCACGGGTTTACCTCCTACAAACAGGTACTCACATTTAAACCCACCAGGCGAGAAAACAAGGCCCAAGGCCGGGTCGGCCGCCGGGTTAGAACCCAACCCCATCCTGAACACGGCGAGATCAGCTGTGCAACCCATCCTCAGACCCACCTTAACACCGAAGAAGCGCTCAGCGGGCAGCGTCAGTGCGCGTAGAACACCCCACACATCAAGCCCCGACCCAACACCTGCAAGAAGCGCTAGGAGCTTCGCCTCCGAGAGCATCGATAGGTCATCATTCGAGGCCGCACCATCGGTACCCAAACCGAAACCTATACCAGAGGAGAGCACACTGCGGATGGGGGGCGCACCGTTCCCCAGCCTCAGGTTGCTCGTGGGGTTGAGCACGGCGAAACCACCCCCACGCCCCAGCGCTGAGAACTCATCCTGTGAGAGGTGGGTGCAGTGGAAACACACGGGCGACACGCCGCCTCCAAGCACGCCCAACCCGGAAAGATAGGAAGCCCAGTCACGCACCTCCACCCCGAACCTCTCCGCGGTGAGCCGCTTCTCGTCAGCCCTCTCGGCGAGGTGGATGTGCAAGTCCAGCCCCCTCTCACGCGCGAGGGTGGCCGCTTCACTGAGCAGTGCGGGGGAGCACGTGTACGGAGTGTGGGGGGCCACAGCTGTGCGCACCCTCCTATCCCCCAGGCTGGCCACAAGGTCCGCCAAGCGCCGCGTCTCCCTAAGCTCCGACTCAGCCTTCACAGGGTCCCCGTTATCCACCATACCATACGTGTACACACCCCTCAAACCAAGCCTCCGCCCAGCCTCCAACACAGACTCCTCATGAAAATACATATCCACGAAGCCTGAGGCACCGCTAAGCGCGAGCTCCACCCCACCCACAAGCGAGCCCAACCCAACCTCAGCGGGTCCAAGAAGCCTCTCACGGGGCAACACAACTTCAGAGAACCACTCGCCCATCCCGAGCAGGCCAGCCCGAGCCCTAAGCAAAACCATCGCAAGATGAGTGTGAGAGTCAACGAAGCTGGGAACGATGACGCCCCGCTTCACAACAAGCCTCTCATAGCGGGGATAACGCCCAACAAGCACTTCACCCTCCCCCGCATCCACTATGACACCACCCTCAACCACAACACCGAAACCCCGATACACCCGACCCAAGCCGGGATCCAAGGCGTAATCGCCCACAACAACAGACATAGCAGACAAACCACTAACAAGGATGGCGAAATAAAGCTTAACCCCCACCAAAACAGGCGACAAGCGAAGCCCAAAAGCAGCGCGACAAACAACCCCAAAGCCGAAAGAACACAAGCCAAAACCCAAACCGAAGCCACCAAGCGCAGCAGAGACCCGTTTTGCAGCATCCCAAGACAAAAGCTTTAAGCCACTAGCTCAACAATCGTAATCATGAGCCTGAAATTCATAGGTGAGGGTGACGTAGCCCCAGACTTCGAGCTCGAAGACCAAAACGGCGCCAAGATAAGGCTGAGCGACTTCAAAGGCAGAAAGGTGGTGCTATACTTCTACCCCAAGGATGATACGCCTGGATGCACCAAGGAGGCGTGCAGCTTCCGCGACAACATCCAAAGAATAAGCGAGAGAAACGCGGTGGTTCTCGGCGTGAGCGCCGACAGCGTGCAAAGCCACAAAAAATTCGCTCAAAAATACGGCCTCAACTTCCACATCCTCAGCGACCCAGAAAAGAAGGTGATAACACAATACAACGTATACGTAAAGAAGAAGATGTATGGAAGAGAATACTGGGGGGTTGAGAGGTCCACATTCATAATAGACGAGCAAGGCAGAATAAAGAAGGCCTTCAGAGGAGTCAGCGTCGACGGCCACGTCGACCAAGTACTACAAGAACTATAAAACAGCACAGCCCCAACAAAACCCACTAAAAGAGGAGCAAACCCAAACTAGACCCGTATATAGAGGGTTCTTGGCCGCTCGAGTGAGAATCACGCCCAAGCGCATCCTACCGAAAACTATAATTAATCAGTATCAGTTTAGCATCTCGATATATATGTATACGCTAGGTAGCGTAAGACTACAGGGATTGAAAACACAGGGAACACAATCCAGCCGCCCACACAACGCCAAAAAGGGTATCAGCCCAGTCATAGCCACAATCATACTCATCGCCATAACAATAGTCATAGCCATAGCAGTAGCAGGATGGGTATTCGGACTATTCGGATCATACAGCAGACAAGGAGGAGTAACAATACTAGCATCCGCATCAAACTGCTACTCGAGCACAAACTCATGTATAATAACCGTTAGTAACCAAGGTAGCACGGGTGTAACCGTCATAAGTGCCTCAATCAACGGACAACAAGAAACACTAGCTGCCAGTGTACCTGTAAGTGCTGGAACTACAGCGACAGTAAGTGTGTCGGCGGCGTCAGGTCAAACCTTGACGTCGGGTGAGACCGTGAACGTGCAACTCGGACTAAGCAACGGAAACACAATAAGCACAACACTAGTAGTAAGCTAAAACAAAAATCATTTTTTTCTTATTTCTTTGATTTGGGAAAAGTCATTGTTATGAAGAATCTGATTTTACAAAATTGATAAAATTTTTATTATACGGATATGTGGCAGGGTAATTTATTGATGGGTGTTTAACAGAGAAGTTTAATTGTAGTCTAAAACAATAGATATGGCGTATGGACTCCTCTGTTAGGTTTTGTTCTGTTTGTGGTACTAATAGTGGTGTTTATTTTGATGAGGTTTCTGGTTTGAAGTATTGTTCGTCTTGTTTTGTGTCCTATGTATACAAGAAGGTTGTGAGGACTGTTCGTTACTATCGGATGTTTGAGCGGGGGGATAGAGTTGTCTTAGCTGTTTCGGGTGGGAAGGACAGTGTTGTTTTGGCCGACATAATGGGTCGTCTGGGTAGGAGGCTTCGCTGGGTTGAGTTTGTGGGTGTCACCGTGGATGAGGGTATCCGTACACCCGCGGGTGACTATAGGGCTGAGGCGCTCAGCCTTGCGAGGAGCGTGCTCGAGAAGTACTCTATCCCGCACAGGGTTTACACCTACAAGGAGTTGTTCGGGGCTACACTCCCAGAGTTTATGCGCGCAGGTGTGTACGCTGGCTCGGCCTGCAGTGTTTGCGGCGTGCTGAGGCGTAGGGCGCTCAACATTGCAGCAAGGGAGCTTGGCGCCACCAAGATCGCCACGGGTCACAACAAGGATGACGAGGCGCAGACTGTGCTCATGAATGTTTTGAGAGGTGACCTCGAACGCATGATCCGCGCGGGCGCCGCCGAGGGTATTGGGGGCAACCTTAGCAGGGAAAAGGAGGCTGAAAATGGGGTGGGTGTGGGTGGGTTTGTCCCGCGTGTTAAGCCTCTTAAGCGACTCTATGAGCGGGAGATAGCCATGTACGCCTATCTTCGGGGTTACGGATTCCAGAGTGTGGAGTGCCCCTTCCCAAGGGACACTGTGAGGGATGCGGTGAGGGAGGCTCTAGATATACTCTCCACACGTATTAGTGGGGTGCACGATGCGCTGCTCAACTTTGAGGATAAGCTTTTGGAGAGGCTTGGCTCGTCAACCGCGCATGTGAGGGCCTGCAGAAACTGTGGGGAGCCCACTTCGCCGGGTAGGGAGCTTTGTAAGGCGTGTGAGTATGTACTCAGGTACGCGGAGAAGTCGGGTGGGGGTGTGAGCGTGGGTGCCCCCTAAACGTGCTAATCATAAAAAATAAGTTGGTGTGTGTGTTGTGTGTTTGGGGTAGGGTAGAGGGGTTCGCCCTCCCTCCTCGTATGAGTCCGAGATGGGCGATACGCGGATACCAGGAACCTCCTGGACGCGGTGTGTGGGTGGCTTGGGGCGGCGGCTCCCGCGATGCAGCCCATAGCTGGGGGGTGTGTGGGTTCGGTCGGGGTGCCTGTAGGGGTGCTTCGGCCGATCTGTGAGGGGGACCGGGTCAGGCCCGGGAGGGAGCAGCCTAACCCTCGACCATGCACGTTCCCAGCCTGTAAGGGTGAAGGGTTGGGTGCCGTTAAGCTCTTAGTTCCCCGCGCACTGTGTTTAGGGGGGTCCCGCTGGGAGCTGGGGTCTCCTAGCCTGGCAGGGAGCGGGCTTGCTAAGCCCGTGGTCCATGTGGCCGCGCGGGTTCAAATCCCGCCCCCAGCGCATTTTTCATCAAGTTCTTCTTTGTTTTTTCTCTTATCATTGTTTGTGTTTTGTTGGTTTGTGGTTTGGTTTTATTCTTTGTTTGTTTTGTGTTTGGTGTTAAGTAAAACTTATAGTGTGCTGTTGGATACTATTTTGGCTTATGAGAGGTAGTGGTGGTAGTCGTAGGCGTAGTGTGGTGTTTGAGGCTTCTCCTGTGTTGAGGGTGAAGGTTGTTCCACATGAGGGGTTTGTGCTTGCTTTGGCTGAGAGGTTGAAGCGTGATTACGCCGAGGTTAAGCCGCCCGCGTATGCTCAGTTTGTGAAGACTGTGAGCAGTAATTTTGAGCCTCCTAAATCCTTTGATTGGTGGTATATCCGCGCTGCCTCTGTTTTGAGGAAGCTCGCGGTTAAGGGTTGTATGGGTGTTACTGATTTGGCTTATGAGTATAGTGGTAAGAGGAGGAGGGGTAGGAGTAGGGAGCATTTTGTGTTGGGTGCGCGTGGGCATGTTAGGCGTATTCTGATTCAGCTTGAGGGGGCTAAGCTTGTTGAGAAGCAGCGTTGTGGTAGGGTTCTTTCGAAGTCTGGCTGGGAGCTTGTTGTTGGTGTTGCTTCGGAGGTTTTGGATGCGGCGTCGAAGGATGAGCCTCGGCTGAAGCTGTATGTGGGGTGATGCTGGATGAGTTATGGTGGGGGCAGCGGTGGGGATGATTATGATGCTGAGCTTGAGGAGTTGAAGCGTAGGCAGATTGCTAGGCTTCAGCAGCGCGCTGCATCCGAGGAGCAGGCCGCGGCGGAGGCGGAGGCTGAGGAGGGTAGGCGGCAGGCTGTTCTTAGGCGTGTTCTCACGCCTGAGGCGAGGCAGAGGTTGCAGAATGTTAAGATGGTGAGGTATGAGTTGGCTCGTGTTTTGGAGGATCAGATTATAGCGCTCTACCAGAGTGGGAGGATTGATAGGCCCATCACGGATGAGGCTTTGAAGCAGTTGCTCGCTAGGATTTCGGCTTCTAATACGCGTGATACGAGTATAACCATTAGGCGTAAGGGTGAGGTGTGAGTTTTGGCTCGTTTTAAGCCGCGTGGTAGGAAGGTGAGGCTTGGCGCCGCTAACAAGCGTAATGGTAATGTGCCTGTTTGGGTTGTGCTGAGGACTGGTAGTAAGCTTAAGCGTAACGAGAAGCGGAAGAACTGGAGTGAGCGGCGTCTTAAGGTGTAGTGGTGTTTGGGTAGTGTTTGGTGAGGTGTGTTTTGTTGTCTGAGACTGAGAATATAGATAGGGAGAAGGGTGGCGTCGAGGAGACGGCTGGAGAGGAGGAGAAGCAAGAGGAGTCAGTGGCCGCCGAGGAGGAGAAGGGTGCTGGCTCTGAGCAGAGGGAGCAGGCCGCGGCGGAGGCTGGGTCTGGGGAGAAGGCTGAAGCCGAAGCTGAGAAGGGCGGTGAAGGTAAGGGTAAAAAGGAGGAGGGCGCCGCTGCAGAGGAGGAAAAGAAGGAGGAAGAGAAGCCGAAGTTTAAGCTTGAGAGGGATTATGTTGTGCCTCTTCAGCGGGTCTACTGGCTTGGTAGGAATAAGCGTGCTAAGAGGGCTGTTAGGGTTCTTAGGGAGTTCGTGTTGAAGCACACCAAGGCTGAGCGTGTAGTGCTGGATAATGAGGTGAATGAGGCTATCTGGGCTAGGAGTATTAAGAGGCCGCCTCGCCGTCTAGCTGTCCACGTGGGTGTGACTGAGGATAAAAAGGCCTATGTGTATCTTAAGAAGTCTAGTAGCGCTTGATGATTGAGCGTGTGAAACTCTTTAACACCGATGCTCTGGGGGTTTTCGCTCAGGCGTCGGATAACGCGGTTTTCATCCCCCTGAACACTGCGCCACGTGTGAAGAGGGTGCTTGAGGGGAGGGTGGATGTGGACGTCGTGGAGCTCGGGCTTGGGGGGATAGCTGTTGTTGGGGCGATGATTGTCTCTAACAGTGTGGGTGTGATGCTTCCCTATAACGTTGATGAGGAGGATGTGCGCAGGGTGAAGGCCGTGGGGCTTAACGTGGCCCGCTCGAACACCAAGCTCAACGCGCTTGGCAACCTCGTTGTGGCCAACTCTAAGATTGGGTTCGCCTCGCCTCGGCTTGCAGCCTCAACAGTTAGGCTCATCGAGGACACCCTAGGGGTTGAGGTTGTGAGGACCACGGTGGCGGGGCTGCACACGGTGGGCTCGGCTCTCGCCCTAAACAATCGGGGCTTCGCCTGCCACCCGCAGACCACGGATGATGAAATCAGGGTTATAAGCGAGGCATCCGGGCTTAGGGGTCGGCGTGTCACGGTGAACTCCGGCTACCCCTATATTCGCAGCGGTATCATCTATAATGACGGATTCGCGCTTCTTGGGTACACCTCGACGGGTATCGAGATGGCGGAGGTGAGCTCGGCGCTTGGCATAGAGTAGTTTGGGTGCGGTGGCCGCCCGGGTTGGCTTTGTGCTGGCTCACTGTGTGTGCGTGTAGTGGTTAGCTATGCTCATATAGGGGGCGCGGTGTGTTAGTTTTATGCCTTCTGATAATGTTGGTTTCAGGGTTTACAGGGTTGTTGGCTTGAAGCGTGACCTGTTTGGGTGGGTTGAGTTTAAGAAGTATGTTGTGGCGAGGAGTGAGAAGGATGCGCGTGAGAGGACTTATTCGCTTATGGGTAGCAACCACAGATTGAAGAGGAATCTTATCAGGATTAGGGAGGTTGGGTTGGTTGAGGATGAGTCGGAGGTGCGTGACCCTGCGGTGAGGGCCTATCTAGGCGGTGTGGGCGGAGAGGCGGACGCCTAGAGGCTCACTGTGTGTGGAGGGGGTGTTTGGGTTTTGTCCTCTGAGGAGTCGGCTCAGGGTAAGTATGAGTTGCTTCAGAAGTTGGTGGCTGAGTATGAGTATTTGAGGGCTGTTGCCCAGGCGTTGGAGGAGCAGATTAGGCTTGCTGAGTCCGCCCAGCAGGACCTTGTTGTCACGATGGTGTCGATTCAGGAGTTGGGTGAGAAGGGGTTGAATAAGGAGCTGCTTGTGCCTCTTGGCAGTGGGGTTATGGCTGAGACTGTGCTTGCGAAGTATGATAAGCTGCTTGTGAGCCTCGGCCTTAACATTTACGCTAGGCTTGAGCCCTCTAAGGTGGTTGAGTATCTTAATGGGCGTAGGGAGTTTTTGAAGGGGCGTACTGATGAGTTGGTTAAGGATTACTCGGCGACGCTTCAGAGGATGGGGTTGCTTGAACCCAAGATTAACAGGCTTGTGAGGGAGCTTCAGGCTGGTCAGTGAACGTGTTTGAGTCACTGAAGAAGGTTTTCTCGAACGTCTCGCAGGCTGTTTTGACGCGTGAGGTCTCCGAGAAGGAGTTGGAGGAGGTTCTCGGGGAGCTTCAGCGGGAGCTTCTTGGCGCCGACGTCGCCTACGAGGTCACACTGATGGTGTCGCAGGCGGTGAGGGAGGCTGTGGCTGAGGTGCGTGTGGGTAGGATGCAGGATGCGAAGGAGGCTGTTAGGCGTAGGGTGGAGGAGGTGCTTAGAGGTATACTGAGCGCCTCGGCTGGTGTGAGTTTTCAGCGTGTTGTGGGCGACGTAGTGCGCGCGAAGGGCTTGTGTGTGGTGGTGTTCTTCGGTGTTAATGGGGCGGGTAAGACCACGACCATCGCGAAGATTGGTTACCGCCTGCGTGAGGCTGGCTTCAGACCTCTGCTTGTGGCCGCGGACACCTTCCGGGCGGGTGCGATCGAGCAGCTCGCTGAGCACTCGAAGAAGGCGGGTGTCCCGGTTTACGTTGGGAGGTATGGCGCGGACCCGGCGTCGGTTGGTTTTGGGGCTATCCAGGAGGCTAAGGCTAAGGGGTACAACGTTGTGCTGGTGGATACGGCTGGGCGGATGCACACCGACTCCGACCTTATGGACCAGATGCGTAAGATTGTGAGGGTGACTAAGCCCGATTTGAAGGTGTTTGTGGGTGAGGCGCTTGTTGGTAATGATGCCGTGAATCAGCTTAGGGAGTTTAATGATAAGGTGGGCATCGATGGTGTGATCCTTACTAAGATGGATGCGGATGCGAAGGGTGGTATCGTTTTCACGGTTTCAAACCTGATTAGGAAGCCTATCTACTTTATCGGTGTGGGTCAGGGTTACTCTGACCTCGTGGAGTTCGACCCGGAGGTAGTGCTTAAGAAACTGTTTTAGGACACTTCATAGTAGATATTGCATGCGCGTTAACTCTCTGAGTGGTAGGAGTATTCTTTCGGTGAATGACCTGAGTGTGGATGAGTTCGAGTCTTTGATCGACCTCTCCATCCGTGTGAAGAAATCGGTTAAGGCTGGGTTGTTTGGGCTTGAGAAGGAGGGTAGGATAATCACTCTGCTCTTCCAGAAGCCTTCCACCAGGACAAGGCTCTCACTTGAGGTGGCGGCTAGGATGTTGAAGGCCCACCCCATCTATATGGGTGCTGGTGAGACTCAGCTTTCGAGAGGTGAACCCATCGCGGATACGGTGAGGGTGTTTGAGAGGATGTCCAATTGTATCGTGGCGCGGGTGAACTCCCACAGTGACCTGGTGGCGATGCGGAGGCTGAGCCGGGTGCCCGTGATCAACGCGCTCAGCGACTTCGAGCACCCCCTCCAAGCGTTGGCGGACTTTATGACGCTTAAGGAGAGGAAGGGCTCCCTTCGGGGTTTAAAGCTGGCGTATGTGGGTGACGGTAACAACGTGGCCCACTCACTCATACTTGGAGCCGCTAAGCTGGGTGTGTGGATGAGTGTGGCCACACCTGAGGGGTTTAGGCCGAGCCTCGAGGTTATCGCGGCGGCGAAGGTTGAGGCTGAGAAGACGGGCGCCAAGATCGATATTCTGTCGAGCCCGCAGAAGGCGGTTGAGGACGCTGACGCTGTGTACACGGATGTGTGGGTGAGTATGGGTCAGGAGGCCGAGGCTAAGAAGAAGGTTGAGACGCTAAGGGGCTACCAAGTTAACTCTGAGCTCATGAAGCTCGCGAAGCCCGGGGCTTTCTTCATGCATTGCCTACCAGCGCACAGAGGTGAGGAGGTTTCGGAGGATGTGCTCGAGTCCCCGGCGAGCGTCGTGTTCGACCAGGCTGAGAACAGGCTGCACACAGCGATAGCGGTGCTATACTCAGTGCTATGAGGATCTCCCTCGTCTTCTCTAAAACCGACCCCGCGAGTAGGAGTATGCGTGGAGCGCTCGCCGAGTCTGACTTGAGCGGAGGCGTTCTCGGGGTCTTTACGCTTGGAGTTGTGGAGCTGGATAGGGAGCTCGTCTACGCGCAAGCAGAGGAGCTTCCGGAAGCGGATTGCTATGTGTTCCTGAGTCGCCACGTGGGTAGCAGGAGTTGCTTTACTCTACATTCAACGGGTAACCCGGGGGATGAGGCTAAGCTTGGGGGTTCGCCGAGGACGCTTGGGGTGGCTGCGCCACTACTCTCACACGCCCTACTCAAAGCGCTCACACACTCATCACCGCTACCTGTTGTGTACGAGGCTACACACCACGGACCGACGGATATTGGGCGGCCCTGCATATTCGCGGAGATAGGCGTGAGCCAAGCCGACTGGACGAACGCCGAGTACGCACGCCACCTAGTGCGCTCCCTGATTCGGGCTCTCGCAGAGTATGACCTCCCAACGGATAGGGTTGCTTGCTGCTTTGGGGGACCACATTACGCTTCAAAGTTCACTGAATACGCGCTAAAACAGAGCTACTGTGTGGGCCACATAATCTCGAAACACGCCCTGAGGCCGGGTGACGATTGGCTTGTGGAGGCAGCTGTGCGAAGAAGCGAGCCGCATCCCACCTACGCGCTCATAGATTGGGATGGGTTGAGGGGGGAACAGCGGAGAACAGTCATCGAGGGTGTTCAAGCCCTCGGTCTAGACGTGGTCAAACTATAGGCTCCGCGCAGAAAACACAGCCCTACGCTTCAGCAGGGATGAGTGGAGAGGTAGATGGATAAAGGAGCGTAGGCCCTACCCACGATTGCGCTGAAGTGTGTCCGAAGAAGGCACATCATCCAACAGCTATGCTGTGGGCCACGATCGTGCCAAGAAGCGTCTGAACAGCGAATGCTATGACGCCCACAAGGAGTATACCAATCAAAGATATTTTGAGTATGAACATGAACTCTTTACGGTCCGGCTTAGAAGTGAGTTTGAGCACGTCCCAGTACTCCTTGAGCTTAGACCTGATACTCATCCCAGTCCCCTCTATATTTTGGAGGGATTCGTTTAAACCTATCGCACCACTTCGTGACGTGTTGAAGGGGGCATCAGCGAGCTGGGCGCAACACCATGGCTGGCCGCCCCCTTCTGGCTAGACTGTTAGGTCTTACCTAATCACCATTTATCGTGTGGGGTGTCATACCCATTATGGATTACCTCTCAGCTTTGATTCGAATAGTTAGTGGGGTGTGTACGCAAAAACCCAATAATATGCTTTGTGTGTTTAGCTCATGCTTAACAGGATTAGGCCGCTGGTGTCCCAAGTGTTCGCTGTTGCGGCTAGGGGGTTCTCTAGACTTAGGTTTACACCCAACGCGGTCACGCTGCTCGGCTTCGCTGTCACCGCTCTTGGAGCTTTGCTGATACTGCTTGGGCGGTATCCATACGCGGTGATACTCGTTGCTCTGGGTGGCTTCATGGATGGGGTGGACGGCGCTCTTGCGCGTCAACTCAACAGGGTTACGAAGTTTGGGGGGGCGCTTGACTCTGTGCTCGACCGCTATGGGGATGCTCTGATCATAGTGGCCTCGTGGTACTCTTTGGGGGTGATGCCGGTGCTTGGCTTCTTCGCGCTCGTCGGGTCTCTAATCACGAGCTACTCGCGCGCCAGGCTTGAAGTGACAGGTCTATCGCTGAGCGGTGTGGGAATCCTTGAGAGACCTGAGAGAATGATTATACTTGTGCTCACACTTATATTCAGCGCTTACGCCAACTACTTCTTCATAGTGCTGGCTGTGCTGTCGAACTTTACGGTTGTGCAGAGGGTTGTATACGGTTGGAGAAGGCTCGGCGACTCCTAGCCCAGGCGCACACCCATCACCATAACAAGCCTCACACCTAAGGGGTAGGCTCACGTGTGCCGAAAGGTGTTTTCTAGTAGAACTCTCTCTGCTTTCTCTCTTCCCGCGCGCGCTGGCTTCGCAGACCCATGTACACAGCGCATTTAACGCAGTAGTTTTTGACGACGGTTGTCTTCAGTATCGCTGTGCCCTTCTTTGCAAGCTCCCTTTCAAGCTGTGGGTCCACGGGGCTAACCGTGCGGGTGACCCTGATGGCCTTGTCTCTCGGAACCCAGCCGCCGCAGCCATCGCACTGTACGAGCTCAGCGTGACCCTTCGCACCCTTAGCTCTACCACGGTTTCGTCTTTTCTTGGTCAATGAGTAACCCTTTATATCTTTGCCAACCCATTTAATAAGGCTAATGCAGAGGTGGAGGAAGGGTACTTTTGGATATTGGTTACGCCTGCTCATTCACTGTTGACAGGGTGATTCACGCTGGGAGGGAGTGGGTTCAGCCCGGTGGGCCGGCGCTGTATTCTGCTCTCGCTGCAAAGTCTATCGGTGTTAGGCCTGTTGTTTATTCAGCTGTGGGCTTCGATTTTCTGGGTGTTTGGCTAAAGAGGTTGAGGGGGCTGGGTGTGGATGTGAGCCGTGTGAAGCGGGTAAAGGATGGGTTGACAACCATGTTCACGATAACGTTCGAGCCCCCTCCGCGCAGGCTCTACACTTTTAACGCGCTTGGGTTGGATGCCTACTTTGGGCGGGTTAACATCTACGAGAAGTACGTGTACGCCTCATTCACATTCGGTGAAGTAAGCCGTGAGGCACTGGATAGAATCATTGAGGGGAGGCAGGTATTCTTAGATGTGCAGGGGTTCGCCAGACACACGAATACGACGGGTCTTGTGAACGTGGTTCAACCCAGGGTTACATTTGAAGGGGTGAGGTTTCTAAAGGTTTCACACGACGAAGTAATCCACGAACACAGCCTAATTAGGCGTGCGTTTGAGGAAGGGGTTTCAGAGGTTGTTGTTACAAGGGGTGGCGATGGGGCTGAGGTTCACACACGTGACCGCAAGTACTTCTGCCCCGCGCTTGCTAAACCAACAAGATACCTAAACACCTTGGGTGCCGGTGATGTGTTCGGCTCTGCATACTTCGTATCCAGAGTAAGAGGACTCAGTGTTCGTGAAGCACTCGCCGCGGCGGCCCTCGCGGCCGCCCGATTCGTACGCCGGATAAAC
>Ga0208683_100447_pt1 | contig 16377 bp, 16 predicted proteins | sample BED_Mat_host_9_1_FD_187141 | JGI IMG/M metagenome (GOLD analysis project Ga0208683, IMG submission 187141) | Extremophilic microbial mat communities from Yellowstone National Park, USA - BED_Mat_host_9_15 (SPAdes) (version 3) | ecosystem: Environmental > Aquatic > Thermal springs > Hot (42-90C) >... | reverse complement strand
GGCCGCGGAACGGGCAGGGCGCATGTGGACGGCAAGCTGGTGGCGGAAGCGACCATCCTGTTTGCCATTGCGGATGGCGAGGCCTGATGTGGCCTCGCCTTTTCAAATGCTCACAGGTCGCTTGGTGACAGACCCGCTTCCAGGGCCCGCTGGCGCATCTTGTGAAGGGCGCGCATGCGCCACGTGCGGATGGTCGCGGGGCTGACGCCGAGGCGCTCCGCCATCTCGCCCGTCTCCAAACCTGCAAGTTCCAACGCGAGCCAAGCGCCTTCGCGGGGCGACAGCTTGGCTTCGCGCGCCAGTCGCAGCAGGGTCAGGCGCTGGTCCACGCTGTGGAATGGCTCGAGGCCCTGCGAGCAGCAGGAATCTCGGCGCCCGGGCTCCTCGTCCCAATCTTCGTTGCTCCCCTCTTCGGATTCCCTCTGAAACGCGGTGCGATCCTGCGCCAACCATATCCTTCGCATGGCTGTGCGGGTGTCGCCATACACTCGACTTGCGGCGTATGCCGGAAACGGCGCGGCGGCCGGATCGTGCGTGGCGATGGCGTGCAGAAACGCGGCACACGCCTCCTGATACGCCTCGTCGTACCCGGCGGCGCGCGCGTAACGTGTCGCCGCTCGCCGCAAGAGCGGTCGAAACATCTCGAACAGGGCGTGTAAGCAAACGTCGTCCCCTGCGCGAGCGCGAATGACCAAATCGTGCAACACCGACAGCGGAAGCATGAACCTTTCCCTCGCTTGGGCGGGCCGGCCCGCGAAAATTCGCATGCGAGGCAAGCATAGGCCCTCGGAGGTGGGCAATCCCGTCGCGAATGGCGCATAAGACACCGCTTGGGGACTGAGCGGGCCGTGCACTGGAAGGTCTGTCTACGTCGACGCTGCCGTCAAAAGCGAGCATGTCCCCTTCGAAAGGTTGCAGGCTGTTGTGGCGAGAGGCGCGGGCGCAGAATGCGTTGGATTTTTGTGCACACTAGAGCCAAACCCCTCTTGCATTTCCCGCGGGCAGGTGTATAATAAGGTCAAGAAAAGTCAAAGTCAAAAAATCAAAATCAAACGGAACCTTAGAGGACGGTGCTGCGTTAGGGGTTGTCATCATGGCAAGCAACATCTCGGACATCATCGAGGCGTATCTGAAACGACTCATGGAGGAAAGCGGGCTCGACGTGATCGAGATTCAGCGCAATGAGCTCGCGGAGCAGTTTCACTGCGTCCCGTCTCAGATCAACTACGTCATCAGCACGCGCTTCACGACGGATCACGGGTACATCGTCGAGTCGAAGCGCGGCGGCGGCGGTTACATCCGCATCCGGCGCGTCAAACTCGACAAGGATCACCTGCTGTGGGACGTGCTGAGATCGCTCGGGGACGAGGTGAGCCAGTCCGCCAGCGAGGCGCTGATCGAACGCCTGCACCGGGACGGGTGGCTGACGGATCGCGAAGCCGCGTTGATTTCCGCCATGTTGCGGCGGGAAGTGCTTGCGCTGGGCCTTCCATACCGAGACCGGCTGCGGGCGAAGTTGCTGGCGAGTGCGCTGCAGGCGTTGGCGGCGCACCGAAAACCTTGAAAGCGAGGTGGGACCGATGCTTTGCGAGCGGTGCCATGAGCGACCGGCGACGGTCCACGTGACGAAAATCATCAACGGTGTGCAAACGGCCTATCACCTGTGCGAGGTATGCGCCAAAGAACAGGGCGACGTGTTCCCCAACCCGTTTTTGATGGGAAGCCCGTTCGACTTCAACAAGCTCTTGAGCGGGCTCTTAAACATGGAGTCGTCCTCGGGATTCGCGCCTGTCACGACACAGGCTCAGCAGCGATGCGGAACGTGCGGGATGACGTACAACCAGTTCACGCAGATTGGCCGGTTTGGGTGCCCCGATTGTTACGACGCGTTTTCAGCGCGGCTTGAGCCGCTGTTGCGGCGCATTCAGAATGGGCTTCGCCACACGGGAAAAGTCCCTGGCTCGGCGGGCGAGCGCCAGCAGCTGGCGCGCAAACTGGAGCAGCTACGCCGGGAACTACAGCAGGCCGTGGCGCAGGAGCAGTTCGAGCGCGCGGCGCAACTGCGCGACGAAATCCGCAAACTGGAACAGGGCGCGCAGTGAGGAGGTGTGCAGATGTCCCTCGCAGACTTTGTCAAACGAACCATCAGCAAATGGATGAAAGAAACAGGGCCCGAAGACGACATCGTGCTCACGAGTCGCATCCGGCTCGCCCGAAACCTGAAAGGATTTCCGTTTCCGACGCTGGCGACCGACGCGCACGCCAACGAGGTCATGGAGCTCGTGCGGCAGGCCGCGGAGAACGACGCCATGAAACGGCTTGGCAAGTTCGAGTTCATCCGTTGCCGGGATCTCTCGCCGCTCGATCGCCAGATGTTCGTCGAAAAGCATCTCATCAGTCCCGATCTCGCGCAGCAAGAGAAGCATGGCGCCATCGTCCTCCGCGACGACGAGGTCGTCAGCATTATGGTCAATGAGGAAGACCACCTGCGCATCCAGTGCATCCTTCCAGGGCTTCGCCTCCAGGAGGCGTGGAACCTGGCGAGCCAGGTGGACGACGCCCTCGAGCAGACCTTGACCTACGCGTATCACGATCAATACGGTTACCTGACGGCCTGTCCGACCAACGTCGGAACCGGCATTCGGGCATCGGTCATGATGCACCTGCCGGGCCTCGCGCTCACCGGCGGAATTCAGAGGCTGCTCACAGCCGTGTCCCAGGTCGGGCTCGCGGTGCGAGGCATCTACGGCGAAGGGTCGGAGTCGTTCGGGAATCTCTATCAGGTGTCGAACCAGATCACGCTGGGCGAGAGCGAGGAAGAGATCATCGCGAATCTGATGAGCGTCGTCCAGCAGATCATCGAGCAGGAGCGGAACGCGCGCAAACTCCTGATGGAGCGCAACCGGATCCAGCTCGAGGACCGCGTCAGCCGCTCGTTTGGCATTCTGGCGTATGCGCGCAAGATGGATTCGAAAGAAACGCTGGAGCGGCTGTCGGATGTGCGACTCGGGATCGATCTCGGCATTATCCAAGGCGTGTCGGCCGGCATCCTGAAGGAACTGATGGTGCTCACGCAGCCGGCCTGTCTGCAAAAATACTACAATCGCGAGCTGAGCCCGAACGAGCGTGACGTGCGGCGCGCGCAGTTGATTCGGGATCGGCTGAGAATGAATGATACGGAGGTGCATGGATGATGTATGCACGGTTTACGGAGAGAGCGCAAAAGGTGTTGGCGTTGGCGCAAGAAGAGGCTTCTCGCCTGAATCATCCGGGCGTGGGCACCGAGCACATTTTGCTCGGCCTGATCCGCGAAGGCGAGGGGATTGCCGCGAAAGCTCTGCAGATGCTCGGCGTGCAGGCGGACAAGGTGCAACAGGAGATCGAGCGGATGGTGGGCCGCGGGCAGACCCCGGTTACGGCGATGACCTACACGCCGAGGGCGAAGAAGGTCATTGAGCTGTCCATCGACGAAGCCCGGAAGCTCGGTCACTCGTACGTGGGGACGGAGCACCTGCTGCTCGGCCTGATCCGCGAGGGCGAAGGCGTTGCGGCGCGCGTGCTCGCCAACATGAACGTGAATCTGAACAAGGCGCGCCAGCAGGTGCTGCAGCTCTTGGGCGGCGACGCCATGGACATCGCGGGCGACAAGGACGCCTCCGTCGGCACGCCGACGCTCGACAGCCTGGCGCGCGATCTGACGCAGATGGCGCGCGACGGCAAGCTCGATCCCGTCATCGGGCGAGAGAAGGAAATTGAGCGCGTGATTCAGGTGTTGTCGCGGCGCACGAAGAACAACCCGGTGCTCATCGGCGAACCTGGCGTCGGGAAAACCGCCATCGCGGAAGGGCTGGCGCAGCGGATTGTGACGGGAGACGTCCCCGAGACGCTGCGCAACAAGCGGGTGATGGTGCTCGACATGGGCACGGTGGTCGCCGGTACGAAGTACCGCGGTGAGTTCGAGGATCGGCTGAAGAAGATCATGGATGAAATCCGCCAGGCCGGAAACGTCATCCTGTTCATCGACGAGCTGCACACGCTCATCGGGGCCGGCGGCGCGGAGGGTGCCATCGACGCATCGAACATCCTGAAGCCGGCGCTCGCGCGCGGCGAGTTGCAGTGCATCGGCGCGACCACGCTCGACGAATATCGCAAGCACATCGAGAAGGACCCGGCGCTCGAGCGGCGCTTCCAACCCATCATGGTCGACGAGCCGTCGCCGGAGGAGGCGCTGGAGATTCTCAAGGGTCTGCGCGATCGGTACGAAGCGCATCACCGCGTGAAGATCACGGACGAGGCGCTCGAGGCCGCGGTGAAGCTGTCGGATCGGTACATCTCGGATCGGTTCTTGCCGGATAAGGCCATCGACCTCATTGACGAGGCTGCTTCGCGCGTAAGGCTGCGCACGCACACCGCTCCGCCGAACCTCAAGGAGCTCGAGCAGAAGTTGGAGAAGGTGCGCAGCGAGAAGGATGCCGCCGTACAGAGCCAAGAGTTCGAATTGGCGGCCAGCCTGCGCGACGAGGAGCAGAAGATCAAGGAGGAGCTTGAACGGCTGAAGGAGACGTGGCAGAAGACGCAACAGCTGGACGACGTGCGCGTGACGGCGGAGGACATCGCCCATATCGTGTCGTCGTGGACGGGAATCCCTGTGCAGCAGCTCCAGCAGGACGAGTCCGAGCGGCTGCTCAACCTGGAGAAGATCCTGCACGAGCGGGTCATTGGGCAGGACGAGGCGGTCGAGGCCGTGGCCAAGGCCATTCGCCGCGCGCGCGCTGGCCTGAAAGATCCGAAGCGGCCGATTGGCTCGTTCATCTTCCTCGGGCCGACGGGCGTCGGGAAGACGGAGTTGGCGCGTGCGCTCGCGGAGGCGCTGTTTGGCGATGAGGACGCGCTCATCCGAATTGACATGTCGGAGTACATGGAGCGCCACTCGACGTCGCGGCTCGTCGGATCGCCGCCGGGATACGTAGGGTACGAGGAAGGCGGTCAGTTGACCGAGAAGGTGCGCCGGAAGCCGTATTCGGTGGTGCTGCTGGACGAGATCGAAAAGGCGCATCCGGAAGTGTTCAACATCCTTCTGCAGGTGTTGGACGACGGCCGGCTCACGGACGGCAAGGGCCGCACGGTCGACTTCCGCAACACGGTGATCATCATGACGTCGAACGTCGGCGCCGAGGAGCTGCGCAAGGGCGGTGCGCTCGGCTTCAAGCGGGAAGAGGATAAGTACCTCGGCATGAAGGACAAGGTGATGGACGAACTGAAGCGCACCTTCCGGCCCGAGTTTCTCAACCGCATTGACGAGATCATCGTGTTCCACCCGCTGGACGAGACGCACATTGAGCGGATCGTGGACAAGATGGTGGACAATTTGAAGCGCCGCCTGAAGGAGCAGGAGATCGAGTTCGAGCTCACGGACGAGGCGAAGAAGTTCCTCGCGAAGGTCGGATTCGATCCGCAGTACGGCGCGCGGCCGCTGCAGCGAGCCATCGTGCGCAACGTCGAAGATCTCCTCTCGTCTGCGCTCATCGCGGGGGAGATCAAGAAGGGCGATCGCGTCCTGCTCGGCGTGGACGGCGACAAGCTGCGGATCGAAAAGGTGAACGAACAGCCGGTCGGCGCGGGGGCGTGACGGGCAAAGGGGCCTACGGGCCCCTTTGTTGTTGGGAGGCCGGCGCATAGCGCGCCCCTTTTTTCTCGTTGAGACGCATCTGCGGATGGTGGCGAAAGGCGCCATCGCACCCCTGCCCGCAGAAATTTCGCGTCCAGCATGGACGTACGCGGAGAGTTCTGTATGATGTTGATGAGGAGTTGGAAGGCGGCGAGACGGATTGCCGAAGGTCAAGACGCAATACGTGTGCCAGATGTGCGGCCATGTCGAAGTGAAGTGGATGGGGCGATGCCCGGCTTGCGGCGAGTGGAACACACTGGTGGAGGAAGAGGTTTCGCCGAGCGGCCGATTCACGCCCTCGCGGGCGCGGGTTGTTCCGAAGCCCATCGTGTCCATTCCGGCTCAGGCGGAGAACCGGTTGAGCACGGGCCTGTCCGAGTGCGACTTCGTGCTCGGGGGTGGCGTGGTGCCTGGCTCGCTTGTCTTGATTGGCGGAGATCCCGGGATCGGCAAATCGACGCTGTTGCTGCAGGTGTCGCATGCCATGGCGAAAAACGGGCATCGCGTCCTCTACATTTCGGGCGAGGAGAGCGCGACCCAAATTCGCCTGCGGGCCGAACGCCTCGGCACCGTGCACAGCGAGTTATACGTGTTGGCGGAGACCGATCTCGACGCAGCCCTGGAAGCGGCCGTGGACCTGAAGCCTCAATTCTTGATTGTGGACTCCATCCAAACCGTGTTTCGGCCGGGACTCGCTTCCGCGCCCGGGAGCGTGGCGCAGGTTCGCGAGTGCACCGGGCTGCTCCTGCGCGTGGCCAAGGCCGAAAGCATGGCCACCTTCATCGTCGGGCATGTGACGAAGGATGGAGCCATCGCGGGACCGCGCATGCTCGAGCACATGGTCGACGCCGTCTTATACTTCGAGGGCGATCGCCATCATATGTATAGAGTGCTGCGTGCCGTCAAAAATCGGTTTGGCTCGACCAACGAGTTGGCCGTTTTCGAGATGAGGGACGACGGGCTGCGCGAGATCGCCAATCCGTCCGAGCTGTTTCTGTCGGAGCGCCGCGGCATTGCGCCCGGCTCGGCCGTGGTGTGCGCCATGGAAGGGCGGCGCCCGCTTCTTCTCGAGGTGCAGGCGCTCGTCGCGTCCACGTCGTTCGGCACGCCACGGCGCATGACGACGGGGGCCGACCTGCAGCGCATGAACATGCTGTTGGCAGTTTTGGAGCGGAGGCTCGGCATGCAGCTCGGGTCGTGTGACGCATACGTGAACATCGCGGGTGGGGTCCGCGTGGAAGAACCAGCCGCCGATCTCGGCATCGCCTTGGCGCTCGTGGCGAGTCACCGCGATCGCCCCTTGCGGCAAGGGGTCTACATCGGAGAAGTGGGTCTCACGGCCGAGGTGCGCGCCGTGACGCGGCTTGCCGAGCGCATTCGCGAGGCGCGTAAACTTGGTTTTCATCGCTGCATCGTTCCGGCTGGGCAATCCGTGCCCGAGGCCGTGCCTGGTATGGAGATTGTCCAAGTTCGCTCCGTGCAGGACGCGATCGATCAAGCCTTTTGAGGTGACATTGTGAAGGACGACGCCAAGCGGGAAGCTGCCATCAATAAAATCTTGCGCATGGTTGCGCCAGGGACCGTTCTCCGAGAGGGAATCGAGAACATTCTGCGCGCCAAGACGGGCGGGCTCATCGTCGTCGGCGCAACGGAAACGGTGCTCTCCATGATGGACGGCGGTTTCGCCATCCAGTGCGATCTGACCCCGTCCCATCTGTACGAGCTCGCGAAGATGGACGGCGCCATCATCATCAGTGAGGACGCGAAGAAGGTCCACTACGCCAACACGACGCTGAACCCGGACCACACCATACCCACATCGGAAACCGGGACGCGGCATCGCACCGCGGAGCGCGTGGCTCGCCAGAGCGGCCAGTTGGTCATCTGCATTTCGCAGCGCCGAAACGTGATCACGCTATACCAAGGCAATTTGAAATACGTGCTGCGCGACATCAGCGTGATTTTGGCCAAAGCCAATCAGGCGCTGCAGACGCTTGAAAAATACAAGACGGTCCTGGAGCAGGAACTCACGGATCTCAGCGCGCTGGAATTTGAGGAGGCCGTGACGCTGGAGGACGTCACGCGCGTTCTTCAGCGGTTCGAGACGGTGCTGCGCGTGACCAACGAGATCCGCCGCTACATCATCGAGCTCGGCAACGAGGGGCGATTGGTCAGCATGCAGCTGGAGGAACTCGTCTCGGACGTCGACGAGCAGGCGTACCTGCTCATCAAGGACTTCGCCCATCCCGAGTGTCCTCACACGCCGCATCAGATCATGTCGCAGATCCACAACCTCTCTTCCGAGGAACTGCTCGACGGGGCGCTGCTGGCGCGCATTCTTGGGTATCCGCCGAGCGTCAACCAGCTTGAGGAGAGCGTTCCGTCGCGCGGTTACCGGATTTTGAACAAGATCAGCCGGTTGCCCCAGCCCGTGATCGAAAACCTCGTCGAGCACTTCGGCGTTCTGTCCAACATTCTCAAGGCGTCGATGGCGGACCTGGATAAAGTGGAGGGCGTCGGCCCGGTCCGCGCCCGCATGATTCAAAACGGACTCGGACGCATTCAGGAGCAAGTGCTGATTGATCGTCAGATTTGACCCGCCCGGGAGGCGTGAGGCTTGTATATTCGATGGATTCCCAACGCGCTGACGGCCCTCAATCTCGTCGCTGGGCTCAGTTCCATGCTGATCCTGCAGGCAGGGCGGGTCGGTCTCAGTGCGCTTTTCGTCGTCTTTGGCATGATCATCGACGGCTTGGACGGGCGCGTTGCGCGGTGGCTTCGAGCGGAAAGCGAATTCGGGCGCATCCTCGATTCCCTGTCGGACATCGTGACGTTCGGTGTCGCGCCGGCCATGATCATGTACCGCGTGGAACTGCGGCACCTCGGGATGGTGGGCGATCTCGTTGCCATCCTGTTTCCTCTTTGCGGCGCCCTGCGCCTGGCGCGTTTTCACACCCAGCGCGGTCCTGCCGACACCTTCATCGGCCTGCCGATCACGGCCGCGGGCGGCGTCGAAGCCACGCTCGCCCTGACCCAATCCGCGTTCGAGCCGGCGTCGATCATCCTGTCCGCAGCCACCGTGCTCCTGTCGCTCTTGATGGTGAGCTCGATTCCCTATCCCAACTTCAAGCGCCTGTCCTATCCCAAGTCCGTTTTAGTCTTGGTGCCGTTGTTTGCGCTTCTCATCGCCTGTATCCTGCGGTTCCAAATTGTCGGCACCGACGTCCTGATCTTCGCCGTCCTGGGGCTGTACGCCGCGTACGGCATGGTCCACGCCATTCGCTCGTCCATCGTCGCGCGCAAACACGGAGACGGCGACATGGCCCACGGCACGAAGAAGTAATCCTTGTGCGCTCATGCAGACCATGGAATCGCTTTACGCGCAACCTGAAACATGTTACACTGAACATGGTGCTCCAATTTTTTCAAAACCGTTGAACGATCTCGTCCGTCGGCAAAATTCCAGGTGTTTTGGAAGTGCATCGGTTAGGATGGGATAGAGGACGTGCATACTAGGCACAGGAGGTGACGTCGGATGATGAAGAAGGTCGTGCACCTGTTTTTCGTGGTTGTCGGTGTCTTGTTAGGTTATCAGCTTTGTCCGGACTTATTCCTGGATGTTTTTCATCTGCATCGCTCGTTTGTGACCACCAACTGGTTCGGTGCCGCCGTGGGCGGCGCGCTGTTTTTGGTGGCGACCGTTTCTCTCGCAGGCTACGTTTCCGCGCTTTTGCGATGGCTGGAGGAGCGGCTGAAGAGCGCGCCCCTCGCCGACATCCTGGGCGGCACCATCGGCATGGTCATTGGGCTCGTCGTCGCATACCTGTTCTCGCCCGAAATTCGCGCGATTCCCTTGGTCGGCGTCGCCGTGGAGTTTTTCCTCGCGGTGTTTTTCGCTTACCTTGGCCTGCGCATCGGGTTCACGAAGCGCGAGGAGTTGTGGAACCTGTTGGCGGGGCGCCTCTCGCGCGATCGCGACCGTTCCGACGGCAAAGACAAGAAGTCGGGGCTCAGGCCCGGGGACGCGAAGCTCTTGGACACGTCGGTCATCATCGATGGCCGGATCGCGGACCTCGTCGAGACGGGTTTTCTCGACGGCACGCTCGTCATTCCTTCGTTCGTCCTGGCTGAGCTCCAGCACATCGCGGACTCCTCCGACGCGCTGAAGCGAAACCGCGGACGCCGCGGGCTCGACATCCTGAATCGCATCCAGAAGGAGTCGAAGGTCCAAGTTCAAATCGTCGAGACCGATTTCGACGACATCCAGGAAGTCGACGCGAAACTCGTCCGGCTCGCAAAACAGATGCGGGGCAAGGTCGTGACCAACGACTTCAACTTGAACAAGATCTGCGAGCTGCAGGGTGTGCAGGTCCTGAACATCAACGATCTCGCCAACGCCCTCAAGCCGGTGGTCCTGCCGGGTGAGGAGCTGCAGGTCCACGTGATCAAGGACGGCAAGGAGCACAATCAGGGCGTGGCCTACCTCGATGACGGCACGATGATCGTCATCGAGGGCGGGCGCGAATATATCGGCGGCAAGATCACCGTGCTCGTGACGAGCGTCTTGCAGACGTCTGCGGGGCGAATGATCTTCGCCAAGCCGAAATTGTTGGAAAAGGCGCTGTGAGCTGGCGGAACGGCGCGTGCGTGTGAGGTTCAACTGGCGACGCTGCGGAGGGCGAGGGCGCGGAGCGCGTCCTCGGCCTTTCCATGCTGTCGGGCGTTGGGGAAAGGGGAACGCGGATGTGGGTGGCTATCGTGGTGGCGGCCGGTGAAGGCCGTCGCATGGGTTTCAAAAAGCAGTTTCTCGATCTCGCCGGGCGCCCGATGTGGCTTCGCTCGGTTGAAGCCATGATCGGCGGCGGCGCGAACGAGATTGTCGTGGTGGCGTCTCCAGCAGACGTCGATCGCATGAGGGAGGAGGCCGATGGCGCCGGGCGCGACATTCACTTCGCAGAAGGCGGCGAGACGCGCCACGCGTCCGTTGTGTCGGGCGTAAAGCGCGCGTTGGAATTGGTCTCGCGCCAGAAGGTGGATCCGGCTCGGTCCGCCTTCGCCATTCATGACGCCGCCCGTCCCTTCGTGGCCGAGGAGGATGTGCGGCGCGTGTTTGAGGCCGCCGTGCGGGCCGGGGGGGCGGTGCTCGGATCTCCTTGTCGAGACACCGTCAAACGCGTGGAGGGCGGCTTGGTGCAAGAGACTGTTCCCCGGGACAAGCTGTTTTTCGCGGAGACGCCTCAGGCGATTCGGGCCGATCTCGTTCCACGCGTGTACCTGGAGCGCCACTATTCGGCAGAGAATTCCCCCACGGACGACAGTGGGGCGATGGAGGCGGTGGGCGTGCCGGTCGTCGCCGTGGCGTCGACGGCGTTTAATGGCAAGATCACGACGCCCGCCGATCTCGACTACGCGCGCTGGCTGGCGCGCGAACGGTGGGGGAGGGCGGAACATGCGGATCGGACTCGGGTATGATGTGCACCGGATTGCGGAGGGCAGGCCGCTTGTGCTGGGCGGCGTGCGCATCGATGCTCCGTTTGGGCTTCTCGGCCACTCGGACGCCGACGTCATCGCGCACGCCATCATGGACGCGCTGCTCGGCAGCCTTGGCCTCGGCGACATCGGTCAACACTTTCCGCCGGATGACGACCGGTTCGAAGGCGCCGACAGCTTGTCGCTCATGCGCGAGGTAGTCGCCATGATCGAGCGCGAGGGGTATCGCGTGGGCAATGTGGACGTGATGGTCATCGCGGAGCGGCCTAAGTTGCTCCCGCACGTGCCGGCGATGAGGAGGCGCCTCGCGGAGGTGCTTCAGGTTCACGAGCGCGACGTGTCCATCAAGGCCACGACGAATGAGAAGATGGGCTTCATCGGGCGCGGAGAAGGCATTGCCGCGCAGGCGGTGGCCCTGGTGGTCCGTCTCGACGAGAGGGGGCAGACGCCGTGAGCGTGCGCGTGCGGTTCGCCCCAAGTCCGACGGGCCATCTCCACATCGGCGGTGTGCGCACGGCGCTGTTCAACTATCTCTACGCGCGGCACACCGGGGGGCAGCTCATCCTGCGGCTCGAGGACACGGACGTGGACCGAAACGTCGCCGGGGCGGAGCGGGCGTTTGTGGAGGCATTCCGCTGGCTCGGCCTGGCGTGGGACGAGGGTTTCGACATCGGCGGGCCGTACGGGCCGTATCGGTGCAGCGAGCGGATCGCCATCTATCGGAGCCATGCGGAGAAGCTGCTGGAATCCGGGATGGCGTACGCGTGCTTCTGCCTTCAGGGCGAGGCGAAGGAAGTTCTCCCGGAAGAGGATGCCGACGATGGCCCGAGTGCGGGCGCGAGCGGCTGCACCGGGTCGTGTTCGTCGCTCGATCCGGCGGAGGCTTTGAAGCGTATCCAGGCGGGCGAGCCGCACGCCATCCGGTTCCGCGCGCCGTCCGGTCCGCCCATCGTGGTGCGGGATATCGTCCGGGGCGAGATCGCCTTTGAGCGCGAGGATCTGAGGGACTTCGTCATCATCAAGCGGGATGGCATGCCGACGTACAACTTTCAGGTGGCCGTCGACGATCATCTCATGGCCATCACGCACGTGATTCGAGGCGAGGAGCATTTGTCCAACACGCCGCGCCAGCTCCTCATCTACGAGGCGTTTGGCTGGCAGCCTCCGCAATTCGCGCATCTGCCGATTGTGCTCGATGAGTCGCGGAAGAAATTGTCGAAGCGCGATCCGAACGTCCTGCCGGTGTCGGCATACCGCGAGCAGGGCTACGTCCCGCAGGCCATCGTGAACTTCTTGGCGCTCCTCGGATGGTCTCCCGGGGATGAAGAGGAAATCTTTGATCTGGACGAGCTTTGCGCGCGGTTCGATCTCGACCGCGTCGGGCGCGCCGGTGCCGTGTTCGACGTCGCCAAGTTCCGCTGGATGGCGAACCAGTACTTCAAGTCGCTTGACCCGAAGGAGGCGGTTCGGCTCATCCGCGAACAGGCTGTGCGCCTGAACTATTCGTTTCCGCCGTACGTGGACGACGAGTGGCTCGAGCGGGCCGTGGCCCTTGTCCAGGACGGCCTCGCCTGTGCGCGGGAATTCTTCACCGCCGCGAGGGTGTGGCTTGAGCCCGAAGTGGCGTACGATGAAGAAGCGCGTGCGCTGCTCGCGACCGAGGGCGCCGCTCGCGTGGTTCGCGCGTATCTGTCGGCGTGCGAACAGGATCCGTCCTGGGATGAGGCGGCCAATCGGGCCCGTTTTCAGGCGGTGGGACGGGCGCTTGGCGTGAAGGGACGAGATCTGTTCATGCCCGTTCGGGCCGCTGTGACCGGTCATACGCACGGCCCCGATCTGCAGAAGTCGATGGCGCTTCTTCCGAAAGAGATGGCGGTGGAACGCATGCGCCGCGCCCTCGCGTTTGCACAAGCGCCGGAGCATCAGGGGAGGTGAGGATCGCGTGGGGATCCTGCTGTACAACAGTCTGACGGGCAAGAAGGAGCCGCTTCAGACGCTCGAACCCGGCAAGGTGCGGTTTTACGCGTGCGGCCCGACGGTCTATCACTTCTTCCACCTCGGGAACGCGCGCATGTTCGTGGTCTTCGACACCATCCGCCGCTACCTGGAGTACCGAGGGTACGAAGTGCGCTTTGTGCAGAACTTCACCGATATCGACGATCGCATCATTCAACGCGCGCAGGAGCTCGGCATCAGCCCGCGCGAGCTCGCCGAGGAAAACATCCGCTATTACTTCGAGGACGCGGGCAAGCTGTTCATCCGGCCCGCGACCGTGCACCCGCGGGTCACCGAGTGCGTCGACGAGATCATTCGCTTCATCCAGGATTTGATCGATCGCGGCCACGCCTACGAGCGAAACGGCAGCGTCTACTTTGACACGTCCTCCTTCCCGGAGTACGGCAAGCTGTCCCACCAGTCGCCGGAGGACATGCGCGCGGGCTACCGGATTGAGGTGCAGGACGAAAAGGACGATCCGACGGATTTCGCGCTCTGGAAGGCGGCGAAGCCTGGCGAGGAGTGGTGGCCGAGCCCGTGGGGGCCGGGGCGCCCGGGCTGGCACATCGAGTGCTCCGTGATGAACTACCTGTATCTCGGCGAGCAGATCGACATCCACGCGGGCGGGCGAGATCTCATCTTCCCGCACCACGAGAACGAGATCGCCCAGAGCGAGGCACACTCGGGGAAGACGTTCGCTCGATATTGGCTGCATAACGGCACGCTCAACATCAACGGCGAGAAGATGTCCAAGTCCACGGGCAACTTCATCATGGCCCGCGACCTCCTGGAGCGCCGGGACCCGCGCGCCGTGCGCTTTTTCCTTCTCTCCGCGCACTATCGGAACCCGCTGAATTACACCGAGGAGGCGCTGGATCAGGCGGAGCAGGCGCTGTCGCGGATCGACCGTTTGATCCGGGACTTGGACCACCGCGCGGAGGCCCTGAAGGCGATGCGCGGGGCGCTCGACCGCGCGGACGAAGTCCCGTCCACGCGGGGGCGTTCGGACGTGGAACAGATCCGAAGCGCCTTCATCCAAGCGATGGATGACGACTTCAACACGGCGGACGGGATGGCAGCCATCTTCGACGGCGTGCGCTTGGTCAACACGCGCCTCGAAGAAGACGGCGTGAACCTTGGCGATCTCCGCCTGTACCGGGATCTGTTCGTCGAACTGCTCGGCGTACTCGGCATTCCGAAGAAGGAAGAGGAGCGTCTGGAGGACGAGATCGAGCGGCTCATCGCGGAGCGCGCAGAAGCCCGGAAGCGGCGCGACTTCGCGCGGGCGGACGAGATTCGCGACCAGCTCCGGCATCGCGGCATCGTGCTCGAGGACACGCCGTACGGCACGCGTTGGAGCTACGAATCATGAAGGTGAACTGGCGGGTGGACGAGGTCTCGCCGCTCGCGCTCGCGTTTTTGGGCGACGCGGTGTGGGAGATCTATGCGCGCAACCACTGCCTGAATCTCGGCATTCTTCGCCCGCGCGATCTGCAGCGGCAGGCCACGCGTTACGTCTCCGCCGTGGCGCAGGCCGAGGCCCTTCGGCTGCTGGAGCCCATGCTGACCGACGCCGAGCGCGACGTGATTCGGCGTGGGCGGAATCAGAAGTCGTCCCACACGCGCCGGAATGTCGATGTGGTGGTCTACCGGCTCGCGACCGGCTTCGAGGCGCTGGTGGGCTACCTGTACGCCACGGGCGAGCGGGAGCGGCTTGACGAGATCGCCGCCCATGCGCTCGCGGCGCTGGATGCGCAAAATGACCAAGCGAGGGAGCCATGAACATGTCCATGAGAGACGGCGCGCGGCGCCGATCGGCACAAGGAGAAGAGGCGGCCGATCTCGTCAAGGGCCGGCACGCCGTGCTGGCGGCGCTTGAGAGTGAACGGCCCGTGAACAAGGTGTGGGTGGCGGAAGGCGCTTCCGGCATGGACGCCATCGTGGCGAAGGCGCGATCTCGCGGCGTCGTGGTGCAGTTTGTGCCTCGGAGCCGGCTCGACGAGATGGCGAGCGCGCACCAGGGGGTCATCGCGCAGGTGGCACCGTATGCCTATGTCGATCTCGACGACGTCATTCGGCGCGACACGGGCTTTGCGCCGCTCGTCGTGGTGCTCGACGAGATCGCGGACCCGCACAACTTTGGGGCGATTTTGCGCACGGCGGAGGCATCGGGGGCGCAGGGCGTGGTCATCGGCAAGCGCCGACAGGCGCAGGTCACCGACGTCGTGGCGAAGGCCGCCGCAGGTGCGCTCGAGACGTTGCCCGTGGCGCGCGTGGCGAACGTCGCGCAGGCGCTGCAGCGGCTGAAGCAGGCGGGTTATTGGATTGTCGGCGCGGACGTGGAGGCCAAGGTGCCCTACACCGAGGTCGATTATCGGGGGCCCACGGCCGTGGTCATCGGCTCCGAGGGCCAAGGGATGCGCCGGTGGGTTCGCGAGCAGTGCGACTTTCTCGTGTCCATCCCGATTCTGGGCCGAGTGCAGAGTCTGAACGCCTCGGTCGCGGCGGGGGTCCTGCTGTATGAAGCGGTCCGCCAGCGGGCGTAAGGGGCGCTTGACGCGCCTCGTGATTGTCGATGGGTACAATGTCATCGCGAGGCGGGCGGGCCGAAGTTTGGCGCAGATTGAGGATCTGGAGGAGGCCCGCCGCGAAATCGAGGACCTGTTGAGCCAGTACCGCGCGATGTACGGCGAGGACGTGATCGTCGTGTACGATGCGCACCGCAGGCCTGGGCCGGGCCACGTGGAGGAGCAGGCGGGGTTGCGCATCGTCTTCACGGAGTCGGGCGAGACGGCGGACGCGCGGATCGAGCGGTTGGTGTACGATCTGCGGGACGAATATCGGGAGATCACGGTGGCCACGTCGGATGCGGCGGAGCAGCAGGTGGCGCTGGGCGGGGGCGCGCTGCGCATCTCCGCGAACGAGCTCTTGGTGCGGCTTGAAAAGATGAGGGAGGACATCGATCGCGAGACGCAGCGCCATTCGGCCGGCGATCGGCGGACGCTGCGCGATGCGCTCACGGGTGATTTGGCGAATCAGCTCGAACGATGGCGACGGCGATAGGTTCAATGTGTCGAAAATGGCGTCCTGACGCCTATTTTGCTGTCTCAACGCAATTGATCCTCTCAAATGGCATCATGTATAATGGCGTCATTCACGAGGCTCGGGGTGATAGAGTTTGTCGACGCAGCCGACACCAAGAGACGCCGACGCGGCCCCGCCGT
>Ga0208683_100442_pt1 | contig 16482 bp, 18 predicted proteins | sample BED_Mat_host_9_1_FD_187141 | JGI IMG/M metagenome (GOLD analysis project Ga0208683, IMG submission 187141) | Extremophilic microbial mat communities from Yellowstone National Park, USA - BED_Mat_host_9_15 (SPAdes) (version 3) | ecosystem: Environmental > Aquatic > Thermal springs > Hot (42-90C) >... | reverse complement strand
TTTGCTAATCAATAATGATAACTTCTGCCCCCGCCGGGATTTGAACCCGGGTCATAGGGACGAAAACCCTATATCCTAGACCAGACTAGACGACGGGGGCGTATTTATTTTACTTGTAAATAATATTGTATAAAGTTTTATTTAAATTTTATAACAATGTTATGAATTTAAAAATATAATGTATAATTTTAGATAATATGCAAGAGATAATTATAAGGGGTCCTTTGAATGAGGAAAAAATCAAAAAAATATCTGAAATACTAAATGAACCCGATTGGATGACAGACATAAGATTAAAAGGATTAAATTATTTTAATAAATTAGATTTACCAAAATTTGGACCAGAAATAAAAGATATTGATTTTGATAATATGATATATTATAAAAGTATAATTAAAGAAAATAAACCAAAGAGGTGGGAAGATCTACCAGAAGATATAAGAAATAGAATAGAAAGATTGGGATTAAGAAAAGAATTTGAAAGAGAATTTTTATCTGGATTATTATATCAACACGATTCTTCTTCAATATATAAGGAAATAAAGAAATATCTAGATCAAGAAGGTATTATTTTTATGCCTCTATCACAAGCAGTAAGAGATTATCCAGAAATTGTAAAGGAATATTTTGGAAAAGTTATCTCTTTTGGAGATAATAAATTTGCAGCATTAAATACAGCAGTTTGGAGTGGAGGTGTGTTTATTTATGTACCAGAAAATGTTAAAATAGACTTCCCATTACAAGCATATTTTTGGATAGGAACAGAAAATCTTGGGCAATTTGAAAGAACTTTGATAATAGCAGATAAAAATTCTAGAGTAACTTATATAGAAGGATGTACTGCTCCAATATATAATATATCTTCATTACATGCAGCAGTAGTGGAGGCTTTTGCAAAAGAAAATTCAGAAGTTACTTATGCTACAATACAAAACTGGTCTAGAAATATATATAACCTAGTAACAAAAAGGGCAAAGGCATATAAAAACGCTAAAATTAAATGGATATCTGCTGAATTTGGAAGTAAAGTAACAATGCTATATCCAGGATTAATTTTAGAAGAAAATTCTATAGGGGAAATTTATACAATATCAATTGCAAATGAAAATCAAATAATAGATACTGGTGGGAGAATATTGGTAAATGGAAAAAATTCTGGAGGATATATTGTAACAAAATCTATATCAATAAATGGAAAGTCGGTAAATAGAACAGACATAAAAATATTTGGTAATTCTGAAAATTCAAAGATTATATCTAAATGCGACTCTTTAATAGAAGGAAATGGAATAGTAGAATCTATACCAAGAATGGAAATTTACAATAATAAAAATTATTATAATCATGAAGCAAAAACTGAAAAAATAGATGATCAAAAAGTACTTTATTTACAAAGTTTAGGTATAGATAAAAAGGAAGCTAAAAGATTAATATACATGGGATTTGCAGATGATATTCTAAGAAACTTTCCACCCTCTTATCAAATGAGAATTAAAAAACTTCTAGAAATAGAATTAGAAGACATTGGGGGATTCGGCTAATTACTTAAATAGCCAATTATATATTATTTTTATATCTATCTTTATTACTCTTCTAGCCTCAAACTTCTTTATTTTAAAATAATCGGATATTTTTGCAAAACTCCATGATAATAAAAATTTTCCAATCAATAATTCTTCTTTATCTATCTTTGGTTTATCATTTTCAGTATATAATAAATAATAGATATATAATAATTTTATAACATCTGCAGCAGCTTCATATGTCATAGGTGAAGATAAATAACCTTCCAATCTTTCTATTTGATTATCTGTCAAATTTAATTTATAATGTGGTTTAAACTTATATTGTGTTTCTAACATTTTTAATATTATTTCTGGAGATAAATCAAAATATACATCCGATATTTGATTTATTAATCTCCATCTAAATTCGTAATTTAACTTTTTAACCATTTTTTCCGATCCTTCATTTAGTGGTTTTATTACTATACCAGAATATTCTCCAGAAACCTTATTTTTTTCTGGAGATAAATGAACTAATACAAAATTATTTTTTTGCCAGAAATTTAATAATTCATAAGTTATGCCAAAACTAGAACCAATCCAATCATAATTATTTTCCTTAGCCCAATTATATAGTTTATCTAATGATAAAGATCCCAAACCCATACCTTGGATTTCTGGTACTGTAGCAATTCTAACAATTCTTAACCCCTTTAATTTAGCAAATTCCTTTATTCTATAATGTTTAACTATTATATCTGGTATTATATTTCCCTTTGGTTTATAATCTTTCAACATTTTATTAATTGTATCATCATCTATACCACCTTCATATGCAATGTGTATTCCATTTACAATTTTTCCATTTGATAATTCTAAAACAAAAGCATCATGATGTGGTGCATCTGCAAGCATTGCTATATCATTTGGTTTATTTTGATAATGGGCTAAAATATATATTCCAACAAAATTCTTTAATTTTGGATCATCGTTATAAAACCATTCTTTCATTGGTATTTTATAAAATATTACATCTTTATTTTTTATTAACTCTTTATCGCTCTCATTAATTTCTGAAGATTCAGAATCTAATAACAATGTATCATATAGCCATTTTTCAATTGGATCTTGTTCATTATATCTAATTGGCTCAACCATATTATATTTATATATATTAAAATCCTTCAAGAAATTTAGATATTTCAAAAATTTGACAGAAAAAGATCTACCAGCTCCCTCATATCCATGAATCGTAGAAGAAAATACAATTTTATCATATTTCTTAGTATATTCCAATAATATATTTATACCAATACCTGCAGCTTCATCAACAAACAAAATATCATATTTTTTTCTCAATATTTCAGATGGTTTTCTATATTCGATATATATCCTATTATTTATTACTATCTTCTTATCACTTATTTCCTTATATTTTATATTATTCTTATTTAATCCCAACTTTAAGAATTCAAATAATGTTCCTACATTATTAAATTCTGGGGATGTTATACCTATATCATATACTTTTTTACTATTTAATAATATCTCTGAGATTCCAGAAATTGCTAAACCAAGGGATGCACTTTTTCCCCTTCCTCTATCTGCAATAATTAAATATATTGACTTTTCATTGCTTAATAAATTTTCTAGAAAAGAAAGAACATTTGCTTGGTCTTGTGTTAAACATAATTTATATATTCTGTCTGAAAATTTTCTATTATCTGGCAATAATATTTTCTTTCTTCCTGTTGGATATGCTTCTTCTAATACGCATTCATCACTTATTCCTTTTATTAATCCTTTATCTGTATCATATATAATTATATTATCATATTGAAGTAATTTACTCTTGAATCTATATTCAAAATATTTTTTTATATCTTCTAACTTATATGGAGGAGTTAATAAATGTTCATGAAAGGTTGTATAACTTTCTTCAAAATGTTCAAAATCTTTAATTAAGAAAAATGTAATACCAATTCCAGATAAAGTTTCAATAATTCTACCTAAATAATCTGGAGTTAATGATTTATACATATCTAAAATTAATATATCATATGTTTTTCCCAAAATTTTTTTAGAATCTTTATATTTAATTTTTTCTATATCTAAAAAATCTATCTTTTCTTTTAATTTTTGAAACCTATATAAATAATCCCCATTAAAATCTTCAGATACATATAAAATCTTTATTTTATCTTTAAAGTTCTTAATTTTTTCATAATATATTTTTAGCAAATTTGATAAAATATCTAAATAATCCTTACCAGATAAAACAACAATTCCTCTATGATTATTTCTAATTATTTTACATAATAATTTATTGTAATCATTCAATATATCCATATATAAATTATTAACCAATTACTTATAACTGTTTAAGAAAATATTAACCTTTTGTTAAAGTTGTATTAAACTATGTTAAAACATTAAAATATTTTGTTAATAGGATATTAAATAATAGATATATGCTGGTTAAATGGTGTTAAAGTGTTAATAAAATATGTTAAATAAATGTTAAACTAAAGTAAATAATATCTTAATTTCATATCAAGTGATTTCAATAATTTTTGATCATCTACAAAAACTATAGATAATCCCTTTGATATTCCTCCAGAATATAATCTAGAAGTTCTTCCAGAAGCTTGTAAATATGTTTTAAGATCTACAATATTTAGATGTATATTTTTATTTTTATCTACTTCTATAGAAACGTCTGGATTTTCCTTTAATTTATCCAATATTTCTGTCCTATCAATATAAATTTTCAAAATATTATATAATGTTAATATATCATTAGCAAAGGGTTTTAAATATCCAACCAATTCTACCTTATTTCCATTTAAAAAATCAGAAATTAATTTTAGATCTCCAGAAGACAGTTTTTTCATATTTTTTCTTAATCTTGTAAGAATCTTTGTTATTCTATCTTTCTCTATCTCATATATATATGGTAAAATTAGATTAGATAGAATAATTATATTCATTATATTTTTTTCGAGATCTTTAATATTTATCTTTATCTTTGGTATACCTAAAAATATTGCATATTTTATTCTTTCTGGCATATTAATTCCCCTAGTTAATATTCCATATGGATCTGTAATACTAATTAAGAAATTTATTTTTCCTTCATAAAAATCATTTAATATACTTTCAATTTCTCTTGTTTTTGTTTTTGAATATATTAAGCCAACTTTTACATTATTTGATATTAAATAATTGTAAATTTCTTTTATATATTCTATTCCCTTTTCCTTCGGAACAAATATTAATCCACCATCTTCTAACTCTTTTAATAGATTTAACAATTCTTCTTTTATATCTTTCTTAGGAATATAATATAAATCTATAACATTTCTAATCTTTGAACTTCCAGTTCCAATAGTAAAATTAGCCAATTCTTTATATAATCTGGCTCTTTTTCCTCTTAAACTACCAGTAGCTGAAGATAGAACAATTAATCCACGATTTTTATTTTTAATTTCCAAAAATTTTTTATATAAATCGCTATTAAAATCTAATTTACCACTCAATTTTAGATCTATTACTTTTTTAGCAACATTTATGTCATCTTCACTATAACCAATTAAAATAAACAGTTTCTCAATATTTTTTGATCCTTTAAAAAAAGAATCTACATCATCTACAAAAGCAATATCAAATTTTTTACCTTTTAATATATCAAAATTTTTAGTTAAAAATTGGTTTGAAATAATTAATATATTAAATTCTTCATTCTTTATTTTTTCCTTAATTCCTTTTTTATTACTACCATAATATGCTATAAACTTTATATTTAGATTTAAACTACTTATAAATTTATCAAATAAATCATTAAATTGTTTTACAAGTAATCTTGTAGGTAATATTATTAATATCTTTTTATTATATTCACTAGAAAAGTAAATAGATGAAATTATAATAAATGTTGATTTTCCAATGCCTGTTGGTGCTATCATAGAAAAACTATTATTTTTATATAATCTCTCAAACCACATTATTTGTACTTTCCATGGATTAGAACTTAATCCTTTTTTAAAAAATTCAGAAAATTTATTAACTTCTTTATATAAATTGTAAATATTTGAATAATCTTTTAATTTTCCTTTTTCAGATAATTTTTTATATAAAAGCTCTCTAAAAGTATTTTCATCCTTTATATTTAATAATTCCAATATTTCATTATCATCTAAATCATTTTCACAGGGAAGACCATATGATAGTCTATAGGAAGAAATTATATTGTTACAATTGAAACATAAATTTTTTATATATAAAGGAATGTAATCCATATTTTCTTTTATTTTAAAAATTAATTTAAAAATATTCTATTATGGATATATCAGACATAATTACTTATTTACAAAAAGAAAAAGAGAAAAAAACATTACAAAGTTTACAAAAAGATTTCTATGTTAAAGTATCAGAATTATTAAAAAAATATAAAAAACAATTAGAAGCATATAAATCTGATAGTAAAGAATATAGAGAAGTTATTGCAACGATAGATAGACTAAAAGAATCATTATCGGAATTAATTAATATAAGAATTAGCAAAATAATAAATAATACAGTATTAGAAGTTAAAGAAGATTTAAATATAATATCAGAAGATTTTTTAGAGGAGGAAGAAAAGCTACTATATTCTCTTATAAAGAAGATATTAAAATCATATAAAGAAAATATACAAAACAAGATTATTAATGGAGAAGAAATTGATATTAACAAATTCTTTTCAGATATAAATATAAATATTTCATTATACCAAAATAAAATAGATAAGAAGATTGTTATTATTAAAAATCAATTACCAAAGATTGTTGGCCCAAATGGAAAAATATATGGACCTTTTAAGGTCGGAGATATAATAATATTAAATAATAACTTTGCTGAAAAATTAGAAAATACTGGAATAGGAAAAATAGTTAATTAAACTTATAAAATTATTTAATATAATTATCTTTAATGAAATTGCCAAAGACTATTAACAAATATTGTCCATATTGTAGAAGAGTTACAGAACATAAAGTAATCATTGTAAAAAGTGTAAAAGCTAGGACTGGTTTGGTTTGGGGTTCTAGAAGAGCTAGAGAAGGAAAAAAAGGTAGAGGAAATAAAGGAAAATATAGTAAGAGACCTCTATCACAAAGAAAAAGAGGTATTATAAAATCATCTAAGAGAGTTGATATAAGATTGGAATGCAATATATGTAAAAAACAAACTATATGGGAAATAAAAGGTAGATACAAAAAAGTAGAATTATCAACCGCTATAAAATGAAGTCAAAGCTATATTTTGAAGCATTTTCTAATGATAAAGATAAATTAACAGAATTTTTAAATAAAACATTTGAGGCAGTATCAAAATTCAAGAATTTCCAAATAATAGATAAAAAAATTGCTGATCCTATAACAAAAGATATAAAAACCCCTGATGGAAAAACTTTAAGTGGCTGGTCTTCTTATTTAGAAATATATGCAGATTTCAAAGATTTTGATTCATTAATAGATTTTATACTATTTTATACACCATCAAGAATCGATATAGAAGATATAAAAGAAATGAAAATTATAACAAAGGATAATGAAAAAAAATATAATAAAGAGCAGGTTAATTTATTATTAAATCAAATACCTCAAGCTATAAATATGAAAGTATCTGCATTATTAAATATATATCTTGCTCAAGTTAAAAAGGATTCTAAAGGACCAGATAATCCGGCATTAACAAATTTAAAAATAAAATAAAATTTTATCCATAATAATATCCAGAACTTTTTTCCCTCTTCTTATTTTCTTCCTCTAATTTCTTAATCATATTCAAATCTTTTTCTATTCTCTCTTTTAATTTCTTGCCCTTTTCTTTTAAATCATTTGTATCAACTTGGAAATCATATAACTTGCCTAAAATTTCTAATGCTTTTGAAGCACCAAAATATCCGTTAATTTGATTTGATAAATATGTTTCGACTAACAATAAATAAGCCGGTTTTTTGAATAGTTGAGAATAATATAAAAACAACCCACTCATTCCAATAACTGTATTTGATTTATATAAGTTTAGTTCTCCCAATTTTTCCTTTATCTTATTTATATCATAATATTTATTTAACGCAAATAAATAGTTTGGATTTTCCAGTTCTAATTGATGTGAACCTATCCCACCAATTATACTTAATTCTAATAAATTAAATTTACTTATTATTCTAAATAGTTTGTTCATGAATTTATATCTAAAGTATAAAGATAATCCTGGATCTTCTAGAATCATTATCTGAAAATCTCCATATAATACTAGAAAATTATAGTTACCAATTAGAACAGAATATAATTTATAACTTATATTATCAGATATATATCCATTTTTATTTATTTTAACTACATCGGGAAAGAAATCTGTAATTATTCTCCCAACAACTTTTCCTCTATAAGTTTCTATTAACTTTTTTCCAACTATTTTTGACAAATTTCCATATCCTCCACCTATTGAATAAAGAAAGACTATGTTATTCATATTTTTTATTTTTTCTTTATCAATTATAAATTCCATAATATATTATAATATATTATTTTTATATAAGGTTTCTTTTTTCATTTTTCTTCTATAATAACCCCACTTATCATCTGGAGAAAATTTGGGGGGTATTATTCTGGATATTTTATTACCACAAATTGGACAGATTTCTTTAAATGTATATATTTTACAATTTTTACATTTTCTAATCTCTTTCATATTTATTTATTTCATAAACTATATTATAATTTTTAGCTTCTTTATTTATTAATTCTAACATTTCTTTTTCCTTTTTTTGTAGATTAGATGGACTCGTAGTAACATATTTTAACATATACGTAGGTGATCCTAGATATTTAATCATTATATTTAGATCCTTTATTTTTTTAAGAAATTCCTTTATTTTATATATCCCATCTCCATCTAAACAATATGCCTGCATTATATATGTAAATTCGTATTTTGGTGGGTTTAAATAATCAATTATATATTTATATAGTAAATCAGAATATTTTTTACTTATTTTATATTTATCCAGAACGATCTTTCCATTTATATAAGTTTCTAAAAATACACTATAAAGTTTATTTTCTGGAACAATTTTAAATATTATATCTTTTTTCAATTTACTCATATCAATATTTTCCTTCTCACTCATTATTTTCAATATATTATAAGCAACCATCTCCCTTTTATATTCAAAAATCTTTGCTTTTTGTTTATTTTTATCAACTCTCTTTAAAGATAAAGTAACCAGTCTATTTTGCACATCTACATCAAGTACCAAACATACAATCTTTTTACCTTCTCTAACTAGAATCTTTGGATTTGTAATTCTTCTATTTGATAATTCATCTATCGGAATTATTCCGTTAAAATTCTCATATTCGTCTAAGCTAACTTTTACATCTACATCAGATATATTATTTACAGTACATATAACATAATCATTCACCTTTGGAGAATCTTTTCTCTTATACATTTTTTAAAATATATTAAAAATACTTATTAAATTTATATACTGCTCTAGGTTTTTGTTACCGGAATATTATATATATCTTCTTCATAACAATTATATGAAAGATTCATTAAAACATATGCTTGTAATCCTAAATTTGAATTTAGTAGATTTTGAATTTCTGGATTATTTTGCGATAATTGTTGCATATTTATACTACACGATATTGTAGATGAATTTATTAGAACATCTTGTGTTGGTGTACATGAGAAACCTCCCTCTCCATTTAGTATATCTATTTGATTTGCTGCAATAATATCTAATTCAGCATTTACATTAAAAGTAGCTTGATTATTGGAATATACATTACTGAAGCATCCAACAGAATCTTGGAAAGCTATTGAAAAATATATATTTCCATTAGTTTCATTCACATTAATATTAGAATATGCTGGTGTTATTGGAGATGATGAATAATATACAGGTTCTCTTAATGTTATCTGACTATTAGAATAATTTAATTGTAATGGAATTAATATATTGGTAATAATATTTGATATATTATATTCTATAACTATTGGTATTTGAGTAGGTACTAATTGAAGACCTGGACTCAGAGAAACTTCTATATTTCCAATGGTGGAGTTTGAAGGAACAAGTTGGTTAGAAGAAGAATTATAAATTGCTGGTTCTGCATTAAAGTTACCAGAGTAAGGAGAAGATAAAGCATAACTATAAACATAATATGAAACTTCCAGTTGAGAATTCGACATTGTATAAATATTGTTCACATAAATAACGGGTAATTTATAATCTAAACCATTTGATTCACTATAATTTAATGAGGAGGGAGCTTGAATATATAAATATATATTTCCGGGTTGATTTAATGCCCATGAGGGTTGATATAAATTGGAATTTCCACTATTAAAGAATCCAGAATTTCCAGATCCAATATTACCAATTGGACATGTAGAAAAATAAAATAGAGCAGTACCTGCAAATAATATTGGTAACATATATATAAATCTTCCAGACTTCATTAAATATATATTTATTTTATTAATTAAAAATTTTTGTGATAATATTAACTTGAAGTATTTGCATTATTTTGATTACTGGATGTATATATATTATTTAAGTTAATATTTCCATTTAATGAATTTTGAACAATATTATAAGCTTGTTGACTTTCATTGATAAATTGCATTGTACTATTTTTGATGGTCTGAAAAATTTTATTATTTTCTAAATATCCAAGGATTTGATTATGATATAAATAACCAACTACTGCCAGAATTATTAAAATTAATAAAAATATTAATCCACCACTAGAAGAACCTCTATCTTTCTGTATTTTTAAGGTAATAGTAGAATTTTGTTGATTAATATTCTGTTTAGGTTGCTTACTACCCATATATAAAAATAAAATTTTTAGATATTTATAAGAATTGTATTAAAATTGGTTAGAATATAAAAATCTATTATATTTTTATTAACGAATGAAATATCTACCACTAGCACCAATACCACCGCCACCAACATTGGTTTGATTTGAAATAGTTGTAACAGAAGAATTTTGATCCACATTATTTATATTCACAAAGCTTTGCGATACATTCGTAGATTGTTGAGATAATTGACTAGAATTAGATATTCCATTTTCTATAGATTCGTTCAATTGTTTTAAAAATTGTTCAACTTGATTTAGAAATAATAGAACTACCATAATAATAAGAAATAATATTAATAATATAGCTGTTCCATATCATCATCTGTTAATACAGTAAATTATAAATTTCTTTATTTATAAATTTTAAGATATTTGTAAATAATCTATCTTAAGATAATCATCTGTCTTTATTTCTAATAGATTCTCTGGCAATAGACAATTATATATATTTATTACATATGCCCCAACGGACGAACTTATATTATATATACAATTATTATTTAGTATAACTTCTCCAGATCCTTGACTAACTATAATATCTAATATATAATTTGTTAAATTATTTGGAAATGCTATATAAAATATGTTACTCTTTGATTCTATATATAGATTATTTATATTAACTGGATATGATGATATTAGACTAATCCCATTTTCTCCAACATTTAAATATGGAGTTAAGTAAAATAAATTAGAACATGAAGATAAGGGAATTGATAATCCATTTACAATTAATTCTACATTTTGAGGAGAATATGGACAAAAATCATAAAACATATATACATCTCCAGATATATAATAATAATTAAAATTTAATGATGAAAACTTTAGATAATTTATATTTATATTATTCAATACACCATTCCCATTGAATATTATACTGGATGGAGAAAATACTATTTTTAACTCATTATCCCCATTATATAGATAATTTGGAGAGACAAAAATACTTATTTCACCATTTTGACATCCAGAATATAATTCGTAATTATTTACATATATATTAAAGTTTCCATTATTACATGTAGAATAAGCGGTAATATTTATTCCATTATAATCATTGGAATAATAAAAATATAAGCTCTTACTAACTGTTCCATAAAATATGTTTGTTTCAAAATTTAAAGTTCCTAAATTAATATAATATACTGGCGTATAGCTTCCCATTGTATAATTACTTGCTATATAATAATAATTTTGGCTTTTTGATAATTGTATATTTTGAAAAACATATTGATTACTTATACTCATATTTGAAATATTTGAAGGAAAATATAATGTTACATTAGTTCCATTAACCAATTGTTGTATTAGATATTGTTTATATGAATATGGAAGAATTACCCAGTATAAAAAAATTGCTATACCCAGTAATATGAAAAATATACCCAAACCTGTTGTTTGTAATTTTTTCATATTTTAATAAAATATTCCTTAATATTTATATTTTATACCTTAATTTTCCAACAATACAAAATCTATCAATTAATTCGAAATTATTGACATTATTATTTACAAAATATATTTCTGCATCTATTTTATCAAGAATATTAAATAAATTTATAATTTTGTCAATATTTTTTTCTTCTTTCATTTTTTTAAAACATTCTTCAGAAATTAGAACATATTCTATATTATTATAAATTGCATTATTATATACTTCATCATATCCAAATGCTACCATGTTTTTTTGCATTAAATATAATATTTCTTCAATTAATTTATTTATTTCTAAAATTTCTAAACTTTTTAATGTTTCATAATATTCGGTTCTCCTAATAAATTCATATATACCATTTATACCCCCGTTAGACACTTTATATATTTTTATATTTTTTATATTTAATTTATCCTTTATATAATCATAAAATTCTTCAGGATAAAATAATGGACCAATTATGCATAGAAATTTAATATTATAATCTCTTAATGTATTTAAAAATTCTGAAAATATTTTATATAATTTTGCTTTCTCTTCTGGATCTCCCTTATTTATCTTATAATATTCTTCCTTTATAATTTTTATCCCACTATTTATTATACCCAAAGCTATTTCATTACCATCTATAGATATTACGAAAATATCTTCCTTTCTTCTAGAAGATTTTTCCAATATCTTTTCTTCATATTTCTTTATTTCTTCCTTTTTATATAATGTAAATTCTGTAGATATTCTTATATCAAATGTATGATAATGTCCAATAGAATCTTTATCATTTGAATCAATTATTTTTCCAGAAATCCTTAGTGAATCTTTATATTCGGAAAATTTAATATTTTCAACCTCTACTTTTATCTTTATTTTTTTCTTTTCTTTCTCATTCTCAAATTTTAATGTTCTATAATCATATCCTTCTATTATATCCCCTACATTAACTATTTTATACAAATATAATAAATCTACTTCATCTTCTACCCTAATTTTTATTGTTTTCCTATCTATTATTTCATGTTTCATATTAGTAATAATATTAAAGAAAGAAATATTGGAGGAATGAATGGTGCCCCTTCCTTTACTTTTACTTTTATATCATTATATTCTCCCAATTTTTTTAATATATTTATTTCTTCTTTTGAAAGACCGAATCTTCCAATAAACAATTTATTCTGAAATATATGATAAAATATTATAATAAATGGCATAGAATAATAAAAGAAAATTTCATTTAAAAAATAAAATATTAATGGTAAAATTACAATAAATAAGATAATAATAGAACTTATTAATTTATTATTGTTCTTAAATTTCAATATATACTTATTTTCATTTTCATAAATATCAAAATATTTTATCAATATTTCCCTATTTTCCTTTTTTATATTATTAACTTCTATCCCATCTTCTATCCAATCTCCCTCAACCAATTCATTTACATTTCTTATAAATATTAGTTTCTTCTCCATATCTTTTGACATATATCTAAATAGAAAATATGGTACATATACAAAAATTAGAGAAATTAATAGATAATAAATATTAAAATATAATAAGAAAAGGTTGATAAAATATATAGAGATCAATATTAAGATAATATTAAGGATAGAAATGTAATATTTTTTTCTATTTTCTTTATATATTTTGATAGCTTCTATATTGTGAAATATAAATCCAAATAATACTAGATAAAATAAAAATAATAACATCTTATATGGAGAAAAGAATGATAATAGAAAGCATATTGAAAAGAAAATAAACAAATCTCCAATAGCCAATAATCTAAATAAATATAGTAATGCAAAAAATAAAAGAATAAGATATGAAAATATAAGGTTCTCTGGATAAATACTTTGAATAATTAAGTATAAAAAATAGAATACATTAAATATTAATAAAATATATATTATTATATCATCTACAGATTTATATTTTATATCCTGATATGATGAATATAATAATATTATTATGTCAAATATCAATAAAGGGAGTATTTCATTCATATAAAAAATAAAAAAATACAATTCTTATAAATAATTATTATGATGATGTGGACACAATCTGAATTAATGATGAAAGGAGTAGCTACTGATTTTTAAATTTCTATATATTAATATTTATTATGCCATTAATAATACCATCTCCAGAATATGCTAAGAGAAGGAAAATATTACAGATTGATAATAAAATTAAAAAATTGGAAAAAGAGAGAGCTGGAAAGATAAATTTAGTATTAAAAAAAGAAATAGATCTAAACAATCTTAATGAATCATTAAAATTTATATCAATGTTAAAAGAATTGGAGGGAAGAAATTTCTTTGACGAATTATATATTGTTAAATCTGATAAAGTATTTGATTATTTAGATATAGAAAAAGGATTAGACCAGAAAAATATAGAAAAAGAAAAATTAATAAAATTATATGATATAATAAGTAGGCTTGCAAATATAATAGATAAAATTAAAAAAATCTATTAGTATTTATATTCGTCTTCTGCTTTTATATTTTTAGATAATAATAATCTCTTTATATTCTCTATATCATTCTCTATTATTTTTATTTTTTCTATTTCATTTATTATATATTCAAAATTGGCCAAATCAATAAAATTTTCTATTTTCTTTATTTTATTCATTAAATTCTCATAATCTGATAATACAGATTCCAATATATCCTTAGAATCGTATAATTCTGCTTTTATCTTTCTAATTTCTTCTTTAATATTATTTAGACCTTCCTCCAATTTATTATATTTTTCATTAATCTGTTCAATTTTATCTATTTCATTTACTTTTGATCTTAAATCTACAACTAAATTATTTAATTCTTCAAATAATGCATATATACTATTTAGTCTATTTTCGAAGTTTATATATTTGTTATATAATTCTTCATAAGATTTAAATTGTTTTATATTTTTAATATCATCATTTGTTAATTGTAATAAGTAATTCATATTACTTATTTTATTATTAATTTCAGAATATTTCTCTTCATATTTCTTTTCTATCTCTTCCAATTTACTATTAACATTATACAGATCTTTTTCTTTTATCTCACTTATCATTTCAGATATTCTATTGTACTGTAATAGATCTTTAGATAAATTATCTATTGTTTTAGATAATAAATTTGTTAAATTATCTACTTTTAGTTTTAAATCATTAAAATCATTGATATTTGTATATGAATCTTTTATTTTATTTAACTTATCAGTTAAATCTTCTATTTTATTTCTTAAATCTTTTACGCTATTTATGAAATCTTCATATTTTGTTATTTTATTACTTAAAGAATTGATATCGAGCTCTAATTTATTTATTTTTGATTTTACATTTACTATAGCAGAATAATCGACAAAATTTTTCTGATTATTTTCTAATACATCTACTTTTAGTTTTAAATCATTTAAATATCTTACTTTATTCAATAAATCTTCATTTAATATTTCCTTATAATTATCTAATATTTTTTCTACATTTTCTAATTCTTCTTTCAAAGCTTTTAATTGATTATTAAATTCTTCTCTACTTACAAAATTATTCAAGTTTCTTTTTATTTCCAATATCCTATTGTTAAAATTTTTTACATATGAAAAAAATTCATCAATTATATCTGCATCTTTATTTAAATCCATAAACTATTTATTTATAATAAATTTTATTAAACTTACCAAATACTTTTTAATAATTCTTTTCTTATGTCATCAATTTCTTTCTTTATCATATCATATTTTAATTCTAAATTATATAACCTCTTTTTAATATCATCTATTTCTTTGAGTTTTAAGTTTATTTCTAGTAAAATTATTTTTAATTCATCTAATAATTTATTGTATTCATTACTTTTATTAAAAATATTTTTTAATTTTAAATATTTATCATAAATTTCATCTTTTATTTTCTTATTTTTTTCCAATTCTTCTTTTAAATCCCTAATTTTACTTTCTAGATCTTCTATTATTTTTTCATATTCATTTATTTCATCCATTTTTAAAAAATGATAATATATCTTTTTGAGCTTTTCCTATATTTTCTATGGATATATTTAATGCTTTTAATATTGGCTCTATAGCAGGTAAGACCTGTTTATATATATAATATTCGGGATCATATTCATTATCCTTAACTTCATCTAATATTCTAACTTTATCAGAAATTTTTTCCCCACCTTTTACTATAATATATTCAACTATAAATCCTCTTCTAACATCATAACCTCTTTCCTTATATTTCTTTGCCGCTATAATATGTGGAGCCGTAACTTCATATTCTGATGGATCTTTTCTTAATTGTTCTCTTAATATAAATTTCTCTTTGGAATAAACATGATTTCTTATATTTTTAATAACTTCTGACAAATAATCATTTACTTCTTTTATTTTCCCTTCTAGCGCTAACTTAATTACTTTTTCTTGAACCTCTCCAGCAATTTCAGACCAATCCCTTCTAACAACCTCAAAACCTCTCAATTTAATATTTTCATTTTCAGATAATAATGCATATTTTTTTCTGGCACCACCTTCTCCAGATCTTTTTTCCACAAATATTCCGGATATATAATAATCTTCAAATTCCATTTCCAATGGTTTAGGTAAAATACTATTTATT
>Ga0208683_100435_pt1 | contig 16677 bp, 12 predicted proteins | sample BED_Mat_host_9_1_FD_187141 | JGI IMG/M metagenome (GOLD analysis project Ga0208683, IMG submission 187141) | Extremophilic microbial mat communities from Yellowstone National Park, USA - BED_Mat_host_9_15 (SPAdes) (version 3) | ecosystem: Environmental > Aquatic > Thermal springs > Hot (42-90C) >... | reverse complement strand
TTTTCCAATGCTCAAGGTTCTGATTTTTGGAATTCCATTTCTGAAGTTTCCGGTAGTAATATTTCCGATATAATGGAGGATTGGATAACGAAACCGGGCTACCCTGTCATTTACGTTAAAATAGATGGTAAGTCTATAGAATTTTTACAAAAACGATTTTCGTTAATTGGTGAATATGATACTATATATAAAGTTCCTTTAACATATGAGGTTAACGGTAAATTTGAGAAACTTATATTTGATAGGCGAAATATTAAGATTAATAGTAATGATGAGGTTAGAAGTATAAAGGTAAATATTAATAGATCAGGTTTCTATAGAGTTTTATACGATTCTATTAACTTAGCCTTATCAACTAAACTTAACAGATATGAGGAATTGGGTCTTATAAACGATTATTGGAATTTCCTTTTAGCATTGCTTGTTAATTTTAAAACATATTACGATATAATCAATACCTTTATTAATACTACAAATCCCTTCGTGACTAGAGAAATTACATCACAACTTTTAACTTTATATTTGATTGATCCTAAGAAATATTATAAAATTTCAAGATACTTTTTAGTTAATCAATATAAGATTTATAAGAATTTAACTGACGATCTAAGTAAGTTAGCTTACTCTGATGTATTAAAAACCTTATCTTATATTGATGAAGACTTTGCATTAGGTTTATCCAATTTATTCTCAGAATATGATAAATTAGATAGTAATATTAAAGAAGCTGTAGCTATCGCATACGCTGTAGCTACTGGTGATTTTTCTACTTTAGTAAATAAATATAACTCATATAATTTAGATGAAGAGAAAGGCAAAATATTAAGTGCAATATCTTCTATTCGTGATAAATCAATAGTAGATAAGGTAATTCCATTAATATTTAACAGAACTATAAAGATTCAAGATGCTCCTTTTGTAATCTCGTCACTTCTTAGAAGTCCATATGTTAGAGATGAAGCTTGTAAATATATTAAGGATAATTTCCACCAATTAAAACAATTTATAAGCACAGCTTATGGAGGACCTTGGGCAATAGGTCGTCTAATAAGGACTATGATTATGTGTGGTGTAGATAATCCTAATGAGACCATAGACTTTCTAGAAAAAATAAGGTTTAAAGATATTAGTAGACCAATAAACGAAGTTGAAGAATGGATTAAGATATATTCTAGGGTTAAAGAATTTAATGTGGAATGACTTTCTTAATATATGTTAAATGTAATAGTTAATGGAAGTCATAGAAAGTCATACAATTTTCCATTCAGATATTTTTTCAGAATAATAATAAAACCTGAAAACTTATATAGAAGACGAGGCACCCATATTGAAATTTTATTAGATACTAGTGAGTCAATGTGGTATAGCGAAATACCACCAGAATACGCTAGTTACGGGACTAATTGTAAAGTTATTGATGGTGGAGAGATTTGCGAATATCCAGAATGGGTTTTTAAATATGTTAAGCCACCAAAAATTCAACAAGCATTAGAGGTGTTAAAGAGAATTTTAGGATATATACCAGCAGATAATTATGTTAGTATATATACGTTTTCTGACGAGATTAAACCTATAGTTACAATGTCCTCTCCATCATATGCCTTGTCTCAGTTAAGTAATGTTCAGAGAGGTACGCAAGAAACACACTTGTATAGAGCTTTAAATTTAATTAATGATGCAGATGAAATCATTGTAATAACTGACGGCACTCCTACAGATCCCCCTTTATATGTGAAGAAGTTCAGTGGTAGAGTGATATTTGTAGGAGTTGGCAGATATTATAATGAAAGTGTTCTTAAAGCTTTGTCAGACCAAACTAACGGTATTTTATATCACGTGGATAATCTAAACGAGCTATTTAAAATATTTACTGAATCCGTTAAGGAATATATAGGCGCACAAAAAGTAGAAGTTTTTCTTAGTTCAGAATTTCCGGTTAATTTAATAAATTATTATGGTAATCCAATTAATTTAGGTACTTTGGAAGGTTTGGTTAGAATTTATGGATATATAGATCTTCCTCCTAACTTTAACGGAAAATTACTAGAAATTAAAGTGAAATATAATATTTTAAACAAAGAAGAAGAAATAGAGAAGGAGTTATATATTACAGCTGCAAATAATAAGGATGATTTTATTAAAAATATAGACCAAGATATTATAGCTGAAGGGATGTGGTATTATAATTTAAGAAATTTGAACGTATCTAATTTTGATCAAACTATTAAAATTATGCAGAACATTGCAGAAAGTACTAGGAGAATGGATCTTTTAGAATACACTAGGAGATTAGCAGAAAGTAAGGATGATACTAAGAGGCTAAATAGTGAAGTTACGAGAAGATTAAGAGAATAAATTTCGTCTTATCGTTTCTTTTATTTGTGTTGCAGAAGGTCTTTGAATAGGGATTGGATTTAGTGTTTGAAGTATCAAGTTTAATAACCAGCTAGGTACGTTACTAGTCTTTGGCAACAGGGGTATAAAATATTTCTTAGCAATATTCAAATATTGTATGAAATTTCCTCCACGTAAATATTCTTCTATCGCCTTTTCTATAGCCTCATAATACTCCTTCGGAAAGACGTAAGAATTATATAATAGTTTATAAGCAGTACTACCTAATGCAAATATATCCATTGTAGGTTGGGCACCTTGATTTTTTAGTAACGCTGCCTCTATTTGTTCATAAGGACAATAATATTCTGTGAAATCATCCACTTTCTCCCCTATTTTTTTAGCCGAGCCCAAGTCACCTAATTTTATTTTTACGTTTCCTTTTATTAAATTTCCAATTATTTCCACTTCCTCTTTCCCAGGATTTATATTAAAATATATGTTTTGGGGTTTAACATCTAAATGTACATATCCAGAATTATGTATCACTTCTAGTGCCTTTGATACTTCCATCATTATTATTGCAACTATTTTATACCAATTATAAGAATGTTGAATATTGTTTAACAAATCAAGTGCCGTTCCCCCTTCCATATACTCCATAACAATATATGGGGGTTTATTTAGGTATAATAATGAGTCTCCCTTTTGAATCTTAATTATATTTTCAACGTTTATCTCACTAATACCATACAATTTTACTACATTTTCACTTTTTGAAGATATTTCTTGCAAATTAATAAATTCCTTTCCTAAATCAAGAATTAAATTGTTAACGCTAACTCTAGTCTGACCGACGTTATTTTTTTCCACTTTCGGAATCTTCATAGCAAAGACCTTATTATCCTTAACTACCTTTAAAACGTACGAGTTCCCGCCTATACCTATTACATCAATTACCCTATACTCCCCTATAGTTCTTCCAATCCATATCTTAGGGTTCCATTGATTAATAGGGGGTATATTTATAGTTTTTGTAAAGTAAATTGTTAACGTATCATTATTTATTACTCCTCTTTCTGGATTAGGAATATATATGTCATTATTTATTATTACTCTGTCAACGTAGAAACTCTCACCATATCTTACATTAATCTTTACAATTTCAGAAGTAAATGTATACTTATTACCGTCTATTACGATAGTCCACGGTACTTTCTTTGGTAATCCATATACTTTTATTTTAACATTGAAAGTTGAACTTCTCTTATTTCTCCATCCTAATAATTGTAATAAATTTCCAATTTCATAGAAACCTATTAAAAGAGGGTCTGATAAGTTAGGTGGAAGTAATAATATTTTAGTAAATATTTTCTGATATAAATAGTAAGAAAGGAAAATTACAGATAAAGATATAGGTATTATAGCGTAAACCTTTCTTCTATCGTGATAAGCCTTATAGAGGAAAACTGAGCCTAATAGGTATGCTAAACTAGAAAATAATACATTATACGGTATTGAGGGGAAGAAAAGGGGAAAATATATGGAAAAAGTAAATAAAATTCCTGCTAATGTTGAATATCCAATTGATTCTAAAGAGCCTAAAGCTATTCCGTATAATAAATATCCAAGGAATGGTATTATGATGGAGACAAGTATTCCTGCTTTTGCAATTTTTGCTTTAGCTTCAGCGTTTTTTACTCTTCTCATTATGATTAACTTATGTCTAAATTAATCTTATATTTTTGGTAAGTTCCTCGATAGGTTATTATAATCGTAGTTAATCCATTGTAACAAATTTTTGCATACTATTCTGAAAATATCTGATCTACTATCATTAATTACGTTATTGGCCCAAGAAGGCACCCAGCCCATTATGTGAGTAGTCATGAAATTTATTTCATCACTAATTGTTTTGAATGGATTTTTATTTAATCTCCTTAATTCGTACTCCTCTTTAACTAAAAAAGACATAAATGCTAAAATTGTTGATATATGATCTATTTCGTGTACGAAGTTCCTATCTAGCTTAGTTAGTATACCTCTTGATCGATAAAATTTTATTATATCATTGTACTTAAAAAGTGCTATTTTCTCACCTAAATTCACGAATATTTGCTTACTTTCTACCGGAGTTAATGGTTTATTTCCAAAACCAGCAAGAAACAAGGTAGAATATTCTATGAGATAATCTTTCTTTTCTATATTTTCGAATTTCTTCCTTATCTCTAACATATCTACATTAGATATTTGTCTCAATATTTCTCTAAAGTTATCATCTATCTTATTAATTTTTTCAATCATCTGATTATATTCGTTATCCTCAATTTTATATAAAAAAAATTCTGAAAATAAGTCGTATATATAAAATCTTAAGAGAGTTAAATCCATTAATGAAATTGACATAAAAAGTCACTGACTTGTTGACGAATTATTTCCTTCAGTATATGTTGAGTTATTTCCTTGAGAACCCAATTGTACTACTCCATTTGCAGTCCAAACATTATAGTATTCTTCTTGAGAAAGTAGTTCTATATCGTTATCTGCTGCATATTCACTTCTCCAAGGTAAATACCCACTAGCTGGTTCTGCTCCAGTCTCTGGACCTAAAACGAAACCACCCTTATCTATAAATAGTATATTACCAGGATCTGTGGGGTCTAACCTATTAGCCCATATTCTGGCTTGCACCATACATCCGTGTATGCAAGCTGGTATTCTTTCCTCTGGAGGTAAATTGGGATCGTAAATCCTATCAAAGCAATGAGTACATTTTTTAACTACGCCTTCTAAGGGATCGAAGAATCTGTTTCCGTATGGACATCCGTATATACAATATTTACATCCTATACACTTTGTGTAATCTACTAATACTATTCCGTCCTCTATTCTCTTAAATGTAGCACCCACTGGACATACTGGTACACAAGGTGCATTTAAGCAGTGAAAACAGTTTATGGGTATATTATATACCTTAGTCTGTGGCCAATTTCCAACTTCTATATAAAGTACTCTAAGCCAGAACATGACATCTAAGTCTCCATAGGGATTTACATCTGGCAATGGTCCAAACATTCCAGATGTATTCCATTCCTTGCACGACATCTGGCAACCTCCGCATCCAAAACATTTATTAAGATCTGTTATTATGGCATAATTTACATTAGGAGTGAAAGGTAGTTTATATTGAACACCTCCTTGATATATATTTAAGGTTATTTGATTTTGATTACTATTTGAGGACATATCCGTCACCTTCATGAAGATACGGGTTCAGATGCGAACCCATACCTAACTTTATAATTACCAATTACATAACCATTTTGCGCCAAGGAATTAGGAGCTACGAAACTCCATATAGAGGTATTCTGTATATAATTTGCATTAAATCTTAGATGCGGTATATCTACTGGCTGAGCGAAGGTAGGGGATGATACGTTTCCTACGCTTATTCTACCACCCATTTGGCTTAATATTACGTCAAGGATGTTTTGATTACTGAAGTCCTTACCCATGTAAATGAATGTATTAGCTGTAACTTGAACTCTATTAGTCGCAGCTTTTCCCACTATTTTTATTCTACTATCGTGCCATGCAGTTTGACCAGTTATTGGATCTAAATTCATTATGGGGAAAGCCTTATCATTTTCTGGAGTCAACTTTCCTCCTCTGGATTGTGGCATATATGCTATATTTGCCCAGTTATTTAGTATACTATATTTTACTTGTGGGGATGACTCTGTTTGACCCCTAAATCCTGGTAAAGCTTGCGCAGATACTACTACCCATGCTGAACCAGGTCTCGTAGCCTCATCTAAAAACGCTATCGCAGTGAGCTGTGTTCTTAATCCACCAGTCCACGGTTCGTTTATTGCCTCAAAAGTTACAAAATCGCCACTTTCAATTCCCATAGATTTAACGTAAGGGTCTTCCTTACTTAACATAACTGGGGTGTAAGGCATTATAGCAGTAAGCCAAGGAACATTAAATGACCACGAGTGATACGTTCTGTCATGTCTTCTGACGAAGAAAGTTAGTGGATACTCACTTAGATCAATCCCATCTGATGTGATTTCGGATTGCCATGTAGGTGGTGGGTAATATCCTCCGAAAGGTTTATGATAGTCCAGTATATTTTTCTTTAACGCTTGCCCGTAGTTATCATTGGGTGGTATTGATTGAACTAGGAAGTTTTGATTACCCGTGAGTTTATAATAATAATAATATGCTGCATTATAACCTTTCCATTTACCTGCTGCAGCTAATCTGAACTTTTGTAGATATTCAAGGTATATTTTATGAATCCAAGGTAATCCCACATTTCCATAACCTCCAGGCACAAAAGCTCCCCATCCTCTAAAGTAGAACATATTTACGTTTCTCATATATCTAATTGAAGGCGGTAACACGTATACAGCACCACCTTTTCCAACCTTTACTACTCCAGGGTTAATATCATCTAGAGTCATTTGTCCATTAGCATAGCTGTCAATAATCGTCTGTAGCATAGTTTTTAATAACGGTTGGAGTTTAACTGGAATTCTAAAATAGTGTTCTATTCCAGAAGATCTATTATTAGCAGATATTTTATATGTTGTAGCAGTAGAGAATTGTTGACTAGATGGTATCTGAGATAATATTTGATTAATTATCGTGCTCTGATCCATACCATTAGGAACAAATGATGCGTAAAGCTTTAATTGTTGTGGATTTGGAGAACCAACCCCTTCTTCATTTGCTAAAATGTACTCAAAGTTGTTTCCATAACCTGCTAATAGTGTTCCACTTTTTAGTATATACATACTGGTGGAAATTAAACCAGATTGACCTTGTGTTAATATTTGCTGTTCAGTTAGAGGATCACGTAAATTTATTGGACTAATTAGAGGCAACCCAGTTACTGGATCTTGTTTAGTATAATGTGGATTATTTGAAGGGTCTATAGATAAGTTAGGATTGGCTTTTTGGTTCGGATATGCTCTAAGTAACCATAGTAGAGTTAATAGGAAGTCTCCAGCGCTTAGTACTGGATATAATGCAGGTAACGCAGGCCAATTTAATGAATCTGAAGGTCCTTGAGGTAAACTAGTTGGTCTATCAAAAGTAGAATGAAATCCATAGATTTCAAGGAAGGACAAATCTGGAATTATTAGATCAACAACATTATTAGTCTCCTGCATAAATAGATCAATACTTATAGTAAATGGTATGTAGTAGTTTCCATTGGAATCCGTTTCCGTAACTTTTTGTAGTAAATCAGTGAGGGTGTAAGCATTATTCCAATATGGTGCAGTTATATACCACATCATAGCTTGAATTTGATATGGAATAATTCCTAAATTTGCATACTTATTCATTAAATATGTTGTGTAGGCTACCGCTGAAATAGATCTTTGAGTGGTTAAAGGTATTTCCCAACTATAAGCTCTATCTACTAGTAATGGTCTCCCAGTTTTATATATGACTAAATCATCTGGACCATCTGGGAATCCATATGGACCCGCAGGTACAACAGTGACTTTACTTATTTCTACCGTTCCATCATTATATATATACTCTTCTTTCAAAAATCCAGCTCTTCCACTAGCTTGCGGTTTAGCTCCTGCTGCAGCGAGATCTGGATCTATAGATGGAGTGTTAGCTAATGGATGTGGTGGTACTGCATGACCAGGGAAGTAATGAGGATAAGGATATTTATACAAATCTGCCCCCGGATTATCCCAGGCTCCTATTATTAGTACGAGGTAATAATACGACGCTGCTGACATAAATCCATTTGCATGTGCAGCTAATCCTCTCATGAAGTAAATAGATACTGGTCTTCCTATTATATAATCATGATATCTTCCTAAGTAATCTACCCATTTTACCGGCTGGTATATTGCCTTCTGAAACGCAGCAACTGCAATTTCATTAGCTATTCTGACAATCGTATTATGTGGAATTCCAGTTACATTAGCGACATTTAATGCACCGTACTGAGCTAACTGATTAGCTGGAGTATATGGATCGTAATTCAATAACTCGGCTCTAAATAATTCAAATGCTGTAGTTACTGTAAGTGTAATTGTATTATTATTGTTTAGAGAGACTGGTATAGTAACTTGTATAGCAGGTACCTTGACAATTTGTCCATTCTTTAACTTGTAAGGAACTTGAATAATATTAGGTAACATTTGTTCTGGTAATTCGTCTAGAGTTAAGATTGGTATCACTCCTTTCTTCCATGGAATGTCAACATAAGCATAAACGTTTCCATCACTTCCCATTACTGCTTCTAACCAATTATGTGCTGGAAATTCTATTGAAACCGTCTTACCAGAGGATGTTGTTGCAGTAATTTTCTGTGAATTAGCATATAATGGGTTCTTTACTGGCATTCTTACATGTAATCCTACGTTACTCTGAGCATTAGGGTCTGTAGGGTCTAAAGCGTCACCATTTTGAGGATTAGGATTAACTATAACAAGCCACGATAGATTAGTATAGTACCTTAAGAAGTCTTCATCGATATGTGGAAATACTGCAGTATTGGGTATGTCACCAAATTGTGGAAGTTGAACTACTTGACCATTTGGCGATATAGTTTGCATTATCAGTTGTCCAGTACTAGGATTATAAGCAGGTGTAACAGGTTGTAATGTTATTGGATTTAAAACCTTCTTTCCTTGAGACACCTTATAAACGTAATAGTGAAAATCTACTAAAACTCTTATCCATCCCATTGCTAGTGCTCCATCTGTTGCAGGGTTAATGTAAAGATGTTCATCAGAAACGCTATAAAATCCGAATCTCTCTGGAGCTATAGTAAGAACTTTTCCACCATTTTCCCTAATTCTCGCAATTATTCTTCTCATCCAATTAGGGAAGTGATCTCCAGCAAGACCTGCTAAAATGAAATATTGAGCCCTTTCCTCATCTGGTCCTGCGTATTCCCAAACTGTTGCTCCAGTGATATATACGCCCGCAGTATATACGTTCATAGAACAAAATCCGCCATGAGCCCCAGCGTTAGCTGTACCAAAATTACCAGCAAAGAAACCAGCAGTTATTCCTGGTATTAGTTGATCCCTACCTTGGAAAAATGCTAATGCGTGAGGATTAGTTTCCCTTATTTTTAATAATCCTGGGAAATTGGATATCCCTAGTTGAGAGGGATTTAATCCTAGTTTTGACCATGACTGTGCATTAGCTCCATTTATAATTATATCATATGCAGTATCATAATCTATAGCAATCCACTGTCCCGATCCTCTTGGACCAGCCCTTAGTAATGGATACCTTAATCTAGCTGGTGTGAAATAGTAAAATACGTCAGCTGCACCTCTAGGGCATACCCCTCCATCATTTATATGCCATCCTATAGTACCAGTTACAAATCTAGGATAACCTTCTGGTGTTCTTACCACCTGTATTGCACATCTACCTAAACATTGGAAACAATTAGTGTAAACTATTTCATCTGACGGATAATTTAGTGTATAATTGACGTCATTTGTAGCCGAGCTAAATATTTTATCTATTACTGGTGGAGCTTCGAAAAGCAAAGCTGTAGTTACAGCTGCAGCTCCAGTTATCTTAAGAAAATCACGTCTAGTTAGCTTTAGCTGGCTCATTTAGACCTATATAAAAGATACTTATTTTTTAAAATAAGCATTCACTTCATTTTGTAGATATTACCATTCATACATATTTCAATTTAAATGAAATTTTTATTATTTATATATATAATACTAAATTTAAGATAATAAACGATTTAAAAAGTTAAAAATAAAAAATGACTAACTTTTCCAACCAAAAGAACCTATTGGTATTGGCTGATTACTTGTAAATTGGAACGGAGTTAATGGAGCCACCTGATAGGCATATTGACCTGCAAATAGGATTTCAGCTCTAGTATAATATCCGGCTATTAAAGCTAAAATTGCTACCACCAGTATAGCATACTTAATATAAGATGGAAAGTCTAAGATAGGTTGTGGGGAAGCTCTACTAGACCTCCACAACATTAAATTGCTTATTCCCGGAATTACAAAAGCTAACGAAATTAATACTAAATCTAGGATAAAAGCAGCTGAGGTTATCATATATTCATAAGCTACCTCGTCAAATACGTAAATGAAGTTAACATTTGCCATAAATAAGAACCATGTAGCCAACTCAGCTACTGCAGAATACATTAAAAGCTTAGCAGATAATCTCCTAGCCCTAATTCCTTCTTCTCCTTTAGTAACTAAAGACATTATATATGTCCACGCTGCACCTCCTACAGTTCCAGAAGCTAAAAATAGAGCCGGTAATCCGCCATTATTCCAAAACGGTATACCGGTGGCAGCTGATAATTCAAAACCGCTATATGTAGTAGAAAAGATACCTGTAATAAGACCTAAAATTGCAAGTGTCCAGTTGGCTATTACACTCTTACTATTTAGTACTTTTAATACCATAAATAAGAACGAGAATACTAAAAGTCCTCCTACAAATTCTATACCTCTAGCCATCCACGAATGAACCATTTGTGGTAATGCAGTAATGGGAGCAAAAAATCCCCTAGTAGGATTTCCTAAATGTATATCGAAGAATATTAGGGCTAGCAATGTGAAAATGAAAGCGAATACGGAATTTTTCTTAACTAGACTTTGATACTTTCCAGTGAACTCCATTGCTGCAGTTATTGCCATCAGCATTCCCCCAAGCCCAGTAAAGTAGAGGGCTAGGGCTACCGTTACATCCCATTCTGGGTATTGATTTATTTGGATTATAGGCGTGTTTATGCCAAAATTAGTACCTGGTACTGGAGCTGTAAATAACCCCATTTGATAATAAACTACATTAATAATTTAAATAAAGTTTCATTTCACAAACATGATATTACTTTTTATTCATATTTCAATTAAACTAAAAATGGAGGAGATTATAAACAAGAAAACTAGCGTTCTTAACTAGCGTTACTGTGTTCAATAACTCATTTTTATTTAGATCGTCTGAAAATACTATTTTAGCTACTTGTATAGTACTAGGTTGTTCCGGGGGAATCATGTAAACTTCCACATTCATTTTAGCTAATTCCATATTTATCTGTCTTATCATACTTCTATCCATTTTTGACTTATCAACCTCAAGTAACATAGTTATTATATAGTACTTAGAATTAGGATTAGGCCTTATAATAGATACTGCAGGACCATTACCTATGGGTGGAGAGACTTCAACGTGAAAGTAATACGAACCTTTACCTTTCTCAACCCTCATACCCAACTCTTTAAATAATTCAATTACATCGTTATCTGAGATCATTAACTACACCTTAAAGCGGAATCGCTTATTTTTCCATCTATATATTGCTTTGAATTTACTTCAACAACCTCCTTTAAAGACCTTATATTTCCTTTCTTCCCTTCTCTACTGAGATAAATTACCCTAAAACCCGTTAGCCTTGCAGCTTCTATAGATAGTTCGTTAGCTGTTATGAAATATGTCCCCCTCTTTACATTTGTGATCTTATATAAATGTTCAAAGAATTTTATGTTATTTGTAAAAACTTTTACATCCTCTGCCGAAATAACCCTAGTAATGAATGCATCAACATTATACTTATTTAGAATTTCGTACGCCTTTTTGGTGGATAGGTTAGTTGCTATAAAAATTCTACCTTTATATGAGAGCTCTTCCAAGTAATAAATGTCATCAGTTGCACTTATATTGTTAACATTTATTTCAAAATATTTATCTGCATTCTTTATTTGATTTATTATATCATTTATATTATCAATTTTAATTAAAGTGTTTAACAATGTGATAACGAAATCTGTCATTTTTTCAACACCTTTTCTATCCACTTTTGCGTTAATATTTTTTGTTTACATTCATTACATACATCAGTGTAATTTACTACCTCCGATAATCCCATGCTTATTAACATCTCGTCAACTCTAGACTTAATTTTAGAAGAGTCCATAGGTTTTCCGCAAATTCTACACTTAATAATTTTATTGCTAGCTATAATTTTCTTTCCTAACTCTTTAATTCTAATGTTTCCAACTAATTTTATTGCGTTTTCTGGGCAGTTCCTTATGCATCTCTGCGAGCCAATGCAGTAAGATAAGTCATAATATAAATTAGTTACTTCACCATTACTTTTCATATCGAATACGAGCATTTGACATGACCTAACGCAAACCCCACATAAGACACATTTAGATGGATCAACTATTACCTTATATATTCCCTGGATTTCGTCATTTTCATCCAAAGGAGTTCTATTCTTCATTTGCTCAATAGACCACAGCAATAAACTTCTTCTCCTGCTTCTACTTAATATCACGTCCTCTGGAACTAGCCCTCTTTCTAGCGTTTTCCCCTTAATTTTCTCATAAAACTCTATGAGTTCTCGCTCGTCTTCAACATATGGGAAATATATATCACTACCTGGGAACTTTTTAATAATAGATTCAGCTCTAAGTTTTGCCATATCTTTTAATTCACATTTATAGTCAGGTGAGTATAGCACTGGGTAAAATCCGACAGCTACCATTGATGTTAAGAAAGAGTCGTGGATTGAAGCTACACAAGGAGCTATTAAAGGATAAACGTAAACTTCTTTAATTTTTGGTATTTTTTCCAATTTTTTACAAGAAATTAAAATAACACTTACCTTATCGGTTGGGGCGTACACACTTAAAGAATTTATGAAAGCTACTAATTGATTTGTGGTAAAATTAGGTACTTCTAAGTAACCTAAAAAGGACATGCCAGAACAGAAACCGCAGGCCGAACATTTTTCAACGTCTGAAACTTGAGGTCCCTCTGGGGTTTTTATTATTAAAGGGCATAATGAGGTTAAGTAGTTAATCTCTCTTTCAAAATTAATATCTTGATAAAGTATTGGATATGGTTTATAATAGTAAAGCTTTCCGCGAAGTAGTGATCTCCTCGAAATATTTTTAGCCCTTACTGGCTGAATCCTTAAGCTTAAGATTGATAGTGAAGCTTTAGTTATGTAAGCTAATATTAAAGCTTTAGCTTGGTCCTTTGTTTGGAACCATTCAGTGTAAATTTCCTCCACGCATAACGGATGTATTCCAGTTAAATCGTCTACGTTTCTGAGAAATTCCTTAATATCTTTGTTTTCTCTCTCATATACTACAACTAATGTTTGAACACTATTTTCCCTTAAGTCATTAGCTATGTAATCTCCATATTCAGCTAGGTACGATAGTCTACCATCATTAAAGATCTCCCTTAATATCTCATCCCCTAAATATTCTCTGGCTCTTTGAGATACTATTAATCCAACGTTAAGTAACAATATATTCTACCTAAATCCTTTTATCCTAAAATCTAAATTAAAACGATCTCTTCAAAATCCTGAAATTACTGTTTATTCATATTATTCAATATTTCTAAAATTTCCTTAAATCTAGGGTCATTTGGCTTCTCCTTAATAGCCTCATTAATGTGTGTAATGGCATTTTTAAAATCCTTATTCAAGTACTCAGCTATTGCTAGGTAATAATATATTTCAGCAGATGGGCTTAAACTTAGCGCGATTTTAAACTCATTTATTGCAAGTCTGTAATATCTCGTCTCTAGATAAATTTTTCCCTTTAAGAAATGTAATAAGTGGTTTTTATTATCGTACTCTAAAGCCCTATTTATTTCCGCTAAAGCATCTAAATATCTTCCTATCCTATAATAACATTCAGCCTTATAAAGCCTAGCTTCTATGTCGTCGGGTTTTAATTTAGTAACGTAAGCGAATACATTGTACGCCTCTTCATAATTTTGCATTTCAAATAATATCATGCCTTTTAATTTATTATATTCTAAAGAATAGGGCATTATTGCTAGGGCATTATCGATTTCCTTTAACGCATCACTAAATTCCCTGAAATTGAAGAATATAAGTGAAAGTTTATAGTATAAATAGTGGCTATATGGGAATTTTTCTATGCCCTTCTTTAATTCTGCAATGGCTTTCTCTTTCTGCTTAAGAGCGTAATAGCAATCGGATTTTAACACAAAGGCCTCTGGCAATTCTATGTTCTCTAGTAACTTAATTGCTTTTTCGTATTCCTTTTCTCTAATTAAACTCTCTGCTTCTTCTATTAAATCTTCCTCAGTCATGTAAGTTCATTTTTAGCTTTAATAAAATATAAAAATATCTATCTTAAATCAAATATGTACAATTATTCATATTAAGAATCTGAAGATAAAATATAAAAAGGTGTATTAGGGAGAGTTTAAACCTTTATCATGTAAGCTTTTAAACCCAGACTTATTGCTTTACTACAAACTTCATCTATTCCAGTCCTATTACCTAAAACCAAGGCTAAAAATGGCGTAGCAAAAGGATTTTTCATTAACGTAGAAGCTATTTTTACGATTTTGCTATCATAAACTGGTATACTTTTCAAACCTATTTTTTTAAATTTTTCTATTACATTAAATTTACCTATTTCTTCAGCGTAAACTAAATTATCCTCATTCGACTTAATTACTTCTCCTAATTCCTTATATATTATAGTAGCTTCTTTCATTAATTTGTTCTTTTCTTGTTCTATATATTCTATATTATTTTTCAAATTAATATATCCCAGTAGATATCTATTATACAGTGATAGAAAAGCTAATCTTCCTAGAGACCCTATGATACACGCATAAGTTGGTTTGAAATTATTGAATTTGGCCGCACCTTCTCCTATTCCTAATCCAAATAAAACGTCCTCTCTTTTAAAAGATAGATTATCTATAGCACCTTTGATTATAACTGGATTTAGCACTAATGCTTTTAATATCTCATTGTAAACTTGAGAATTGGGATTTAAACTAATATCCACAAAACGTAATGTCGACATCGAAATTAGAGAGTTTTCATTTACTATTATTTCCTCTTGAATTATCACGTCATGCTTAGGTGAAAAATAGTGGATAAATAACTGAGAGTTCAGATTATACATTTTATAGGATTTTATGAAGGCTAATTTTATTTTGCCTCCTCTTTGGATATATTCTAATTTAAATTGAGTGGATAAATCACAAGTGATTAGTATAGTAGATGGATTAAATCCCAGTTCAACGTATTCTTTGTAGTAAGACATTGCTCTCTTTACCTAAGAATTTTATGAGCTCAGGACAGTAGTAGTTGAGCTTTATTCCCTCTTTTTTGCAATCAGCAGCTAACGCATAAGGATTACCATTTTTGTCAAAAGATATGATAACCTTACATCCATTACTTAGATCTACAGAGGGAAAGAAATTTAGAAATATATTAGCAATAACCCTTTTAGTTTGTTCACTTAACTCATTTATTTTATTATATAGCATAGTAGCAATAGTGATGGGTTGATTAAAGCAAATTATGAAGGGGGATAGGTTAAGAGATTTAAGGATTTTACATAGGTCTTCTAAGAAATGTTTAAGATCAATTTCATCCCCATCATACTTCCACATTTTCTTAAGTGCTGATAAGGATTTTATCCTTATATTTTCCTTCTTTGTATAAAGATATGCTATAACTATTCCTCTCGCAGTTATAGAAAAACCCCTCTCATCTCTTTTAATTAATCCTAACTCGGCTAATCTGTTAAATACTCTCCATGCAGTGGCACTAGGCACTCCCGTAATTTTAGAGAATTTATACGATGTTAGATGAAGGTATAGTACGAAGTTCTCTAGAGTAAGAATATCTAAATCGTCTAATTTTATCATTAATATTAGTCACGCTACTTAACTTTAAAAAACTTATTTCTAATACTTAACAAGTTATATAATTGGTTTAACATTGTTTACCTAATACATATTTTTTTTATTAGAAAACAATACTAGCCGAATTTAAGCTTAAAAATACTTGTATAATATTTACAATTTTTAGTACTAATTATGTGTTTTATTGGCATAATTTAGTTTTATTATCTATCTAATTTCGAATAGTATAATATCTAAAAATAGATGATATTTTATCATAATTAATCGGACGAAATATTTTAATATAATCTTTTCATGAATGATAATCTAAAACTATTATTAGACTAAGATAGTACTACATTTTACGTGAAATAATACAACGTTATAATGTTTATACATGTTTTTAGTTGTTATCATATATTAGAAATTAATTATTTACTTAACTAAGTAAAAACAATATCGTTTTATGAGTTTAAATTTCCTCATTTAAGTAAATTTTATAAACGAGAGGTTAATCATAGTAACATGGAAAAAAGGAACGTTTTTGTTAGGGAAACTTCTGGATTAATAAAACAAGTGTTTACCCGTGGCGTAACTTTTCCTTACTTCTAATTCCGCCACGGGCTAAGGGATCATACACAGTCACCCTAGTCGAGG
>Ga0208683_100434_pt1 | contig 16682 bp, 12 predicted proteins | sample BED_Mat_host_9_1_FD_187141 | JGI IMG/M metagenome (GOLD analysis project Ga0208683, IMG submission 187141) | Extremophilic microbial mat communities from Yellowstone National Park, USA - BED_Mat_host_9_15 (SPAdes) (version 3) | ecosystem: Environmental > Aquatic > Thermal springs > Hot (42-90C) >... | reverse complement strand
GCCTTGGTCCGAAGGGCTCCCTGAAGGGATTCGAGTGAGAAAATGAAAATTACAAAGGCCCTGCCCGCTTGACGGCAGGGCATCTTCGTGAATGTAATGCGCAAGGTGTGGTTCGGTTGACGCTTACCCTCGCTCAACCGAGACGTTACGCAGCTTAAGCCTGAATCCCTGTGGTTTGCTTCTCAAGGTAATGGGTAAGTACTCGCCTCGAATCGCCGTATTCGACAACCGAGCCCTTGTCCAGCCATATCGCCTTTTCACACAGAGCCTCAACATCCCCCGGACTATGGGACACGAAGAGAAGAGTAACACCTTTTTTGTTCATCTCAACAATCCTCCTTCTACACTTTTCCTGAAACGCCACATCTCCAACGGCCAGTACCTCGTCGACAATGAGTATGTCGGGTTCGACGGATGTGGCCACTGCAAACCCTAGTCGGGCCTGCATACCAGATGAATAGTATTTAACCGGCATGTCTATGAACTTCTCTAATTCCGCAAAACAAACAATATCGTCCAACTTCCTCTTAATTTCCTTTTTCGACATCCCCAGCATCATGCCATTAATCAGTACGTTATCTCGCCCGGAAAAATCCGGGTGGAAGCCAGCTCCCAGCTCGATGAGAGCCGATACACGTCCATTTACCCTAATGCTTCCCCTCGTAGGCTTCATGATTCCCGTCAATAACTTCAGTAAAGTGCTCTTCCCAGATCCATTTGTTCCGATGATGCCCACGGATTCTCCTCTCGCTACTTGGAAAGAAACACCCTTTAATGCCCACAATCCTCTAGCGTCAGCAATTTGTTTAGCATCTCCCCACCTTCGAAACGTCAACATTTGCGATAGACTTTTAGGCCGGAACGACGTCATCGAATACACCTTCCACACATTGTCTGCGACGATCGTCGGCATCACATGACCTCCGCGAACTTGTCTTGCACGCTGATAAATACTAGCCATCCGACAACAAACACGACCACGGACACAGCTAAGCAAAACAACACGTCTTCAATACTAGGCAATGTATTATTTATGAGGGCTGCGACCTCCATATGGACAATGTTCCCTATGACATTATAACGGGTAACCCATCTCAAGCTCACCGGAACTTGAGATGGCACATAAAAAACCGGTGACAGATACAGCCAAATCATAAGAACAAGGTTTAATATTTGACTTACATCACGAAAAAATACATTCAGCGACGAAACGACATATCCGAGCCCTAGAGTGAATAGCAACTGCGTTACGACCAGCAAAACATCCCAAAGGGCAACTATCGTGATATGCCTGTGATACACAACTATCATGACCAGTAAGACACAAAGAGAAAAAACAAAGTCAATAAATCGTGCCAGAACAGAAGAAGTCGGCAAGATAATCCGTGGGAACGGCACCTTAGACAGCATAGATGCATTGCCGGTCAAGCTATTAACCGAAGAGGTAAGACTATTCGAGAACAGTCCCCAAAATGTCATGCCAGAAAAGATGAAGAGAAGATATGGGACACCGCTTATCCCTTTCGAATGAAACACGTCACTGAATACAAAACCATATATCAATGCCATTAGCAACGGATTTAATATCCCCCAGTATAGTCCTAATATTGATAATTGATATCTCACCCTGACGTCCCTCATGGTTAGAGAAATCAACAGGTCGAGTGCAGCGCGCACACCAGGCACCGTGGTCTCACCTCTCATGCCCAACAATGAAAATCCTCAATCACGAATCGTTAGCGAGAAAATAGACGGTCGATCCTCATGCGAAATAACAATTTCAGCGTCTTGCGGAACATCTTGCTTTTCCAGAGTTCGAACAATCTCCACTTTATATCGACTGGAATAAGATCACCCGAGAAAGAGTCTTTCGCAGCGGGACTTATTGGCGGCCTAGTTTCGAAACTTGGATTGTCAAAAGTATAGAATGGACCATTGTTATTTAGTAGGTTAGCAACCTCATGTACATATGACTGATAGAATAACCTATGCTTTTCAGTTATGAGTCGATAGAGAAAATTCTGCATGTATGTATTAAACTGCCTTGACATGGAGTCTGGACGAACGCGATACAGGAACAAGGGCTCGGGAATCACAACCCCTCTGCAGCCCGCTGCTACCATTCGTATAACACTCTCATAGTCTTCCATGCCATACGCAAACTTAGGATCATTAAGACCGTGTGTTATAAAATGGTCGGTTCTATAAACGAGGCCACTACTGTTGACTGTATTATGCACCAACAGGTAAGGGGGTTCAGGATCCCATGTAGGCCAAATGTCTTGGGAGTCACCAAAATACCTAACCCACGATCCAACAAAGCTGACGTTCGAATATTTCTTCAATATGCAAATCGCTCTACTGTAATATGTTGGTTCAACACAGTCATCTGCATCAAGAAAGGCTAAGAACTCCCCCTGTGCATGGGCAGCTCCATAATTCCTGGTTAGGGCAAGACCCTCGTTTTGCTTACGTAGCACCCGAATAGGATACATCCTCTCAAGGTCACTCAATCGCTTTATACTCGTCGGGTCATTGCTCCCGTCGTCTACTACAATGATTTCGTATTTTTGGTAAGTAATGTTCATCAACGAATCGAGTGTATCTTGGATCCATTCGCCCATATTATAGTATGGAATAACTATAGACAACATCCCCGGCTGTCTGTTCGTTTGGATTATCGGTTGTTGCTGAATATGCACTCTAAATGGATACTTGTTGGGCTTAGAGGTCCTGATGGCTGCTTCGTAACTTTCCAGTTTACGCTCTATAACCGCTTCATACCCACTTACCTCCCGAACTCTCTGTTGAGCCCTTCTTCGGATACTCCCTTTCTCATCGGACGTAAGCGCTAAAACATCACGGAACACGTCAGAGAACGTCGGATCACCACATAATGAATATAGGAATCCGGACTTTCGATGTTCCACAATCTCGCGTTGTCCACCTGACGAGGACGTTACAACTATGCACCCTGCCGCCATGGCTTCCAGCACCGTATAGGGGTAATTGTCAAAAAGCGACGGAACGAAGAGTACACCAGCCTTCGAGATAATTTCCCTTACACCTTCAGGTGGCATAAGCCCTTCAAACTCGATCAATCCTCGCTCAAGATAACCCTGATACTTTCTCTTAAGGTATTCTGCGAAAGAGGTGTTTCTTGGGTGAAAAAATGAATCCCCCCCCACAAACTTTACTTTGTATGGGAACCCGCTATCCCAGAAGGATGAGAGCTGCGATATTAGGTGGTCTTGCCCTTTAATGTATTGCAGCCTTCCTAAACAAACGAATGCGGTATCGTCTTTAACATGTACTTCCGTGTCTTCAGGTTCAAATGGATTAGGTACAACCGACACCAAGGTAGGCTCCAATTCACCACGGGCTAATAGGTGTGAAGCTAAAAAATTACTAGGAGAAATTACGTGGTCAGCCGCTCTGAGGCAATACCTTTCCATCTCACCCGTCCAATAATCAGGAAAATTGAAGAGCGGCGCCTGCCCGACTTCGTCACATAGGTATTTGGGTGCATGAAGGGTTACAACTATTGGGACATCTACAAACGCGTCGTCTAGCGTCCTCTTCCTCGAGAGCAAAAAATAGCCGATTCCAAGGTAATCTTGGCACTCTATCACGTCGGGAATCCCTATTTTCTCCATAAGCCATCTAATGCGTTCGGAGACATCATAGCTCAAGGCAGCGACATACCCCATGTGTCGATAAACTTGGTTTCGCCCCGGCTTAAATCGATAAATCGTGAATAAATGATTATTCTCGAGCACGAAGTCTTCTACCTTCTCATCTGGCGTTATCACACACACTTCATGGCCGTATGCTGTCAACATTTGTACAGTGTGCTTGCAATATGTAGCTATTCCACCTCCATGATGCGGAGGAAACTCAGTAGTAACAATCCATACCTTCACTTTCATCCCTCATTTCCCAATGATTATGTCACGAACGAATCGTAGAGGTCTCCCAATAAGGGTATTATCCATGAGAAATCTATAAGCGCTCACCAGCTTCCATGTGCGCATCCTATAAATCGAATTTAATTCCTTAATACAGTTGTGGTATTCATTCTCGAGTTGCTGCAGGCTCGACGTTAGAGTCTCGGCTCGTCGCTCCAAATCACGATGGTACCTGATCAGATTTCTTAACCTTTCACGGTCACGGGTCAACTCCTCCTCCAGCGTTTTAGCCCTTATAGTGGCCACTTCCAATTCCCTGCGTGACATCGCAAGTCGAGTACTAGACTCATCCAGATCGGACCGCATTTTTGTCAGTTCCTCACGAAGCGATTCATTAAGGCTGGACTCGATTTTAAGTTTTGTCAATAACGTGTCTATTTCGTTCCACAAAGCCAGGGCGGGCTTCCTGTACACATCGAATGCAGTGCTATCCAAGGTGACATCAATAGGCTTATTGCTGCACACCGCGACTACGTACATATGCGACTGGATCTGGTCTTCTGTCGCCGTGGGACCCTCGATATCCGAAAAACCAACCCGATGTACAGCGTAGGTATCGCGGTTTCGAGATGCACTCCAGATAAAACTCGCCAGATTGACTTCTTGATAATATAATTCTACAAAACTAAATCGTTCCCTTAGCAATTCTTGCAACTCACTCGTATACAGTTCCTGCACATGGAATGGATTGGTGTATCCAGATTGCTGAGTTCTATGCCGATCAGGAGTCGACACCAAGAAGACGCCGTCGTCCTTCAACACACGAGCTACTTCTTTGACAAACTCCTTCTGATTAGCAGGAGACACATGCTCAATTGTTTCAAATGAAACAACAAGGTCGAAACAACTTGACGGACACGGTATGTCAGCGACATCCCCCACGCAAAAGTGCAAGTTGCTGCGTCCATAAGACTCGCTTGCTTCGCGAATGGTCGGTTCGTCAGCGTCCACCGCTACCACGTGCTCTGCTGTCTTCGCCAGAATGTCTGCTCCGTAACCAGTTCCGCAGGCAATGTCTAGTACCCTCTTGCCTTTTGACAACGACGCCGCAACATAGTACCTGTGCCAGTGGAACAAAAGCTCTACATTGTCATTTGAACTAGGGCTTATTCTCTCTACCGCCATCCCACTCGCCATCCTCATTTCATGTACTCACTCTCGCGAGACCCAGCGTGCAGAATCTGATTATAAACAGCTCTTATAGATTCTTTAAAACGGTCAAGTGAATAGACCTCTTCGATCTTTTGCCTTGCCTTTTCCCCCACGGCTACACGTAAGGATGGATCAGACAACAAGATTTTGGCGAAGGTCACAAAGTCCTCATCTGTTTTTGCAATAAAACCATCCACCCCATGTGTCACGAGTTCGCGGTGCGCGTCGATGTCACTGAGGATTACTGGAACTCCTACGCCCATGGCCTCCAACACGGAGAGTGGTAAACCCTCAGAGAGCGACGTTTGAAGGTAAACACAGCACCGTTCGACCAAACGAAGAACTTCTTTACGCGGAAGCCACCCAGTTAGTTTCACACGAACGCCTAGCGAGTCAGCCTGACGCAAAAACTCATGTCTAGCTTCGCCGTCGCCAACCCAAATAAACTCAACGTCTGGATGGAGCTTCGCAAGGCTACTAGCAATCTGCAAAAAGCGGTCAGGTGCCTTTACTTTGGTCAGCCGCCCCACTGTAATGCACGTGTGATCTGCCATACGGCACTCACCTGTTTCGCAGATCGAACCGAGCTGCACAGGGTTTCTAATGAGAGCCACCGGCGACGTCTTTGACAGGGCCATGCTTTCGCAGTACTCATGTTGGGAGCCCACCACGCGAACAGTTGCTCTTAGCCTCACCAAGAACCATTCTAGCCACCATGCAACAACTCGACCAGTGACCCCGACATCGCGCCTAGTGAAACGATAGCAGTGAGGGGTGTACACCACAGGCACATCCAGCCCAAGAGAGGCTAAACGCCCCACTCCGCCCGCTATCGACGAGTGAAGATGAATGAGACTCGGATCCAGATTAATCAACAAGGTACGTAGACGAAGAACGGCACTAAACGCTGTCGCACCTCCCATATCAAGCTCTTTAAGGTGCACGTCGCGAGGGAAAAGCTCGGACATATCTGAAGGAGTGTCTGGACGCCTGGAATATATAACGGACTGCCTGTAGCCAAGGCTCCGTACCACGGAGCAGAGGTCTACAAGGTAATTCAATGAGCCTCCCGCAGCGCTCTCGATTACGTGCACAACATGTACGTCACGCATGGCTCGTCCCGTTGCTCATAATAATACGCATCAGTTTTGCGTACGCTGCGGACGTTGAATTCCTCCGCGCAACCTCCCTGCGCATAGCACGAATCTCCTGTGTTTCAGTAGCCGGCAAACTTCTGAAAGTTTCTATGAACTCCGGCGGCGTTTTGCACACGTAGATGAGACCTTGATATTCTTGGGTAAAAGGTAGCGGAGATGCCAAAATTGGCTTACCCGTCGCGAAGCACTCGAAGAGTTTCGCCGGGATGATTCCATCGGCAAACTTAGTTGATTTATACGGTATAATGAACGCGTCATACCGACGAACCACCGAAGGAAGTTTGCGGTTTTCCACAGGTCCCAGGAACGTAACCCCCTTGGGCAAACGGACCTTCGCTTCACCGACAAGTACCACTTCGATCCGCGCATCCAAGAACGCTTCTATAACAACCCAGTCCATTCTCTCGTCAAGCGTCCCGAAGTAACAAATTGTATCATAGCGTTGAGCGCGATCGAATTGAGGCTCGTCACCATAGTCCCACAGCTCAATGTCAACACCCTGGTGTATTTTATAGGTGTTCATATGTTTTTTGCTCATTTTCTCGTAGAGATACTCGCTGTCACAAACCACAGCATCGCTCATTTCGAGAAGTTCATGTTCGATGGCAGCGAAATCCCTCGGAGCGCCCGGGTGTCCGCCGAAGTTCGCAACGCATTCGTATATCACTTGTCTCGGCCGCAACGATTTAAGCAAATCCAGCGTTGTCCGTGATGGTAGGTAAACCATCGCCAGATCAACCTCACCGAGGATCTCCCTGATTTGCTTTGAGAGCTTCGGAACAAACACTCGCCTATTTAATGACCTGTAGAGGCGCCCTTGTGGCGGGGCTACTAACGGATTAATAACGGTAAGATTTCCTCGCAACAGCTGCAAGCACGCTTGGTGAGGACTCGATTCCTTCTTAACTGTAGTTTTTATCCTAGACCATATTCTTCTGCAATCGGAGGGCAAGGGATTTGGATTTCTGAAGCCTGTGTTTCCAACATAAACAACTCGGTGTCCATTTCTGGCCATCATTGTCGAGAGCACATGATGCCTTTGCCACAGTTCACCCCAATCTACACTAGATAGAAAAACTATATTCACTATCGTCACCTCGATAAGAAAAAATCATACGGCTATTCAATACGCATTTTCATTCACAAACCCATGTTTGATAGTCTTCCACACAATCTTGAGATCAAGCCAGAATGACCAGTTTTCGATGTACTCAATGTCAAATCGAATCCGTTCTGCAATCGAAGTATCTCCGCGCCATCCGTGCACCTGCGCCCACCCAGTGATGCCAGGTCTCACGCGGTGCTTGACCATGTAACGCGGCACCTCTTCTCGGAATCGCTCGACAAACACTGGGCGCTCCGGGCGCGGCCCAATGACGCTCATGTCTCCCTTCAGCACGTTCCAGAACTGAGGGAGCTCGTCCAAACTGGTGCGGCGCAGGAACGCACCCACGCGAGTCCGCCGCGGATCGCCCTTCACCGTCCAACCAGCGCTCCGCAGGTCCGCCTCTTCCGCGCAATCCCGCTCCGCACGGTTCGCCCCGGGATCCCAGTACATCGTTCGGAACTTGTACATCTTAAATGTCCGTCGATTTTTGCCCACTCGCTCCTGCACGTACAGCACTGGCCCTGGCGACGAAAGCTTCACCGCAATCGCAATGGCCACCAACAGCGGCGACAGACCAATCAGGACCCCCAGACTGAACACGATGTCGAACGCGCGCTTCAGGAAGGCGTTCACCGCATCGTCCAGCGGCACATGGCGCGTGTCAATCAGCGGCACATCTCCAAAGGTTTCAAAACGGGGCCTAGCGGGCAGGAGATCAAAGTAATCCGGCAAGATCAGCGACTGGACGCCTACAGCTTCGCAGGCGGAAATCACTTCGGCGAGATCGCCCACTCGATACCGCGGTGCCGCGATGACCACCTGATCCACGAGGTGCTCCTCAAGCACGCGACGAATGTCGTCAACCGCCCCGATGCATGGCACTGTCGCGCGCGACGCATCATCACCTTCGTAACGGAGATAGCCTATGACACGGTAACCGAACCACGGCTGGGCCTCCAGGGCCTCGAGGAAGCGACACGTCGCTGCACTCCAGCCCACGATGAGGAGAAATCGCTGATTCAACCCTCGGCGGCGCAGGCTGCGCAGCACGGAGCGCACGACGATCCGCTCTCCCACCATGAGCCCGAAGTTGATGCCAACAAAGAGCGCGATGACGTCTCGCGAAAACTCCTGCATCTTCGCGAAATAGAGGGCAGCCATGAGGACAATCGTCCCGAGGATGACGCCCTTCGCTACGCTGTACGCCTCGTAGAACAAGCTCTTCGCGCGCATCGGTTCGTAGAGCCGCGCTACACCGTTTGCAAGCACGAATACGATCACGGCGATGAGAAGCGGCCCTCGATAATAGAGGAGTGGGAGATGGCCGGCGTGCGGAATCCACCCAGAATCAAACTTGAGCCACCATGCGAGTAGAAAACTCACGACGACGATGGCTGCGTCGGTAGCGATGAAGATTCGCCGGAACAGCTCCTGATAAGTGCGAAACATAGGACCACCCGCGATGCGGCGTGAACTACCAAGGAAAGTATAGCGCATCATTGGCAAGCGAGGGAAGCCTATTTCGACATGTTTTGACACCACCCTTACGTCGATGGGCGTTCTTCCCCAACTTGCAAACCTACCGTTCGGGTCCATGCTACAATAGTTTCGTTGTCATCTTTTGTCGAACAGGAGGTCCGTCGTGACGCACGAGTTCGTTGCAAAAGTTCGCTGGGGTTGTGTCGCACTGATCGCTGTGGGCATCGCGTGTCTCCCCTTCTTGTCGAATGGGGTCTTCTTCCCAGAAGGCCAGTTCATCGCTGACCTCATCCTGTCGCTGCTCCTTGCCGCCACAGCGGCTAGCGCTGCGCTTGTCCCACGGGTGCGCACTTGGCTGTTCGAGGGGGAAGCGCTTCGCTACGGCGATCTCGCGATGGCACTCCTTGTTCTCCTCTACGCCGTTTCCCTCTTCTACCCCGCTGACACCGCATTGGCTGTACCCGGCGTCTTTGATTACGTCGGTATGCTGTTTGTGTTTTTTGCGCTTCGGCTTGCAGCCCTGCGCAAGATTTTCGGTCCCGGCATGGCGCTCGGATTTGCGCTGGCCTCGCTCCCCGTCAACGTCATTGGGCTCGCCAATGGATGGGGGCAACTCAAATATCCCTACGCCACCGAGTTGAACCCAAGCGGGCAAGCCCAAATTGCGTCCGTGTTCCAGTATCACAACGCGTATGGAGCGTTTGCTGCCAGCGTGGCCATCGGGCTCATCGTCTGGAGCGCGAGATCGCCGAGGGCGTTTGTGTGGCGCATCGCGGCACTGGCACTCGCAGGTCTTAACGTGACAGGTCTCCTCGCGAGCGGGTCTCGGGGTGCTCTCGCGATCTGGGCCGTGGCGATGCTCCTCACCGCATTCGGTATGCGAGACGATGAGTGTCTGGCCAAGCACGCGCGCAATCGCTTCTTGGGAGGAGCTTATGTTGCTGTTGCGGGCGGTGTGATCGGCGAAGTCTTTGTGCATCACGCCATTTCGCATCATGCGCCTGTGGATGGCTGGGTCGGTATCGTACTATCCGTGGCGCTCCCCACTGCCCTCGGATGCATGTGGTGGATGTTGAGAGGCAGGCTTGCCGCACTCCCACCGCGTCGAGCGCTCGGGCTGCTGATTGCGGTTGGGATTTTGGCTGGCACCGTAGGTGCCTTGCTGAAGCACCGCGCCATCGCGCAGAAGCTCGCTTCCTACCAAGTGCATCAGCTCAGCGTGTCGCAGAGATTCATTTTCTGGCGGGACGGCCTGCGCATCCTCGCTCGGAACCCCATAACCGGCAACGGATACGGCGCCTGGCAAGCGATGTACATGCGCGTGCAGTCCTACACGTACTACAGTACTCAGTCGCATTCATTCGTCATCGATACTTTGTTGAACGTCGGGATTGTCGGCTTCATCGCGCTTGTCGCACTTGTGGTTCCTATGTTTCGCCAGATGATATGGCCGCGAGTGCAAGACATTCGCATGAATGCCGTCGACTGGGCCCTCGTTGCCGCGGGCTGGATGGCGTTCTGCCACAGCCTGATGGACTGGGATATGGCCTTCTTGTACCTCCTTATGCTTTTCTTCGCGGGCGCCGGAGTCGCAGCCGCGATGACGAAGCCTTTGCGCGTGCGCATTCCTCGTGGCCGAACGATAGCCTCGGGCATCGGAGGGGCTGCTGCGATCGCCACAGCCGTCGAGTGCAGCTTGGGCCTGGTGTCGCTTCACGACGCACGCATTGCTGCCGAGTGGTCCCCGTCCGTAGCTGTATCTTGGTATCTGAAAGCCTACGCTTACGCGCCCTACAATGAGAACGATCTCGCCAATGCCGCCACGGCGTTGCTCGAAGCCGCGAACACATCGCCGAATCGCGTGACTGCTGCGGCATGGCTCCAGAAGGCCGAGCAGCAGGCGCCTTACTCCCCGACGCTTGCTGCGAATTACGCATCGCTGGCGTACCAATTGGGCAATTATCAGGATGCGTATGTGCAGGCCCAAATCGCGGAACAAAATGCGCCATACTGGCCCTCGAACATGTCGCTCGCGATCTCGGCTGGAGTTGTGGATGCCTTGCATGAAGCGCCTGCAAATCCCACGGCGGCGAAAACCGTCCTTGTCCGCGTTGTTCAGTTGTACGGCGAAGCGAATAAGATTCAGGCTCACCTGGCGTCGCTGCCATCGTACTTACCACCCGAGGCTCCATACCAGTTGAACGAGTTTAGTGTAGTATCTGTAGCTGCAGCGGACTATTTGCTCGGCCACAATCGAGAGGCAATAGCGTTAGCTCAAGGCGCGCTGTCAAGTCCGGATCGCCATACGCGAGAGGTTGCTCAGATTGTCGTGCTGGCGGCCAGCCATCGAAACCGTGAACTTGCTCAATTTTTGAAGGAACATCCTGATGTGCAATCGTCTTACGACCTTCTCATGGGAGCCGAGGCAGCTCTCAGCACTCCATAACGCCAAGTCGATGAGGGGCCGCTGCGGGCTCCTCTTCTGCCGGATTATATGACTGTTTATTCCGAATCTTCCCACCCAACAATCATCTAGCGAATCGCGTGCGATTGTCGTAGAGTAGGGACAGTGGAATATCGGCAGAACGGGAGGATCTCACATGACCATTTCGACTGTTACGGCCACGGGCATGTCCTACAATCTGCCCTCTGAAACGAATGGCGGATCGCCCATCGTCCTGTCAGGCCAACAATTTCAGCAGGAGTTACAAGCTATCCAAACCGCGTTAGAGCAACTGCAGTCCGTCGATCGCTCGCCATCTGTCATCCAACCCGTTGACGCGCCACCAACCAACTTGCCCACGCCCTATCAGGCGTATTGGACAGCTTCGCAGTACTTGGCCTTGAACCAAGATGGACTCTGCGAAACGCAACAGCAGGAAATTCATCAGGACCTGGTGATTGCCGGAGAGGATCAGACGCTTATCACAGGAGAGCTCGCTGCACTGCTGGGCAACGGCGTGCAGAATGGGCAAACTGCTTTAGTTGGTTACGCTGGGCACGCGTATTACGTGACCAATCGGGACGGTCAGATTTATGCGGGATTAGTGCCGGATCCTGTTTCTCCTAGTGCTAACGCATAACTTCCAAGGTACGGTACTTTCCCACAGCATGCTCGGACAGGCTGAATTCGAGCACTACGCATTCGCCGTAGGCATGACCTCCACGGCCCGTCGTCGTCGTGCGCTAATTGTCTGCTCGCGTTCTCCTAAGTGTAGTTTTCTGGTTTTTGTATCCCACACGTAGGGACCCCATAAACCAGATGCCTTGAGGCAACCGAGGACCTTGGTGACGGAGCATGGCGAGATCCAGAGATTCCGGACGGTGGCCCGCCTCCTCGAGTCCAGTTTACCGTGCGACGTGGACATCTCTCGAGTCCTTGGTATAGAGAACCTCCAGTCTCACATGGATACCGACTTGCTCTCGTGGGATACGACAATATCCGCCGCAAGAGGTTCGAAACCCTACAATGTCAAGCCACTGAGACCTCATGCCTATCCAAGCATTTTCGGCGACGGTGTTCAAATGCGTGTTTGGAATTCGAGCATTATTGGAATCGGCGAGGAAAGGTTCTGGATTACGCAACTATCGAGGTAAGAGGTGTGACGGAAATCAAGATCTTCGCTGACTTCTGCTTTCTCGCTCTCGCCTCGCGGCGGCGGTTACCGGCTCTGCCGGCGTATCGAGCAGGCCTCCACGGGTAAGAACGGTCGCTTTCACCCCATGTACCTGCCCAATTTACTGCTGCATCCCTTGGCTGTATGGGGTTTTGTCGCCCGAATGCAGCGGCCTCACCTTGGGTTCGTGGTCCTCAGGTCGGGGCTTTGCCTCCGGCTTCCTTCAGATTCCACCTCACGATGGACACCCTTGCCTTTGGCTAGCGGTTTTACAGCCAACCCCAGCAGCGGACGTTCACGGCCTAGCTACCGCCCATGCCGGGCGCACAAAATATAAGGGCGGTCGCAAGGACCGCCCTTTCGAATCAGAATTACCAGGTAAGCGTACCAATCTGCGTCGCATTGCTGTTGTACGCTCCGAGACCGAGATACGCCTCTCCGTACGTCGACGTATCCGGATTGACACCAGGCTTCGTCCAGCTGTAGACACTGACCGTCGTGGACGTATCGCCATTCGGAACCGCAGGCGACACGGCGATCGTATTGCCCGTGCTGTAGTATCCGACGTTGCCCGCCTGAACCGTGAGGCTGACCCAGCCGGTGGAATTGGTGTACACCGTGAACGTCTTGGAACCGGAGTTCCAAGAAGCAACGCCAGGCACGTACACGTAGTTGTAGCCGAGGTTGCTCACTGTATAGAGCGGAATCGGCGTCGGCTCGGTCACTCCGTTGAAGGAGCCCGTGAGCGTCGTGCCATTGACCTGCGTAATCCACAGGTTGTTTTCGTTGTTGTCGTACGAGAGCGTTACTGGCGCGTTGGCAACCGGGTTGCCGTTCTGGTCCACCACATACAGCTGAACCGTCTCGCTGTGATTCACCGCGTTGGACACCGTGCTGGTCTGCGGGCTCACGCCAGCCACAGCATTGGCCGGATACGGCGAAGCAACGTACGAAGCCGTCGCCTTATTACCGTTCTGGTCCGTCACCGTGAGCGTGTCGGCCGCATTGCCCGTGCTCACGCCAACCGAGAAGTATGGGTTCGTCCAAGCGTTCAGATTGTTGTTGTTCGGGTTGTTCAGCGCATAACCGTCCACGTAGATCTGGTACGCATTCGCAGACGAGTTATACCACACGCTCACCTGCAAGGTGCTCGGCGTCCCTGCACCGTATCCGTTGGCGCCGAGGACGTTCGCGACGTTCACATTGTTGATGGTGGTGATGTAACCTGTCGAGACGTTCAGCGTGTACACGTCGTTGAGCTGCGAACCGCTCAGGCCGCTGTAGCCGCTGGACGAGCCTTCAGGCACAACGTAGACGACCGAGGAACCCGACAGGTTCGAAAGGCTGGACGGATACTCGACGGTCGAGTATGGAACGGAGGTCGACAGTCCGATCTGCGCAATCGGAGACGAGCCAGCTGGCGCATTCGGGTTCGTGTAGTTCAGCGCCGTGGTCGTCAAAGTAGTGCCACCAGCCGTTGCCGTCACATACACGTTGCTGTCCGGATTGTAGTCGTTGACGTACACCACAGCCTCGCCGTTCGCATCGGTATAAGTGGTGTACTGCCAGCCCTGACCATTGTTGTACACGGTCTGCGACGTATAGGTGTCGCTGATGTTTTGACCAGAGCTCGTCGAGAAGAATGCGCCAGGCGAACCCGATACAGCCGGGCTCTGGGTATATAGACGGAACGTCACCTGAACGCCGCTCTGCGGCTTGCCATTCGAATAAGGTAGCGCCACGACGATTGGCACAACACCATTCGACGGATTCGCAGGCGTCGAAACGTTCTGCGTGACCGACCATTGCGGCGTAATCACGCCATTGGTGCTTGTGAATCCAATATAGGCCGTCTGAGACTGAGCCGACGCAGCACCCGAGGGGCCGAACACGACCTTGTACGCACCAAGACCACTAATGGTCAGGGACGCAACACCTTGGCTGTTGGTGCTGACGGTCGTGCTCCAACCACCGCTGATTCGGGATGTCGAGAGCGTCGTACCGTTGCTGCTCACCGAGCTCGGCACGTTCTGGCCGTAGATGCTCACAGTGAGCGCTTGGTTGGCAACCGGGTTGCCGTTCTGGTCCGTGACCGTGGTCGACAGCGTCAGGCTACCGCCACTCGGGTTCTGAACCACCGCAGGCGAGGAAATCGTACCCGTACCGACCGACTGGCCGGTAACCGCAATCTGGCTCAACGTGATGCTTGTCGCTTGCGGCGTCGTGATCACCAAACCAACGTTCGGGTTGAACGAGTTGTTAATCCCGAGCGCGGTCAGGATGTTCCCGACATAGTACGCCGGCATGTAGGTCGTGACTGGGCCGCCAGCCGGGTCCTTCGCCGCTTGCGTGTTGAACATCTTAATCGTCGTACCATTGAGGGTTACCGTGGTATTCCCAGTTCCCACGCCACCCGCAACTTGGACACTCGCCGGATTCGAAATGTTGGCATCCGTCAGCGCCCAGGTGTGGGTTGCACCATTCCAGGTCGCCGTGATGCCAATCTTAGCAAGCGCCTGGTCGAAGTAATAAATCGGGAAGAACGCCGTCTGGTTGCCGGAGTCCACACCCACCATCTCATACGGGTTGGACAGGATTTGCCCGTTCACCACAATCGGTACTTGGTGGGCCGGCGTCAGACCGCTGGACGAGGTGTCCGCGAACGCCATCGGGCTAATCGCACCCAGAACAATCGCAGCGGAAGCAATGCCACTCAGTGTGCGTTTCAAGTCCCCTTCTCCTCCTTACGACTACTGTAGAATCACTAGAACTGAAGTTCGGTGACGAAGGTCACCCAAGACTGGCCATTCGTCACTGTCCCCGCGTGTCTGGAAGTCCTTCGAGAGGATTCAAACTTTCGATTGGCGCCCACAACAAGTTTGAAGCCTCTTCACTCTCCAAAACGCAGGAAGACATCCCTCCCTTCAGTGGCTACCTGTACCCGTCCTCCTCCTGGTTTTTGCCGCCAGGATTCGACACCACGAGGTCTGTTCTCGGCAATACAGGCCACTCTATCAAGTTATGTATCCTAAGACAGTAGCCTCATTGCCGCATTATACGCTTTCTTTCCTTGCAAGTAAAGACCTTGCGAGGAAGAGTGGCGCAGTTTTCGGCATATTCTCGGCATTGAGGTGACATTGCCCTATCAAGGCAAGCCTCACCGCCACTCTCGCCTACATGGTTCGACTGGCCCCATTTGTTTGTGAGGGTCCGTAAGCAGGAGCACACATATTTTTGCGCGATCCCCATCAACACCCCAATGGTTGTACCTTGCCTCGCCATTCTGTTACATTGATCTTCGCTCATGGCATCGCACGTTTGGGGCTTCCTTTCTGACGCTGGCCGATACGTGGACCGCCGAGATCGTCGAGAAAAGGTCGCGATTCATCGCCACGGCAATCCCTGTTCGTACGGAAGCAGACGCCCTCGCCGCTTTGGCCGGCGTGCGCGCGGAGCATCCTGACGCGCGACACCATGTGTATGCGTATCGGATCGGTGTTCGAGTGCTCCACGAGCGATTTTCTGACGACGGCGAACCGAGTGGCACGGCTGGGCGGCCGGTGCTCGAGGTCATCCGCCGTAAAGAGCTGACCAACGTTTTGGTGGTCGTGACACGCTACTTCGGCGGCATCCTGCTCGGCGCGAGTGGTTTGGTCCGGGCCTACACCGAGGCCACGGCGGCGGTGCTGAGCGAGGCACCCAAGCTTGTGTGCGCTCAAATGTGCGATATCCTGGTGACCTGCGCGTATGAGCACTACGGCAAGCTGATACATCTTCTCGAGAAGGCGGGCCTCCGAGTCTACGACACGGAGTTTGCGGACGTCGTGCGATTTCGGCTCGTCGTGCTCGAAACTGAGGTCCCGAATACCGTTGCGCTCTTGTCCGATGCAACGTCAGGCCAGGCGAAATGCGAAGCGTCTCCCCCTGCGTATGTAGGTGTGACGGATGACGGCAAACTCGTCCGCGACGTATGGCCGGCCGAGGATGCGCCGGGTTGACGTTTAGAAACGAGGATACGCAACGCCGCGAGCCTGTTGGAGAATCAGAGCGGATCGCGCGGCCAACACGCGCTCGACGACTTTCGGCCTCGACATCCTCACCATGAATTCGATCCCGTCCGCCATTTGCACCGCCGTCTCATCGGGATTCGTGGCTCGAACGCCTCGGATGGCATCGATGCGAAAGAACCCCTGCGCGCCGT
>Ga0208683_100431_pt1 | contig 16737 bp, 21 predicted proteins | sample BED_Mat_host_9_1_FD_187141 | JGI IMG/M metagenome (GOLD analysis project Ga0208683, IMG submission 187141) | Extremophilic microbial mat communities from Yellowstone National Park, USA - BED_Mat_host_9_15 (SPAdes) (version 3) | ecosystem: Environmental > Aquatic > Thermal springs > Hot (42-90C) >... | reverse complement strand
TCGCGAGCCGGACGAGGCTGGAACATGATGGTCGCGCGAAAGGCGGTGCCCGATGAGGCGTGAAACCCTCGCGCTCCTGTGCGATCCCGTGCATGGCGAGCCGCTCGAGTTCGTGGCGCATCCGCGCCCCGCGCTGCGCTCCATCGCGGGCGGATCCGAGTATCCCATGGTGCATGGGATCCCGATATTTGCTGCGCAGGCGGCGGTCGTTGGAGCCAACGCCCATTATCAGAAGCTGTACGATCGCATTGCTCTGGTTTACGATCTCGCCAACTCCTTCAGCTTCTGCCTCCGATCGGGCGGCGAAAAACAGTATCGGGCAGACATCCTGCGCGAGCTCGAGGTCCGCGACGGCGACCGCGTGATCGAAATTTCGTGTGGCACGGGTCGCAACCTTCTCTTTCTGAATCGTTCGTATTCAAGATTGGAACTGTACGGACTGGACCTCTCGCTAGGCATGTTGCGCGTCTGTCAGCGCGCGTGTCGGAGGGAGGGAGCGGAGATCCGGTTGTTTCAAGGTTTAGCGGAGGCGCTGCCATTTCGCGATCATACCTTCGATGTCGTGTTCCACGTGGGGGGAATCAACTTTTTCACCGATCCCGCGCGTGCCATGCAGGAGATGATCCGCATTGCCAAGCCGGGAACGAAGGTTGTGGTGGTGGACGAAACCGAGCGGAAGGTCCGGAGCACTTACGAGCGAGTTCCGTTCGTACGGCGCTGGTTCCAAGACCGCCGCGAGCCCGTGGAGATACCGATCCACGCGGTGCCGAAGATGGTTGAAGACGTTCGCGTGCAGGAGCTCGACGGGGGCAACATGTACTGCTTGACCTTCCGAAAGCCGCGGGGGGCGGATGACCAAGCGTCTACGTGAAAAATGGATCCATTTGGATGTTCACGTTTCTTCAATGAGCCTGTGAAAGATTTGGTCCGGATTCTGATGGGCTTCACCGTAGCAGTTTTCCTGTCCCCTCCGCATAAAGCTTTAGATGCAACGCATCCAGGCTGGAGGTGGACCAAGTGCCCGGCTTGCTCACGCTGCTGGCGCTCGTGTTCAAGGACGTCTCGCTGTTTGTCTCGTATGTCAAGCAGGGCGCTTTTCCTCACCCGCTGAGCCCCGAGGAGGAAGAGCGCGCAATTCGCGACTACCTCGCGGGCGACGCCGACGCGCGCAATCGCCTCATCGAGCACAACCTGCGCCTCGTGGCGCACCTGGCCAAGAAGTACGAGTCGTCCGGCGAGGAGATGGACGATCTCATCTCCATCGGCACCATCGGGCTTATCAAGGCGGTCGAGAGCTATCGGCCCGACAAGGGCACGAAGCTCGCGACCTACGCCGCCCGCTGCATCGAGAACGAAATCCTCATGTACCTGCGCAGCAGCAAGAAGCATCGGCGCGACGCCTTTTTGTCTGATCCCGTCGGCACCGACAAGGACGGCAACGAGATGACGCTCGCGGACCTTTTGGGTTCCGATCCGGACGACGTGATCGACGCCGTGGATATGTCCTGGGAGAAGCAGAAGATGTTCGAGTGCCTGCCGCTTCTCACGCCGCGCGAGCGGGAGGTGCTGTGCAAGCGGTTTGGGCTGCCGGACGGGGAGGAGCGAACGCAGCGGGAGATCGCGAAGGAACTCGGCATTTCGCGCAGCTACGTTTCGCGCATTGAGCAAAAGGCCATTGTGAAATTGTACGAAAACATGCGCCAGCGAAAACCTGCCGGCTCGGGCGCAGACGCGTAGAGTAGGCCCGCCAAGCTTCGGCGGGCCTCACGCGCGCGCCGCGAAGATGCGCTCAAACGGCAGGACGAAGAGCGAACGGTGTTGCGACATCCATTCACTCGGATGCGGCGCGTAGGTGAGGAGCACCTGGCGATGCTCGTCAACCGCACGGTATCGCTCGCTCAGTTGGCCGAGATACGGCTGGATGGCTTCTTCGTACGCCATGCGCGCCGGTTGCCACCACTCCGCGAACAGGGTCCACGCGGATTCAAAGGCGTCATGTCCCATCGGCGAGTCGGTGAACAGAAGGCGCAGCGGATCTTCCAATCCCGCGAGACAGCGGCCATCGACTTCGGCCGCGCCCAGGCGGCGAATCTCCTCGAGTTCCTGTTGCCAAACGCGCGCAAAGCGCTCGTGCGCATCCGATTCGGCCCCATGTGCGTTTTTGGACCAAGGGCTCTGCGAATGTGTGCGGAGCCGCCATATATACAGGATGAAATTGAGACTGGCGGGAAACGCATAGGTGACGGTCCACGTGGACATCTTCCTCACCTCCGCGAGCGAAGAGGACAAGCCGGCGTCCCGAAACCTCGGTCGGCGCGGGAACGCATCCCTGGCGCGGGTATCTACGCGTATGGTATCATATCCAACTGTTATCGAAGGACACGGACGACGAACGACGAAATTGGGTGAGAAGCTTGGCCTGGCTCTCGCGGCTCATGCCGGACGAGTACGTGGCGTCCATCTATGAGATTAATCTCGACGCCCTGTGGCGGCGGGGGATTCGCCTCATCCTGACGGATCTCGATAACACGCTCGTGCCGTGGAACCACCCCGACGTGCCGTCCGAGCTCACCGCGTGGTTGCGCGACGTGCACGCGCGCGGTTTTCACGTGTGCATCCTCTCGAACAACGGCGAGGATCGCGTCGGATCGTTCTCCAAGCTGTGTGGCGTTCCGGCGGTCTCGGCGGCGGGAAAGCCGAAGTCGCGCGGGTTTTTGGAGGCGCTCCGCCGCTTCCAGATGCCGCCGGAGGCCACTGCGATGGTGGGCGATCAGCTTTTCACGGATATCCAGGGTGCGAAGCGTCTGGGGCTGTATGCCATCCTGGTGCTCCCGCAGAATCCGGTGGAGTGGTGGGGCACCAAGATCTCGCGCATGGCCGAGCGGATGGTGTTGCGGCGGTTGGAAGCGCGAGGGCTCAGACGCCCCGAGCCTGCCGCGGACAGGAGGCGTTTGGATGACTGACACCCGAGTGTGTGTGGGATGTGGGGCACCGCTTCAGTCGACGGACGAGCGGATGCCGGGGTACGTGCCGGAGAGCCACTTGGAGCGGGAAGATGTGCTCTGCCGGCGCTGTTTTCGCATTCGCCACTACGGCGATTTTACGCCCATCGCCGTGGACGAAGAGACGTACCAGCGACAGGTCGCGGCCATCTTCGATCGCCCCGGGCTCGTGCTGTACGTGGTCGACGTGTTCGATCTCGCCGGAAGCCTCATCCCGAGCGCGCGGCGATTCGTCGCGTCGAGCGACGTGATCGTCGTGGTCAACAAGGTGGATCTTCTGCCGGCCGATGTGGGCTATGAGGCGCTCGCGGACTGGATCCGCGGCGAGGTGCGCGCGACGGGCGTGGAGCCGCTCGATGTGGCGTTCATCAGCGCCGAGAAGCGGCGCGGCGTCGACCGGCTCGTGGATCGCGTCGCGCGGGAGACGGAGCGGCCGGTGTACGTGATCGGCATGGCCAATGTGGGCAAGTCGACGCTTCTCAACGCGATGGTCGAGCGGCTGTCGGAGCGGAAGCAGCCGTTTACCGTGTCGCGCAGACCGGGCACGACGCTCGCCATGTCGCGCCTCGAGATCGAAGGGCCATACGGGCGCGTGGAACTGTTTGACACGCCGGGGCTGATGTACACGTCGCGCGTCATCGAGCGGCTGTGCGGCGACTGTTTGAAGTGGGTCGTGCCGCGGACGCGCGTGCGCCCGCGCGTGTATCAGTTGAACCCGGGCCAGGCGCTGTTTCTCGGCGGCTTGGTGCGCCTCGAGACGTTGGGGGGCGAGCGCCAGGGCATTGTGCTCTATGTCTCAAACGAGCTCCCGGTTCACCGGACCAAGCGGGAACGGGCGGATCAGTTTTTTGCGGATCACCGCTACGACATCCTGAAGGTCCCGTGCGAGGCGTGCGCGGATGCGTTCGCCGATCGGCGCTCCTGGCTCGTCGCGGCGCCGCCGCGGCGCGACGCCGATTTCTCTTTGGGCAAACGGGGCGGGGATATCGTCCTGCCCGGGCTCGGCTGGATCGCGTGGACGGGCCGCAGGACGCTGGCGCGGATTGAGGCGCCTGCGTGGCTGTCTCTCTCGATGAGGCCGAGGCTCGTCGGCGTTCTCGCGCATCGCGTGCAACACCCGCAGGGCGGGGGTGACGGGCCGTGAAGCTGTTTGGCGTGATCGGCAAACCGGTCATGCATTCCCTGTCGCCGGTCATGATGAACGCCGCGTTTCGGGCGCAGGGCGTGGACGCGGTGTATCTGCCGTTTCAGGTGGAGCCGGGCGATCTCGTCGATGCGCTGCGCGGCCTGCGCGCCATCGGTGCGGTGGGGATTAACGTGACCATTCCCCACAAGCTCGGCGTGTACGACTGGGTGGATGCGCGCACGGAGGCGGCCGAGATGGCCCGGGCGGTCAACGTCGTCCGCTTCACCCCGACAGGCGCTGTGGGGCACAACACGGATGTGAGCGGATGGTGGGCGTCCGTCGCGCCGTTTTTGGGCGAGGGCTCGCTCAAGATGGCCATTCTCGGCGCGGGCGGCAGCGTGCAGGCCATCCTCACAGCGCTCGCCAAGGAGCGTCCGGGGAGCGAGGTGCTTGTCTGCTGCCGCAGGCCCGAGCAAGCCGAGGCGCTCGCGGCGCGATATTCCGACTGGCTTTCCGTTCGTCACGTGGCCTGGCCGGATCGGCACGAGGCCATCGCGCGAGCCGATCTCGTCGTGCAGTGCACGCCCATCGGCATGTGGCCGCGGGGGGAGGAGTCGCCGGTCGAATCCCCGGAATGTTTTCAGCCGCATCAGGTGGTGCAGGACATCGTCTATCGGCCGCTTCACACGGTCTTTCTTCGCCAGGCACAGGCGCGCGGGGCGAAGATAGTGGATGGCGCCTCGATGCTCATCTGGCAGGGCGTCAAGGCGTACGAGTGGTGGCTCGAGCGCGAAGCGCCCGTCGAGGTCATGCAGCGCGCGGTCTACGAGGCCCTCGAGCGGGAAGAGGCGAACGGCCATGGGTGAAGAGGCCGTGTGGTATACTGAGGCAAACGGCGAACGGACATCGGAGGCGGCGCGGAGGCGCATCCTGCTGTTCGGCGGCACGTTCGATCCGCCGCACGTCGGCCATTTGACGATGGCTCAGATTGCCTACGAGCAGGTGGGCGCCGACGAGGTGTGGTGGATGCCGGCCGCGAAGCCGCCACACAAGGCCGAGATCGACGTGGACACCTTCGCGTGGCGGTTTCGAATGGTCGAGGCGCTGATTGGGGCGAGACGGCACATGCGCGTCACCGACGTGGAGAATCGCCTGCCGAAGCCGTCGTACACCGTCGACACCCTGCGCGCGCTCATCGCCTGGTATCCGGAGGTCGAGTTTCTCTTTCTCCTCGGCGCAGACAGCCTGCAACACCTTCCGGAGTGGCACGGCGCGGAGGAACTTTGCGAGATGGTGCGCTTTGTCGTCGCACGCCGACCGGGTTACGACTTCGACACGGCCGCGGCCAGCGCCCGCGCGCGCCTTCCCCACATTCGGATGGACGTGATCGACATGCCCATGCTCGACGTGTCGTCCACGTGGGTGCGAGATCGGCTGGACCGCCATCTCGACGTGTGTGGCCTTGTGCCCGATCCCGTGCTCGCGATCTGGCGCCAGGGCCCGGAAGGAGGACGAGGATGGAGCGGGGGAACGTCATCCATGATCTTCGGCAGCGCCTCGCCCAGTCGCTGACGCCGATGCGCTATCAGCACGTGCTCGGCGTCGTGGAGACGGCCGTGGCGCTCGCTCGGCGGTTTGGGGCGCCTGTGCTCGACGCGGAGCTCGCCGCGTGGCTTCACGATCTCGCGCGGGAATGGCCTCATGACCGGCTCCTCGCCTACGTACGCGATCGAAAGCTGGACGTGCCCGCGGCCTGGCTCGAGGCACCCATCCTGTTGCACGGTCCGGTTGCCGCGGACGTCGCGCGCGTAGAATACGGTGTGGAGGATGCCGGCGTGTTGAACGCGGTGCACTACCACACCACCGGCAGGCCCGGCATGGGCGCGCTCGAGATGGTGCTGTTTGTGGCGGACGCCATCGAACCGTCGCGGGACTACCCGGGCGTGGAAGACATCCGCGCGCTCGCCGAAAAAGATCTCAAGGCAGCCGCCTTGGCGAGCCTCGAATCCACGCTCCGGTACGCGCTCGATCGCGGCTTTTCCATCGATCTCACGACTGTGAATGCGCGAAACGAATTGCTCAACGAAGTGCGCCGGATGGCGTGACATTCGCTCTATCCGAGGGAGGCATGTGCATGAATCCAAACGTCGAGCAAATCGCTCGCCGAGCTGCGACGGCCTGCTTGGACAAGAAGGCCACCGACGTCGTGGTGATGAACGTCCAGGAACTGACGCCCGTGGCGGACTACTTCGTGATTTGTTCCGCGAGCTCGCGCCCGCAGGTGGAGGCGGTGGCCCGGGCGGTGCGGGACGATCTCGCCGAACTCGGCGTCACCTGCCGCGGCATCGAGGGGCTGGACGAGGCGCGCTGGGTCTTGCTCGACTTTGGCGACGTGGTGGTGCACGTGTTTCGGCCTGAGGAGCGGGAGTTTTATCACCTCGAGCGCCTGTGGGGCGACGCCGAGTGGATTCCCATCGAGGCCAACTGACGATGGCGTACGAAGATCTCGCTGCGTTTTATGACGAGTTGATGGGCGATGCGCTCTACGACGCATGGCAGCAAGCGCTCGCCCCACACCTCTCCTCCGTTCGCGTGGCGGTGGATCTCGGCTGCGGCACGGGCAGGATGGCCGCATGGCTTGCGGAGCGCGCCGAGCGCGTCTACGCCGTGGACCGGTCGCCGGAGATGCTGGCCGTCGCGTTTGACACCTGGGGCCACCTGTCGAACGTGCATTGGTTGGAATCGGATCTGTGCGATCTCGCCCTTCCCGAGGCCGCGGATTTCGCGCTCGCGTCGACCGACGTGTTGAACTACCTCTTGACGCGCGACGAGTTGGAACGCGTGCTCCAGCGCGTTCGGGCATGCGTGCGGCCGGGAGGAAGGTGGGCGCTCGACACCCTCGGCCCGCGTCGGCTACAACAGCTTCGCGACGGCGCTTGGCACGACGTGCGCAATCATCTCGTCATCGTGCACGAGACCGAGGTCGAAGGCGAGACGATTGTCCATCGCGTGTGCGGATTTGTCGGGATCGAAGAAGATGGAGAGCTCTATCGTCGGTTTGACGAGGAGCACGTGCAGCGGTACTGGGATGCGGCAACGCTCTCCGCCCTGTTCGACCGGACGGGGTGGGAGGTCGTGGAGGCTCAGGGCGACTTCGGGGAATGCCCGGTGGACCAGGCGGATCGCGTCGTGTGGATGCTGGAACGGCGGTGACGGTCCGCCATCGCCCGTTGACTCACGTCGACGACCGCTCGCTCGACTGCTCTCGAAACGCGAGGAACGAGGACAAAACGTCGGGATGGGACTGCAGGAACAGCACGAGCGACTGCAGTGCCTCCAGGGTGGCGGGGCTCACGTGGTGTTCGATGCCCTCGACGTCCTTCTGCAGCGTGTCCTCCTGGACGCCGAGCATGCGCAGAAAATCCGCCAACATGGCGTGCCGCTCTTTCATCAGCCGCCCCATCTTATGTCCTCTCGCAGTGAGCACAATTCCCCGGTACTTCTCATAGCTTACGTACTCGTTTTCGTCGAGTTTCTGCAGCATCTTTGTGACGGAACTCGGCTGTACGGCCAGGGAGTTGGCGATGTCCGAAACGCGCGCATACCCCTTTTCGTTGATGAGTTCATAGATCTTCTCCAGGTAGTCCTCCATGCTGGGTGTGAGCAACGCGTTCAACCTCCCCATACCGATGCCTCGATTGTACACGACCCCGGAAAGGCTCGGCAACGCCCCTTCTCAGGCAACATATTCACCGTCCGCCGCAAATTCCACCGGTCTCTCCGAAGTCGAGAGGAACTGATCCTCTAGCAAACAGGTGTTCGCCATCCGAGCAGCGAATCTCTGGGGCATGGATGTCCGTGGGGAGGGATGCACGGTGGCGAGTTCCACGCGTGACATGGGAGGCGCGGAAGGCGCACAAGATGGCGCAAAACCGGGCCAAGAAGCGCTACGGTTCGAGGACGACGCGGGATGGAACGTGGTTGAACGCGGAGGTGGCCCACCCGTGTGGACGGGCGAATGGATGGAAGCGGAGGCTATCGGGCATCACGAGGGTCGCGCGTCGTTCTTCGTTCGGCTGCGTTCCTCGGCGCGGTATCTGCGCATGGTTCTGCTCGTTGGCCTGGCCGCTGGATCGGCGTGGTTCGCATCCCGGCAGGTGACCATGACAACTTCCGCACTGCATTCGGCCTCGCCGACTTCGGAAACGCAGAGCGCGGTGGTGCAGACGACGGAAGCTGACGCCGCGAACACGACGGCGTTGCAGGTGGATGTGCATGGCGACGTGCGGCATCCTGGCCTCGTCACGCTGCAGGAGGGCGCGCGAGTCCGCGACGCCATACGCGCCGCGGGTGGCTTTCTGCACGCCGCGGATGCCGCGGATGTGAATCAGGCGGCGCTGGTCTGGGACGGCGAAGAGATCGACATTCCCGCGGCCACAGCGGTGGACGCGGCGTCCCAGCCGCAGTCGGGCGTGCAGGACTTAGGCCTGGCGCTTGCCGTGGCGAGCCCCTCGGGGCACGACGTGAGCCGGGCGTCCCGGGACGGTGCGGGAGGTCGCGCGCGCAAACACGCGCTCACGGCGGGGCAGAAGATCAACATCAACACCGCGGATCTGGAGACGCTCGAGACGCTGCCCGGCGTCGGACCCAAGCGCGCGGCGGCCATCCTCGCCTATCGCCAAGCGCATGGTCCCTTTCCTGATCTGGAGAGCCTTCGTCACGTGAAGGGGATTGGCGAGAAAACCTTGGCCAAGTGGAAGGATCTCATCACGTTCGGGGCATCTGGCGGCGGATCGAGCGCGGACCGCCAAGCGCCGTGACCCGCACTCGCCTCCACGCGTGCGCCATCATCGCGTTTCTCGTCGGCGAGTGGTCGAGATACGTCTGGGGGTGGCGCGCGGTGGGCGCTGCGGCGGCGGTGGCGGGGTTGGCGCTCGGGTGGTTCGCCTGGTGCCGGGACCGCCGCTCGATTTGCGTCACCGCCGCGAGCCTCGCGTGTGGCATCGTCGCGGGGACCGTCTGGGCCGCGTGGCAGCCCGCGCACCCATCCGCGCCGCCCGGCGCGAGAGACGTGATCGCAGGGGAAGTGCAAAGCGTCAAGGTGACGCATCGCCGCACGGAGATCATCCTGGCGGTGCGCCGCGAGGGAGAAGGCGCTCATCCGTGTCACTATCAGGCGCTCGTGTTCGTCGAACGCGGGCCGCGTGTCGACGCGGGGCAATGGGTGGAGGCGGACGGCGCGTTCGTCGCGTCGGATCGGGCGCCAACGGCGATGGACATCCTGTCGCCGTTGGAGCTCTTCGACGGGCGGATACGGGTGCTCCATCGAGCGCCAAGCCTCGGCGAACGCGTGACCTCCTGGATGGCAGCGCGCATGGAGGATGTTTCCCCTGCCGACGAGCGCGAGCCCATCCATCTTGCGTTGTCCATGGTCTTTGGAGACGCGCAGGGCAGTTTGCCGCAAGGCGTCTCTTCGGACTTCCTGGCCGCCGGCGTGACGCATCTGCTCGTCGCCAGCGGATCCAACGTCGGCTTCGCGCTCGACATGGCCGCCATTCCGTGGCAGCGCTTGTTTGGACGCGCTTGTTCGCGCCAAAGGCGCCTCGTGTACGGTGCCTATGCCCTCTGCGTGGTCTGGGGATTCGCGCTTGTGTGCGGCTTTCAACTTGCGGTCTTTCGCGCCGCGTGCGGGGCCACGTATTCCATCGCGGCAGGGATGTGTGGGCGGCGGGTGCACGGCTACACGGTCTTATGGTCGTCCGCGTGGATGGCGGGCGTGCTGGACCCGGCAGACCTTTTGACGCCGAGCATGCTGCTGTCGTTTTACGCCGCCTTCGCGGTCTGTGAGGCGGACGCACTCTGGCATCGAACCTGCTCGGGGCGGTGGGCACGCGCAGAGGAAGCGCGCGCGTCCGCGGCCCATTGGGTCCGGCGAACGGGCGCTTCGCTCGCCCGGGCGTTCATCCTCACGGCCGTCGTGGACGCCTACATGGTGCCCGTACTGTGGTGGATGTTTCGGCAGTGGACCCCGTACGGGGCGCTTTCCACCGCCATCCTCGAGCCGACCGTCGAGGTGCTGATGCCTGTCATCGTCCTGTGGAGCCTCATGGCGGGCGTCGCCCACGCCTGGCCGTGGCCTCCTATCGCGTGGTGCGCCGAAGGGATGAGCCGCGTCGGCTGCGCCGCGATGTCCGCCGTCTTGTGGTTTGTCCATCTTGTCGCCTCCTGGCACGGCAGTCTGCGTTCGCTCGCGCCCGTGCCATTCGCGGGTGCATGCGCGCTCGTGCTCGGTCTTGTCGCTGTTGCACACGCCCGCGTCCCGCAGAGGCGCGGATGAGTGGACTTCGACCACCGTTGTGCTATGATTGTGCGATGGAAGTGTTCGGTCCGGCATGGCGCGATCGGACATGAAAAGAAAGACGAAGCAAACTGGGAACTGGAGAGGACGCACATGAGCAAAATTGTGATTGCTGGCGCGGGCTACGCAGGCATGATGGCGGCGGCCTATCTGGACAGGCAGGGGATCCCGTTCACGCTCGTCAACAACCATGATTACCACTATCTAACGATTCTGTTGCACGAGGTGGCCGGCGGGCGGGACGTCGGCGACAAATACAAGATCCCCATCAAGGAAGTCCTGAGGAATGACTCGTCCGAGCTCGTGGTGGCGACTGTCACCGGGATTGATCGGGAGCGGCGCGTCCTGAAGACGACCGAGGGCGACATTGGGTACGATTACCTGATCTACGCGCTAGGATGGGTCTCGGAGTACTTCGGGATCAAGGGCCTCAAGGAGTACAGCCTGAGCATCACCAATCTCGATTCCGCGGTGGAGATTCGCCGCCACATCGACGAGCAGTTCAGGCTTTACAAACAGGACGGCGACGAGCGCCACCTACGGATTGCGCTCGGCGGCGCAGGGCTTACGGGCATCGAGCTGATGGGAGAGCTGTTGGAGTATCTCCCGAAGCTCTGCAGGGAATTGGACATCCCGTGGGAGAAGGTCGACGTTCAGTGCATTGAGGCGATGCCGACCATCCTCCCGATGGTCGCGGAGCACCTGCGGCCGTATGTCGTCGAAACCATCACGAAACGCGGGGGCAAACTCCGCACCAATGCCAAAATCAACGAGGTCACGGAGGGCGTCATTCACCTCGACGGTGGGGAAAAGGTCGAGGCCGGGACCATCGTGTGGACCGGCGGCGTGCGCGCCAACCCCATCCTGAGCGAGGCCGGGTTCACGGTGGACCGCCGCGGCCGCGCCAAGGTCAACGCGTATCTGCAATCGGTCGATGACGAGCAGATCTTCGTCGCAGGGGACAGCGCATGGGCGGAGGACGAAAACGGCAGACCCTATCCGCCGACCGCGCAGAACGCGGAGCAGATGGGTCCGCTTGCGGCGAAGAACATCCTGTTGCGGGAGCGGCGCCGCGAGATGCAGCCCTTCAAACCGCGCGATTGGGGCACCCTCTGCTCGCTCGGGTCGGAGGTGGGTGTCGGCAGCTTCCTCGGCGTGCCCATCAAGGGCGTCATGGGCGCGTTGGCGAAGGAAGGGAGCAAGGCCAAATACCTTTGGGAGTTGGGCGGCCTGCGCCTTGCCGGCAATCACGCGAAGGAAGTCGTGCGCATCTGAAACCCAACATCCTGTCGCGCCTCTCGGATCGGGTATACTCGATCCGGGAGGCGCATTTCGTTTGGACATCTTTGACGCGGTCGATCACGTGACGCAGGCAGGCCTAGCCTCGGTGTACCTCCTGTACGGGCGCGAAATCGGGCTGTTTGACTGGTTTTGCGACGAATTGATCCGAAATCATCAGGTTTCCTCCATGCTCCGCTTCGACTACCAGGAGGACGGCTTTGAGCCGGCCGAGATGGAGTTGTGCTCCTACTCGCTTTTTGGCGAAAGGCCCCTTGTGTACGTTCGCAACGCTACCGCGTTCACGCCCGAGGGCCGATCCGGCCCGGACGCGGATCGCTTGGCAGCCTATCTCGAACAGCCGGTTTCAGGTCGAACGCTCGTGCTTTCGGTTCCTTCCGACAAATTGGACGAGCGGCGCCGCGTGACAAAGCTTGCGAAGCGCCACGCAGTGATTGCGTGCCCTGTGCCCAGTCGCGATCGCGACGCGATGGTGAGGCTCGAGCGCCTGGCGCGATCGAAGGCGGTCGTCATCGACAAGGACGCGCTGGCGGAATTGTGGCGCCGCACGCAGTCGCTGACACTCGCCATGAACGAGTTCGACAAGCTTCGGGCATACGCAGGCGGGGGCCCGATTACGCGCGATCACGTCCTGGAACTGGTGCCGATGCAGGCCGAGGACAGCGTGTTCACGTGGATCGATTGGGCGGTTCAGGGCCAGGTCGCCTCCGTCTTCGAGGCATTAGATGGGCTTGCGCGCCAAGGATACGACGCGTTCTCGCTCATCGCCCTCTTGGCGCGTCAGGTTCGGCTGATGGCCTTCGCGAAGGGAGCTGCCAACTTGGAACAGCGAGCGAAAGAGCTTGGCGTGCACCCATACGCCCTGCGCACGGCCGCTCGACAGTCCGCGCGCTTTCCGGAGCGTAAGCTTGCGAGACTCGTGCGCGTGCTCGCGGATGCGGAGTGGGACGTGAAGCGCGGGCGTTTGGCACCCGAGGTGGCGTTGAATCTCGTGCTCATGGAACTCGCACACGCGGCGAGTACGACGCCGCGCAACCGGGCACAGTAGTGGAAAAGACCTGCATAGAGGTCAGGGAGGCGATTCGGTTGAACGACAGAGGTGTGCCCACGGTCAACGTGATCGGCCCGGACGGAACGCTCCGTCAGGTGCCGTGGACAGCGCCCGAAAAGCCGTCCGCCGCCAAGCTCGTGGCGGATCGGCTGGGCGTGGCCTATACCGATGGGGGAGAAAATGGCGGGATCACGGCCAAGGAGGCCGGGGAGATTGGGGGTCATCTGGGCGGTCCCATGGTCGCCAAGCTGGTGGCGCTGGCGAAGCGCGATCTCGCCCATAGCCATGTGGAACGGCTGATGCAAAAACAAAAAGCGACTCCCGAGAGTCGCCTTTGAGGTCGGCGCGCAGTTACGCCTGCTGCGCCTGCTTTTCGTTCAGCAACGCGTTGAATCGCTTCGCGAGGCGGGACTTTTTGCGCGCGGCGGTGTTGCGGTGGATCACGCCCTTGGTCACCGCTTTGTCCAAAGCGCGCAGCGCCGTGCGGAGCCGGGCCTGCGCCTCTTCCACGTCCTGCGCCGCGAACGCCGCTTCGAACTTGCGGATATGCGTGCGCAGCGCCGACTTGATGGACCGGTTGCGCAGCGTGTTGCGCTTTGTGATCAACACCCGCTTCTTCGCGGATTTGATGTTGGCCATGATGTCACCTCGCTTCTCACAACTCGCCGACGCATCGGCATGGAAACCGGGCCGGGCGGCAATCTACAGACGACAGAGAGTGTAACACATCCTGGGGGACTACCGCAACACATGGGGAGGGCGACCAATGGTCATTTCATGGAACGCGGCGCGGAGGGTGCGCCTGAAGCCGTGCCACTTGCCGATTTCGAGATCGTCTCCTCGCACGGATCTCGCCGTGGAGGCGAGAGAACTGGCGCTTCGGGAAGGCGACATTCGAGGGGTGGAAGAGGAGCGGGAAGAGCATGAGGGCGTGGTGATCACGCGGGTTCGCGTCTCGACGCAGGTCGCCGCGAGGCGCCTAGGGAAGCGGAAGGGCACCTATGTCACCATCGAGGCGCCCGGCATGCGCCGCCGCGACTTCGACCTCGAGGACAGGCTGACGCGCATCTTGGCCGACGAATTGAAGCGCCTTCTGCCTGAGCGAGCGGAGACGGCGCTCGTCATTGGCCTCGGGAACGAACACGTCACGGCCGACGCACTGGGCCCCATGGTCGTGAACCGGCTGTTTGTCACGCGCCACCTGTTCAGTTATATGCCCGAGGTGCTCGGCGACGGTGAGGGCTACCGATCCATCGCGGCGCTCGCACCCGGCGTGCTTGGGCTGACCGGCATCGAGACGAGTGAGGTGGTTCTTGGCGTGGTGGAGCGCATCAAGCCCGACGTGGTGCTGGCCGTCGACGCCCTGGCGGCGCGATCGCTCGAGCGCCTGCACCGAACCATTCAGCTTTCCGACGTGGGGATTCAGCCGGGCGCCGGCGTGGGCAATCACCGGAAGGCCATCGACAAAGAGACGCTGGGCGTACCTGTGATTGCCATCGGCGTGCCGACGGTCGTGGACGCCGCCACCATCGCGAGCGACGCCATCGAGCTGGTGTTTCGTGAGCTCGGGCGGCAGGTGCCGGGCAATGCCGCCAATCGTCTGCTGGATCAGCTGACAGGCCAGGAGAAGTGGCAGTTGGTGCGGGAAGTGCTGGAGCCCATCGAGCAGAACCTCGTCGTCGCGCCGAAGGAAGTCGACGAGTTCATGGAGAACGTCGCCTACCTGATCGCCAAGAGCATGAACGTGGCGCTTCATCCCGCGATGACGCTCGAAGACGCCGACCTGGTGACGCACTGAGGCTCACAGGTCGGCCTTCGCGAGGACGGCGCGCACGTAGGCCTGGGTCTCGGGATACGGGGGCACGCCGCCGTATGCGTCCACCGCTCCCGGGCCCGCGTTGTACGCGGCGAGCGCCAGCGCGACATTGCCCTGATACCGCGCCAAAAGGTCGGCGAGGTAATGGGCGCCCGCGTCGATGTTCTCGGCCGGATCGTATGGCTGCGTGGCGCCATACGCCGCCGCCGTCGCGGGCATGAGCTGCATCAGGCCCATCGCGCCCGCGGGGGAGGTGGCGTTCGGGTTGCTCCCCGACTCCTGTTCGATCACGGCCTGGAGCAAGGCCGGCGGCAGGCCGTATTTGGCCGCCGCCTGGCGAATGAGCGCCTCGAGCGAACCGTTCTGCTCGGTTTCGGCAGGCGCGGGAGAAAGTGCCGTCCCCCAGTTGGGCCACGCTCCGTCATCGGTCGCCGTGTTTGGCATGGCCGCTGCCTCCGGCTGCGCGGCTTGGGCGGTGACCGCGTTTGGCCATTCGGCACCAAGCGCGTTGGCGTACAGGGCGAGGGCATCGGCGAACGATTGCTCCGCGTCGGGCGGGCCGCTTGGTCCCGGGCTCGGCGTGGACGCATAGGCGACGCCGCTTGCGGACATGGGCCACACCACCAGGTCTCCGCTCAACGAGAAACACCCCCTCTCCGTCATTCCTGTCTTTCGGCGCAAGCGCGCGTTGCATGTCGCATGCACCAACGATTCGCGATCCGAGCCTCTGGTTCCTGCCTCTCACGTCTCTACCCGAGTCATAAGTTTGGACAAATGGGCGTAGGCTGTAGAGGACAGAAACTCTACGCGAAGGAAGGAAGCGCAGATGAAGACGACATGGCAGCACGCGCGTCGGCGGCTGAAGCAGGGATTGGCCGTCGCCATCTTCCTGACTCTACTTCTGGGTGCGAGTGGCACCGTATTCAGCGTGGTGTCATCGTTCATGAGCCATCTCGGTACAGGCGTTTCATCGGTGGAGGCGCCGAGTGGATCGACGACGACGGCCGGGACGGTCGGGTTGGGCACCGGATTCGACTCAGGCGCGTTCCCATCGCCCAACGTGGGTTCGCCACAGGCGCCAGCACTCGAGTACTCGAATCCCGCGCCTGCGGGGGTGGCGTCGGGCAATGGGCCGTCACCCGATCCCGAGGACGCCGCGAACAGCGCGCTCGCGGCCGCGATGGACACCGGCGGCGTGTACGTGGGGGAGAAGGTCAGTCACGTGTTCGGCTCCGTGCTGAAGAGCGTGCTCAATGCGCTCTTTCTCAATACGAATTGACCGGAGGTCGCGATGCAATCTCTGCGCGAGAAGCGCCTGCGCGGCGCGTTGGAACTGGAACTGTTCTCGGTGGGCTGGATCACCTGCGAAGCCGTGTTTTCCGCCATCGCGGCCTATCGCGCCGGCAGCTTGGCGCTGTCCGCGTTCAGCGTCGACAGCGCCATCGAATTGGTGAGCGCGATGCTCCTTGTGGTTCGGCTGTACGTGGAGATCCACACCGGCGCGAGCGTGGATCGGCGACATCCTGTAGAGCGGTGGACAAGCGGGTTTGTCGCCGTATGTCTGTTCGCGCTCGCCGCGTATGTGGCCGTGAAATCCGGCCAGGCCATTCGCTTGCAGGAAGGTCCCTCTGTCACCTGGCTTGGGCTCGCGGTGGCCCTCGCGTCGAGCGTGGTCACGCCTTGGCTCGCGGTGGAGAAGCTTCGCTACGGTCAACTCCTCGACAGCCCCGCACTGTGCGGAGACGCCATGTGCTCGTTCACCTGCGGTTACATGTCCTGGACGTTGCTCGCAGGGCTGGCCATGAACGACCTGTTTCACTGGTGGTGGGTCGATCCCCTCGCGGCCTGCGGCATCCTGTATTTTGTCGTAAAGGAAGGTTGGGAGTCCATCGGCGCATTTGTCTCCGGAGACGGGCACACGCACTCTCATTCTCATTGAAATCCCTCACGACAGGGGCGGGCGTGGCGAGTCGCCGCGGCCCGTGCTATACTGATCCATATGACATCGGCAGGCCGCGCACCGGGCGCGGTTTCTTTTGTGCATGGCGGCCTGCATCGTGCGGACGGGCGCGCGGCGCACCGAGG
>Ga0208683_100429_pt1 | contig 16787 bp, 14 predicted proteins | sample BED_Mat_host_9_1_FD_187141 | JGI IMG/M metagenome (GOLD analysis project Ga0208683, IMG submission 187141) | Extremophilic microbial mat communities from Yellowstone National Park, USA - BED_Mat_host_9_15 (SPAdes) (version 3) | ecosystem: Environmental > Aquatic > Thermal springs > Hot (42-90C) >... | reverse complement strand
TTTTAGATATTCTAAAGCAGAAATTTAATCGTGGACCTGATTACTTCGAATATTTGCTGAATAATAAAATACTAGAAAGAACTTCTGATTTCATAATTAGAACAAGTACATGGCTGAGGAAGATACTGGAAATTAGAAACTCTTAAACTGAGAATAGGATTGAAAGAAGAATTCATAAAGTCTATTTGTTTTTTGTAGTACTTAAACTAAAAAAGGATTGAAAGGAGCTTACCACTTAACCCTTGGCCGTCTGAGAAGCCTCGGCCTGTTTGTGGAATACCTATAAGGATTTGAAACTTTTGAGAGAGCCTATCCCTCCAACGGTCCTTAAACTCAGAAGAGGATTGAAAGAGAGCATTTTCCAAACGATTGGAAGCATACTCACTAAAAAACACCGGACTGGATTTGGGCCTACCATGACACGAGACCAAACAATTATCTTCCATTCGCAAAAAGAAGCCTAAACATTGGGTATGAGTATTCCGTCGGTGTGAATTCTGAAAATGTTGCGTATACACTCCCGTTTGATTATCCTATCGGCGTCATCTCAGCGCAAAACACTAAAAGTATTGATTATGATGTGCTGAACTACGTGTACGCTTTGAAAGTTATTCCAATTATCGTTTCGAATGATATCATGCTAAAAATTATTGATGAGTATGAGAGCAGTATTGTAAAATTGCTTGCGGATATTGGTGCATTAAACATCATGTTCAAGGACAGTTTTCTCGATCCTGACTACACATCAATGCCATTTAAAATTATTCGCATCGCACAAGCTTACGCAAGAAGTGATAACACTCTGAAAGTGAAGAATGAGCACGTGAAGAAAGCGTACAACACAAGAATAAACTCAACAAGAATCATAATGAACGAGGTGATCGAAGAGCTAAAAAAATACTACCCATTCGTGATACGGAAAGAAAAATATACAGGATAATTAGAGAAACTGATGGTATTCCCACGATTGTTGTAGAAGCTGGTGTACCAGTTTTGCGACATTTCATAAGACCTTATCCTCCAAGACCTGTTCCGCCTGGCTACAGCATAGGTCACATTAAGGTTACAGCTGGAACACTAGGATGCTTAGTTCGTGATAGAGTTGCAAAGGAAATCTTAATTTTAAGTAATAACCATGTAATGGCTAATTTTAATAATGCTTCTATAGGAGATCCTATCGTGCAGCCAGGACCATATGATGGTGGCTCACATCCAACCGACACCATTGCGAACTTAGTCAGATTTAAGAAGGTGGTCCCAAGGTACAATACTGTTGACGCTGCTGTTGCAAGGCCGATTAGGCCAAACTTCGTAACGCCTAGCATAGCTGGCGGGATCGGTATCCCTACTGGAGTGCGTAGAGTGGACAGAGTTGGAATTTATGTACAAAAGGTAGGAAGAACCACACAGTATACGTCTGGTATTGTAGTAGCCTATAATGCAAGCATATATCCTCTTAATTGGTCTGGTCTAGGCGGTGTAGAATTCATTCAATGCATAGTTACTACTGGTATGTCTGCAGGAGGAGACTCGGGATCTCTTCTACTTGATCTTGATAAGAGAGCTGCTGGGCTCCTATTTGCTGCCATGGAAATCGATGGAAAAGATGGGGTTACATATTATAACGATATTATTAATGTTCAAAATGAACTTAACGTTGATGTTCTAACCCAAAGAGATATTGAAAAGCATTCTATTTCAGTTTCAGATCTGGTTGGCTAGATGAATAGATCCCTCTATATAATAAACATCATAATCTCCCAATTTGTCAGGCAACAATTTCTCAGGATCTTCACATTTCCCTTTCTCTATAGTAACCATTATATAAGGTTTACCATATTTCCATCCTATCCAGTAACCAGTTATAATTCCAGGATGAGAACTTAGAATTCCTTCATATTTTTTAAGATCTTCTAAAGCCTTCTTATATTTCTCTTCATCAAAATCATACTTTGAAGCGTTAATCCAATCAAAGTTAGCTTTTTTCATACACTCTACTTATGATTTTCTTAATATAAAAAACATAATAGTCGCCTCTCAAGAAATGATATCGATTATAATATATTCAGTTGCTTATCAATCTAACATCAACTCTATTATTTTTTGTAACTTAACTTAGGAAGCAATTCTAAAATTCTGAATTGAAACTCTATGTGTAAAATTTCATTAAGTAGCATACGCTACACCGTTGCAAGCGAAACTTACAGGAGTATAGAAGAAGTACTCAGCAAAGTGATAGAAACAGCTACGCAAGCATAAAATAATAATACAATAATCTAATTACTTCACTCATATGACTTTTTAATTTTAAATTATATTTATACGATTACAAAATCTAAACTGTGAATAATAAGAAATTTCTGATAAATGTAGATATGTTAAGATTATTTCTTAGTGAACAGATGGAGGAGTACCCTGCGTTATAATTGTCATAGATATGTTAAGATTATTTCTTAGACGAGCCTGATAATGCTCCAGCAATACCGCTTATTATTGTTATTGCTCCATATGTTGCTAGTCCTACAAGAACGATTTTTCCTAATGCTTCAAAAAATTCCCGTCTTCGCTTTGTTTCTATCCACTCCCTGAACGCTGGCATTAAGCTAGAAAGTCTTAATTTAACCTCATCCAAATTATAGGGATCAAATTCTATAACGGCTATCTGTTTTAGCCCAGTAAGATAAGAGGGTAAACCACCTAAAGAGATTCTTTTATCTTTTAGTATTAAAAGTGGTTTGTCTATACCAAAAGCTATTCCTACCTCAGCATGAAGCCATTCTAAAGTTCTCCATAGCCCTGTTAAAGCATCCCGATATCTTGGAGTGGCGATAGCTATTACTGCATCTGAATCCTTTATCTCCTCTTTTACTTTTACGGGTACTTGTTCTTCTGGAACTTTTACTTCAATACCAACCGTAACTGTTTCGAATCCCCATTCTCTTATCATTTCCACTATTGGATCTCCTATCATTCTATCTTCTCTTGATAAACTTCTAGATACGAACACTTTGTAAAATGGTCTTGGGTAAACACTTATGAAATATTGTTTCTCAGATATGTAAGAACCTAAATCAATCCAACTATTACTAATATACTCATACATATGATACCTTAACGTGTAAATTTTTCTGCCAACAACATTTTTAGGGAAAGAGAGATTAACATTTCCTAAAAATTTATTTTCTCTTGGCAAAACCATGCCACTAATAGACTCAAGATTGTATGTCCCAAAGTCAAATATTAATTCAAGATTCGAGAGATAAAGTGGATTCTCACCTGTATTTTCCATCCAAAAACTTACTAGAGCTGCTTCTCCAGGTGAATAACTAGCCTTATTAAAGTTCCATCTTATAATCCAGTTTGCCATGAAATTATATAATTAAAAATTTATTTTATTTTTAAATTTTTCGAAATCAGTTATATAAATTTATACCAATTATTATTTCTTTTTCAGTCATAAGCGTTTTAATATTCCATATTGTATCTTTTAACTTTAATGCTTCCTCCTTAACATTCCATTCCTTTTTTGATAATTTTAACTTATTCAAATCCTTTTCTAAGTCTCTCCATCTTAAAAATTTCTTGACGTTATCCATACAATTTTGAAGCTCATCTATTGTCTCCTGAGCGATAATATATCAACCTTTTTTATCTATGTTCCAACCATTTGTAGTTTTACCTATGCCTCCAGTATCTTCAGCACGTTTTCTTAGTTCGAAAGCGTGAATAACGCCTCAAATAACTTTTATCTGGATAACACTCGTACCATACAAAAATTGACTCTATTTGCTCTTCACCTATCACAGGGCAGAAAAAGCCTATTTCATCGTAGCTACTGTAACTTTCTGGATCGCATATATAATAGATATGAGCATTGCTATCTATTCCTGCTAGAAGAATATTTATGTTCAGCTGAAACTGCTCTATCTTACTCTTATAGTTGAAACAATCAAATCTTGCAGAATTCTATGTTTGGAATAAAAATCATCTATGGAATTAAAGCCTAACGGCTTTAAAATTTGACCAAGAATTCTATTTAGCCTTGTTTCATGATACTTCTCTGTAAATCTCTTTGCTATATTCAAAATATATGGATTAGTTGTTCTTATAAATTCATTCCTAACATCCATGATTAATTCGGATTCGAGAATAGTTCTCGCCGTTAATACCATAGCGTTGTTTGCAATTCTTTTATCCTTAACCTCATGTTCAAAAGTCAAACTAGCTCTTTCAACCATTCGATCGGAAAATAAGATAATAGCTTCTCTATTCTCACAAATTGCAGCAATTAATTATGTCATATCTCTCACTTATTCTCTTAAATATAAACTTACCTTATAAATTTCATAACTCTTAGCACATTTTAAAAAATAAAGAAATTTATTCTAAGTATGAGATTGTTAAGTAACTTACATGAATGCTTATAATGTAGCGAGATCTTAAACGTAGTAAGCGAAAAGAAAAAAGGAAGATTGTTAAAAATTAGAGGTTGGAAAGAAACTTTTCTACGGCTTCTTTGATTTTTTCCTTACGTATTTTAATAAACTCTTCCACCTTTTCGAGTTTCCATAATTCTCTGTTTTCAGGTATATAGTGAGCACTAAGTATTTCAGATGAAACTCTTCGAAGATAGTTTTCCGGAAGTTCATCCGATAATTTTTGATTACTTCCATGAGTAAGTAGTGTTAGGTTGCCTATATCATCTACCAACCTAGCATATTCTGACCCACCTAAATGTTTCCTAGGAAAAATGTGATGTAATGTAGAATTCACTTGTGTAAGGGGCTCACCTGATAATAAGTCTTTAGCATTTAATTGTTTTAAGAGCGCGTAGAGAAGAAGTGGGTCATGCTCACCCTCATCAATGTATGCTAATATTCTCTCTTTAAGGTCACCCTCTTTACGTCTAATATTTTCAATTAGATCATGATAATTTCCACCATTTCTTATCGTCTCTAAATCATCGTTCAGCTTTGTCTCGGCACTAGCTGAATATCTTCCGAAAAATGATGCTAGAATAAACCACTTAAAAAGACCCTCCCCTTCTTGAGGAATCACAGTAGCACGTTTACGTATATAATAGGCCATTACGGGAATAACATTTTCGGTAGGTAAACGATTAATACCATATTTCTGTAAAATTTCAATGCTCAGTAGTATACATTCACTAACTTCCTTTCTTATGTTTTCGAGTTTCGTCTTCTTTCCTTCTAGAACTTCCTTTAACTTTCCTGCTTGCTCAAAAACTCTACTTGCTAATTTTACTTTTCCGTCTGTAAGAAAGGATACAAAGGTTCTAATCAATATTCCATAATCTATATCTAAAGGTAGTCTTGCAGAGAAATCTCTTAATTCCTTCACTAAACCTGTATATGCTATTGCGATCATTGTCGAGTATACATCAGTTCCTCTTACACGGGTGCCAGCAAAATTTGTTCTAACAAAGATATTTCCTAAATCATCAAGGTCAAGATCTTCTGACAACTCATGCACAAACACTCTATAGTCCTCTTTAAAAGTTGCCCAAAGCGTTGATATTCTTTCTTGCTCATCTGGACTAAAACCTTTTTCTCTTAACAATTTTTCTAGGTCTGACCTCTTTTGAACCTGTAAAAGTTCAGAGAGCTTAATCCAGTTTTCTCCCATAGCGGGTTCCCTTAACTCAAATTTTTCATTCAAAGGATTAAACCAAATGTTGAGTCTTTTAGTTGTTTCTTGACCACCTCTAATAGTTTTTACCTGCCCCATCATAATTAAAACTAAAGATAAAAGTCTTTGCTGGCCATCAAGAACCCAATAACGTTTATTTTGAGATCGTAGTTGTGAAGGTATTTTATAAAATACCAATAACCCAATTGGATAACGTTTGTATATCGACTCGGCTAAGTCTCGTACTTGGTTATTAGACCATACAAATTCTCTCTGAAATTCGGGAACATCTATTTCTCCATTTCCAACCATCTCAACAAGTTCACGAATTCTGTACTCTGGCAAAAGCTTCACCCTATAAGTATTTCTTACCAAAAATTATATTTCTTACCATATAAAATGTGAGACATTACATAAGAAAGCATAAAACAATCCCAAGTATTTTTTAGAAGAAGATAATATAGTGATTTAAGACTCTTCTGGCAATTAATTGCAATTAATATATTATGTTTAGATTTAAATTAGATCTTCTTAAATTTGATTCCAAACAGGTTAAGTTTAACTTGTGCTTATTAAGATTAGAAGGTGGTGTTTGGAGCAGAAATCTCAGTTCCTGATACCTTGCGTGATTTCAAGTGTTAGGTAAGTTTGAGGTTTCTGTTTCCTTAATATTAGTCTAAAGAACCTCTGCATCTCTAATCCTAAAGCAAAACAATTGTAGCTTTAGATATGTTTAGTAAATAGATAAGGATGAAGGCTATAATCAAAAGTTACTCTGCAACTTCAACTTTATAGGGGTGAACAGTATGCTTAAGGTTTATGTGTATAACGAGAACAAATATTATAAAAGTCTTTTTCATTTGCATAAAAATAAATTATAGTAATTTTCATTTTATTTAATCAAATGGTATAAGAGCGGGATTTATCTTTTTAAGAAACTTAAATAGCTTTTCTGAAGAAATTAAATCATCAAAATTATGAGCTAAGATTTTTTCATATTCTTTTTTAGAGTACAAAACCGGTATATCTCTACCAGTTATATCAGGATATTTTCTCTTAATATGTGCATTTGAAAGCCATTGGTTAAGAGAACGGTAATCATTACCTAAATATTGGTACAAATCAAACCACTTTTTGTTGTAGATTTCCCAAAATTCTTGTTTAAATTTGCTTAAAATTCTCAACCTTTCCAGCATGAATGGTACGTCAAATTTAAGGTTATTATAACCGACGATAGTTTCATGAGTTTTAGTGATTTCTCCTACAACTTCTAAAATCATTTTTGCTTCATCCCCAATTTCCCAAATTTTCCTTTGTTTTACCTTCTTACCTTTTTTCATTCCAATCACTATAACCATGCTTTCATAAGGATCTAAGCCGGTTGTTTCTATATCAAATGATATTACCACGTCATTTTCTTGACAAATTTTCTTTTCTTTTATATAAATTTTATCAGAAAAATTTCTCTTTCTAAAATAAATGCTATTCGAAATATTTAATGCAAATAAATCTAAAAATTTTAATGAAAAAATTATATAGTGTTAAGAACTAAAGAACGGTGCAAGCTCTATTCATCAATTTTTGACCAAATTCAAATCGAATAAAAAATGTTGTAGCTTGTTATAATACACCTATAATGATTTGAAGCAAGTTACAATTAATGATTGCCCGATGCTATGCGGAACTCCAAATATTCTTAGAGCAGCTTTCCCTTGCTCAGTTAAAATCACTTCACTTCTTCTTCCAGAATATTCTACCTTGACATAATCCTACTCTTTTTTTAAGGGATTAAGTATAGCGCGTAGTTGACTGTGTTTAGTTACTATTACCAAATTTTAAAATCTTTTCTTAAATTTATCTATATAATCTAATACTTTTGAAAATCTAGTTTTTTTAATTATTTGCTTTAAGTAATTTTCGTATTCGCCATTTTTGATCATTATCTTGGTTTTTTCAATTTCTTTTTGATATACCCATGCGTTATGTAAAGCTCTTAATGTAAAACTATTTCTTAATCCTTCTAATCCTTCTTTCTTACACGCTGGACACTTACATTCATCAAGAATTCTGAGTTCTTCTCTTTTAAGATTAGAATAATATTTGTGTCTTTTTCTTGGAGTAATATATCTATCACCTATTTCCGGAAGTTGGATAGCTCCAAAGGCAGCCTTAATTCTCCACGACGAACTATCGAGCGAATTAGCTCCAGCATAAAACATTAAATGCATTGTTAGCGTGCTTCCTATACCAAATACATGAATAATTTTATTGGGCAACAACGTTTTTACAAATGAAACTATCTTCACTACATTATAAATTCCTCCAACTCCTTTAGTATTGAATACTGAAGGGACCAAACTACCAATGCCGTAAATGTTAAATTCCCCAATTTTTTGCAATTTTTTAACGAATCGTTCAATAGAATCGAGATTATATCCATGAATAACAGGAATCAACTCAGGATTGGGGGTTTGCTTTGCTTTAGCCATATATTTCGTATTTTCCAATGTTATAATCATTCTTTTTTGTATCTCTTCACGAGAAAGGTTAGGAACCAATGGAAAATCTAGAATGACACCAAAATTTGGTTTACTCTCTTCATAAAGTTCTAAAATCTTAATAGGTTTTATCGTTAATTTTCCTTTTTTCATGAAAAGATAACCGCCAGAATCAATAGCGATCAAACCATCAAAGTTCATATAATTATGCGCTCCTCTATTTTTAATATGATTACTTTCATAATGATTTTGAAGTATTTCATACGCATTCAACATTAACCCATTAATCTTGAAAAAAAGCCAAGGTTTTGGATATCCTTTTAGCGTTTGTGTAAACCATAAGAAAGGTGTTTCAATTCTCATCTTTTAGCTTTTTTCTTAAATAATTAATCAGATATTCTTGAGCGAGAGGATGCGCGACACCATACATATCCCATGCTAATCGTCCATGAGCTAATACAATTTTAGATACTAACTCTTTACTAGGTAAAATTTCAACATTCAAATTAGCAATTTGAGATGCTTTTTCAATAATTCTTCGATGCGTATGATCATCTCTTATCTTTAAATAAGACGAATATGTTTTGACAAATGCTATAATTTTAGGATGATTAATTTCTTTCTTTAACCTTTCAAAAAATCTAGCTACATAACAAGCCAAAAGATTTATACTTTTTTCTAAGTATTCTTTAGAGTAAGGTTGTGAATGCCGACGACACCACCATTCAAATAACCCAGGACAATCATACCATCTATTCTTCCAATCATGCCATTTTGTCTTTTTTCCATAAAATTCTTCTGGGACAATCCCAAAAGGTTCTGATATGGTTAATACATGAACATATTTTCTCTTTTCTCCCAGTTTTTCTAATGTATTAAATAAAATTTTGTAAGAACGAGATTTATGATAAGGTTTTGTAGCCGAGCATGGATATATTAAGAAAATTTTTGCAGACGGTGGTACATAATAATTTGTAATGAAAAATAACCATCTTTTTACTTCTTTATTTCTTGTTAGCGCCATATAAACTTCCTTTGGATTACTAAAACGGAGCGAAGAAACAATATTCATGGATCTGATGAACTCATTCTCACATTTTATTTATAGTATGATATTAAAATCCTACCGCTAGCGAAATAAATTCCTTTTCTGAAATAGCTAATATTATTTGTTTGACCTCATCAGGAGGTTTTTCGATTTCTTGTGATATTTTCTTACAAATTTCAGTTAAGGGCAACCATTTCCCCGTTCTAGAAACTGAAAATTCAATTATCTTTATTAAAATTAATGTTTCATATTCGTTCAAATCTTTTATCTCCTTAATTAACTTCTCTCTTTGTTTGCGTTCTTCTTCTAATATAGTTGTACGTGTTATACCGAGGGAAGAAGTATCAATAGGAGGTTGCTTAAGTATGTCTTCTAACCAAGTAGAATATGTTTTGTATGAAGTTTCTAGTCCTTCTAGTATTTTTTTGATTTCATTCTTATCAGATTTCTCCAATTTTGGAATGACAAATTCTTTAAATCTTTGTACCGAAGCAAGATTCGTAGTTAAGTAATGCTGGATTTCTTCGAATAATTTTTCATATCGCTTAAGTAAATTTTCGGCTTTTTTGTTAAGTTCCGTCAACTGTTTTTGTTTTTCATCGCATAATTCGTTGAGTTTATTGAAATCAATTAATTCAAAATTATCATCCTTAAGGATTTCCGATATGTGGTTATATTCGTTCAATATTTCTTCCTTTTCATCAACTAGATTTTTAGGCATATTTTCTTCCCAAAACTTTTCATAAAACCTTTTATGCTTTTCTAATATATTCAGGAATTCAATTAAACCATTTTCTATTTGATTCAATGAAATTATATCCCTTTTTATATCCTTTGCTTGATCAATTCCGTTTCGTAGATGTTTGACATGTTTTTCTATAGTTTCTTGCAACTCTTGGATGGTAAGTAGGGTTATATTCGATGGGAATGGAAGCCGCCTTATGTAGTTATTTTCTATAAGTAGTTTTAAAGCGCGTGTTAAATGAGATGAAAGTTTTTCGTGTTGCATCATTTCAATCTCATTAATTATTTTCAAAAATTCATTAGTTATGTTCACCGTTTCTTGTGATAATTCTTCTAATGACTTGATGGTTTTCTTAAAATTATTAATTTTTTCTTGAATTTCTTCTCTTTTTTTATTAATTAACATATATTTTGCAACAGTCCATTCTCCTTCTACTTTTTCCTCCCTCATCTTTTCGTCAACATCAGTCCATAAATGTTTAGTTCTAGTAGGATCTCTTGATTTTTTACTTCCTATTATCCGTTCTATTTCATTTTCTAAGACATTAATTTGTTCTTCCGCAGTTAACATTTCCTTAACTTCGTTCAATCTAGATACTATTTCCTTTAGTTCTCGAAGTTCGATTTTTGTAGGAATACCTTTTATAGACTTTTTTATATTCTCATATATTTCATTGAATTTTTCCTGAAGATTATTTACTTCTAAGTCTAACGAAGAAACAATTTCCTTACTTTGGTTGATTGCCAACTTAACTTTTTGAACATAGTAACCAAACCATTTTACTAACTCCTTAACGATGAAAACTCGAGATCTGACCAAATCTTCATCACTTGCATGTGATATTTCTTTAAATAAATCTTCAATAATATCTCTCATATCAATTAATGAAATAATGTGCCATTCCCTTTCCTTCCAAGTTAAAATATGCGCAAATGATAGCCAGATTTGTTTAGGTAGGTTTTTATAATTCTCAAAATCTTTACTAATTTTATCTTTTAATTCTTTAATATGATGTGGATGTAATAATTGTATATTGTCCTTATTCTTTTGTATTAACAATTTACGTTCCATATGTTCAAGAATCGAATCAAAGCTTTTAGATGCTGCTTCTCTGAATATAAAATGCTTCGCTAAAGTTGATTTTGTTGTGGTTTCACCATAATGCTGAAGAAGCTCTTTGATCCGCTCTTCGGCTGGATGTTGCTGAAGATGAAATTTTCCATTTTCTTCCTTTAAAAAACCATAGTCTTTCAAAACCTCTACATACCCTTTTAATTCTTTATTTCCCATATCTGGTATTATTTCACTTTTTATTCCAAACGGTAACAAATTTCTCAATTTCCATCCATATTCACAACTTTCTTCAATAGTCATAGGTTTACCCAATGTGTTAATAAAGAATCTACATGCTAGTGCTGTTTTATCTACAAAGCCTTCACAAGTTAATAGATAACCTTTTGTACTCATATTTTCAATCCATTTTTCGATCAATGCCTTTAAATCAAATTTATCAATTAAACCTCTATAGGTTCTGCTAAGTAATGATTTGTCAATTTCTTCTCCTCTAATCTCTGCTAATGAAATGACTAATAATTTGACCAAATCACGGTGTTCCGCACCAACTAATACAATTTGAGGAATATTCTGAATGTATTCTAAGACTTCTTGGCTTGGTTTTTTATCCGTTAAGATTACTATCAGATGTAAACCTTGTTGATATATTTCATCTGATAAATTTTTAATATCCTCTTCTGTAACTGTATATCTTTTAACACCAACTAAGAATCTAACGGTAAAACTTTTTGTCGGATCCGAGGGTAGTTTGATTTCAAAATTAAATGGTTCTTTCATATCATTCAAATGTTGAACCTAGATTTTTAATCAAATCTGCTAAAGTGTTTTCGCATAAAGAAATATGATGTTCGTCATTTATCTTTTCATATGCTTCTTTCCACAGTTCCAATCTCTTATTTTTATCCTTAATAAACTCCAGTTCTAGGAACTCAGGATTAGGATATACGTGTTCAATAAGTTCAGGCGAGATAAGATAATAAGTCTCTTTACTCGAGTATTTTGAGATCTTCTTTAAAATAAATTGTGCATCCGTAAAGTCAAGCGATGGAAATAAAATTCTAAGTATTCGAGCTTCTTGAGCCTCTTGAGGCACAAATGTAACAAGTTTAAGTTTATTTGAATTATCACTTATTAGGAATGAAAGGAAATAACGCCTCAAATCTTCTTGGATTTCATCTATTGGTTTAGAAGATTTACTAAGTTTAAGTATTAAAGGGCCATTAAGCACTCTCGATTCTTCTACTTTATTATTTGCTATTCCGTAGCACTCTTTGATTTGAGATTCACTAGCATTCAATCTTATACTAAGTTCAGATAATGAAATAGGAATCGGTTCTCCTATTAGTAAACAGATTAACTTTTTCAATAAATTTGTTTTATTAAGATCACCTTTAATGTTTAATATGTTCAGAATCTTGTTCTCCAAAAAATCTCCGTCTAATGCTGGAACTTGAGAACCAAAAATTGATATGTTATAGTTTTTTAGAGCTTTTATTATCATCCATCCATCGATTCTTTTTAAAACACCTTTATATCCTTTTTCGCTCGCTTGATTCTTTACATCTTCAATAACTTGTTGAAGCACTTTTATCATACTTCTAGGACTGCCATGTCCGGCGTATACAATTGCGTAGGCTACCCCTGAATTCACAAATGGATGAGGATCTGGTACTTTGCCCTCGTACATATATTCTATTAATCTATAAATAAACATAACAGCTTCTTCCTTAGATGGATGCTGGAGTTCTATAATGGTAAGTCTATCTAAAAGTCCTCCCATTTGTGTAGATAATCCTACTAGTCTATTAAAAGCATCAGGTGTACATGCCAAAATGAGGTGCAAATTTCCACGTAGGATTTCTTCCTTTTGATCTAACAATTCACGAATCCCAAGTAATATATCTTCTTTTACAGGAAGTCGTTCTAATTGTTCTAATTCGTCGATGAAAAAGATAATTTTATTTTCTTTCCCTAATTGATTAATTACTTGCTTTATATACTCAAAGTTATCTATTTCATTGTTGACTCTTATAAATTTCTTCGCTTCAGGACTTGACTTTTTCTCTTCCCATATCGCTTCAAAAAGCGAAGCTAAAAAAGCTCTCCATATAACAGGATCTTTTTTTCCTCTTTTTTCTCTTTCTTCAAAAATCCTAGCGATTGTAGTTGCAACTACGTCAAATGTATATATCTTTTTATCCTTCAACTCCTTCCCTAATCTTTCTAATTCATTTGCAATAAAGTTTTCATAAGCGTCAGTTTTTCCTTCACCCCACCACGCTTTAATGACACAGGCATAGATTTTTTCTGCATTTAAACATGCGTTTATAAAATTAAGCAAATCTCTTTCTGCGTCCTCGCGACAAGGCAATTTTGCATATTCTCGAATTCCAGCTACAGGTAACCCTGTTAAGGGTAAACTCCTAGCTGGTGTCTTAACAAAATTTTCAATTTCTCCCTTCTTATCTTCCATAGCTACTCTCTGATCTTTTTGAGGGTAATCCTTGTGCAATTTCTACTTTACCTGCTTTTTGTTCAACTTTTCTATCGATATCTTTTCTAATACGAGCTAAGATTGGAAGCCCACTTTTAATAGCTTGACCTGTTATTATTACATAACCTGCATCTAATTTGGTAAGTCTTCTTTCTAATGAGGCAGGCAAACCTCCTGTTACTTTTTTAACAAATGACACATCACCTGGAGCAATCCTATGAATTAAAAACGTATTACACATACTAATTACTACGGGATCGACATATGAAGGACGTTGTGTTATTAAACAAAGGCATAAGCCGAATTTTCTGCCCTGCGTGGCGATTTGTTGTAAAATATCCCTAGCTAGCGAATAACCTATTTTATATTCAGCTAAGTTAGGACAATAATTTTGAGCTTCTTCCAGAATAAAAAGTAATGACTTTTGAGCTTCTTGCTTAATTGTTTTATAATATACAAACCTCTTAAAAAGTACGTAAGCGATATAGTAAACGATAAACTGTTTTAAATGAAGCGGATAGCCGGGCGCACCTGCTGCTGTAAAATCTATTATTAACATTCCACCATTATTTATAAGATCATCAACTATTTGGTCGGTAAATGGTTCAATTGTTCTTCCAATCAATCCATAATTCTCAACCACATCATGTCTAAATGTATCAAGTTGTCTTTGAATTGCATATGCTGTTTGTGCATGTATACTAATTCCTTCTGGTGGCTCTTCTACGAAAGAATATAGTCGGTCATAAACCGTTTTATCAGTAAATAGAACATTTAAATCATAAATTATTTTTTTATCAATCATGTGTTTTAATAACGCGCCTAAGCCAGAAGCTTGTAATTCCCTTCCTGTAACATCACCAGCATAATATGTAATTATAGCTTCTGCCAAATCGCGAAGAGATTTTTTGAACACATTTAAATCCACATTAAATAGTTTTAAAAACTTATTTGGATCCTTAACTTGTTTAACAGGAAATGTTAGCTGGGCGCTTGTTGATGAAAAAACATAACGAATTACTTTTGGGCATGCACCTAAATTACCATTCATAATAAAATGTTCCCAATAATCTACATAATCACCATTAGGATCTATCGCAATAACAGGAAAATGTTTAATTGTCTCTTTTCCGCTTTCTCTCCATTTGATCTCAGAAAGTTTTTCGATAAGGGTACCTACATTATAAGATTTTCCGCTTCCGGTTATTCCAAAAACTGCTACATGCATAGGTAACGCTTGGACATCTAGAAGTACCGGCAAGTTTTCATAGCCTCCTAAAATACCGTATTCTATGAGCATATCGTCCTCCTCTACACCAAAAATATCCTTGGCTAAAGTTTTAACATCTTCAATAAGTAATACCTTGTCGCCTGCTTTAGGTGGAAAGCGAATGTCTCTTTCTTTTTCTATCCCAAAAAGAAGTTCAATTTCAGCAACTTCGAACTTTCTGCTAATATCTCCAGGAATAGGCATACCTCTTCTTATGGCTTCCGTTAAAAATCCTCCCGGCTCATAAGACTCGTCGACAGGTTTGATTGCTTCTACTCTAGCTAATATATCTCTTTTTCCATCCTTTGTATATGATCTCACAAGAACAAGCATTCCTTCTTTAAGGGTACCTCCTTCAGCATTCATAATAACTTGGCATATAGCTTTTGATGTACTTGCATCACTTAATATTATGCCTACAACATTGTCACTTTCATATGACATATTAAACACTCCTCGAAAACATTCCAAATATATTCGCTCCTTCTTCACAGGAAAGTGCTCTTGTCATAAGTTCTCTATACAAATATTCAGCAGCCCCTTTTTTGATATTACAGCGATTATGAGCGGCTAGTACAGGAAGCGGAATTTTTACTCCAGGCATCCACCATGCTCTGATAGCATTACAAACTTTGACACCTATTTCTGAAGCATTATCTTCGTTGGCAAAATAATCTACCCCTAAGTATATTCCCTTGACGCCAAAAGTAAGGTATATGCGATATATCCATTCTCCAGTCCATTTTTTATATTCAGCAACTATCTCTTTAGGTTCAGTTATTTTAATTGGAATTGTCTCAAACATGTGCCCTTCTAAGTAAAGTGAAGAAAAAAGAAATGGAATTAATTGCATATCTTGCCCAAATCCTTCCGCTATTTTTGCAATATTTTGTAATTCTTCTTGATTTTTTAAGAAATCTAGAAAAAGATGACCTTCCAGCCTTTTAACACAGCCTATAACTAATGCTCCGTTTTTTTTACAAGCTAAAAGTGCATTCGCTCTTTCTTCAATATATCCTTCATAAAGTTTTTTATTAGGTGGATCAATCAGAGGTCCATCGATCATTATTAAAATTTCCTTTTTTCCAATAGCAGCTTTAAATAACGAAGAGTTGACAATTTTTTGGATTGCTACAACTTCATACTTATACATTTCTTCTTGAACTTTTCGAATTGCTTCCTCAGGCGTAAGGTCAGCTATTTCAAAAATTTCGCAAGGTGCGTTTGGATCATATACTATTTTACCATTAATACCATCGAAATATACGATAGCTGTGGTTATGGGGCAATAGTATTTGTTCAATATTCTATATGGGAGTTGTCTACTTGAATCAATTCCTATAGTTAAAGCATTTCTGTATCTATCTGAGAGATTTGGATTTTCTTTTGCAACTTTTATTACACCTCTTTCCATTAATATTTTTGCCAATTCATGGGATACCTCCCATCTGTCAGTTAAAAAAATTCGCAAATTATTACTTTTCTTTATTGTTTCTTCCAGAAGAGTCAAAGCAACATCACTTTCTATTTCATAAAATTGTCTTTTTGCCCAAACATCATCGTAATCAAATTCTTCAATAATATCATTCTCAGGCATAAATTACACTAATCCATTTATCTTTTAATTGAATTATAAATTTTAATGTTTAACTAAAGTTTTTAGTCTAGACGGTTAATAGACGGATAGCAGAATACACTCATTATTCAAGTCACAACATTTGCCTTCCCTTAAAGGAATAAGACGATAATTTTGGACATTCTTAATAACCTAGTAATGCAGGGCCTTTACCAGATCTACTTTTCTTTACCTTTCCTTAAAGCTGAGATTGAGAACGCAATTTATCGATTTCTGAAGGTAAATGAATTGTTAGCCACTCAACATTTTTTGCTTCAACAATCTCTTTTATCTTTTTCTGCTTTTCTGATAGTGTTTTTGTTTCACCGCTTTTTATTTCAATAAAGTATATTTTTTCAGGGCTACCTTCAGTAAGTCCTTTAAATGCTATGAA
>Ga0208683_100425_pt1 | contig 16888 bp, 32 predicted proteins | sample BED_Mat_host_9_1_FD_187141 | JGI IMG/M metagenome (GOLD analysis project Ga0208683, IMG submission 187141) | Extremophilic microbial mat communities from Yellowstone National Park, USA - BED_Mat_host_9_15 (SPAdes) (version 3) | ecosystem: Environmental > Aquatic > Thermal springs > Hot (42-90C) >... | reverse complement strand
GTTTGTCTCACTTTGCAGATAAAAATTCAAGAGGGAGAGTTTAAGAAGAAGTTGAGAAATTCAGAAAGGGGAAGAGAGGAGGAGAAAAGTTATAAATTTGTCAAAATTCGGAAAAAGAAAAATATGATAAAAAATGATTAGTTTAGAAAAGAAATATCTAATTATGAAGAAAATAATTGAATATTTGAGAAAAAAAGGCGGGAAAGCTTTAATGACAAATATTGTAGGAGAAGTTATTTATTTAGCAGATGGTCAAGCTTCATGGAGAGAAATTGAAGATATTGTTTTTGAATTGCAAAGAAAAGGGATTTTAGAAATTTCGCAAATTTGGAGTAATGAGTATGAAGTAAGTTTGAAGAAGAGAGAGATAGAGAAGTAGAAAAATAGAGAAAGATTTAAAAATGAGAAAAGAGAAGAGTATATCGGTGATATGAGATATGAGTAAGGAAGAAGAAAAAATAGATTCGTTAGATTTAAGCGAATTAACGTTAGAAGAGAGGAGAGATTTGATTTTAAAAGTTATAAAAGAGGGAAAAGAAGAAGCAAAGTATATATTGATGTTAAGCGAATACGATAGACCTGGACCGAGTTTTACAGATTACGCAACAATTAAAGTGCTTTACGGCGAAATAGAAAGAGTTATGATGAATCATGTATATAGCTATCCGACGACAAATGAGTTTCTGTATGCTATCATACCAAAGACCAGAAGTGTTGTATTGCTTTATAAGAAAGCTGATGATTATGAAGGAGAGTTAGAGGAGCATGCTAAATTATATATCTTTGCATATCCAGACGGTTGGAAGTCAATCGATTTATATTAAGCTATTTCTTTTTTTATTTTTTTCTAATCTTTAGCTTTCTAGTTTCTACTATTCTTAATTCTCTAGTTTTGTGTCTAATTTTCTCCGTGAATAAAATGTAATATTATTTGAAAGATAAGAAAAATGAAGTATAAAAAAATAGATTAAGATTAAATTTTAGAAATAAACACTAAATAGATATTGTTTGTTTTGAGCTAAGAAGATATCGGTTTCAGTTTCGCTTTGCTTAATTATGATTTCTATGTCTTTTAATAATGCTTGTCTTCCGAACTGTAAAATAATTCTCATTTGATTTTTCCCTTCAATTGTTAGAAAAACAATATTGAATGCGAATATTTTTTTACTTACTTTTATAAATCCTTTTATACTCATGTTGCCTCGGTTTAATGCTATTACTTCTGGAGTTTCATTAGTTTCAAAAAAATACATTATTAGGTTTTGAATATCACCTTTTGTCATGTTTTTTATTATCTGATTTACAGTTTGTCTTGCTTTTTCTACTTGTTCAGGTTCCATTTTTATCACACTTATATTTTAGAGATTTAGATATTTAAATCTTTCTCTAGAACAATTTCCCATAGCAGTAGTTAATAAATTCGCAATTTGTGCAGAATTTGTTATTTAGTCCTGGTACTTTTTTATAATCAGTTTGACTTAAATATTCCTTCATTTTCTTTATCCAATCAATTGCTTTTTTGACATAAACTTCTAGAAGAACATCATCAATTTTCAATTGTTTGACTTCTTTAGTTGTCCTATTTAGATAAATGATATATACATTATCAATTTTGTAATTTTGTTTCTTTAAGAGATGATAGTATATTGCAATTTGATATAAGTGATATTCTTTAATTTGATAAATATCATAGCTAACAGTTTTTAATTCAATCAAATCATTCCCACAAATTAAATCAATTCTTGCAGAGATTTTCATTCCTTCAATTTCATCATTTATTATGACTTCATTTTTACAATTCAATTTTTCAACTAGATAGCTTTCAATATGCTGATGATATTGTACTCCTAAATCCATATAAAATTCATTTATCTTTTTCTGAAAAGTTGTTTTTCTAGAAAGATAACTTCTTCTGAAACAAATTCCAACTTCTGACGGGAAAATTGTATCTTCCGGATATTTAACATTAAAACTTTCTTTAATTATATCTTCATAATTCATTTTTATCACTCTGATAAATTGAAATATCTCATTAATAATGATATCTGTTTACAAATTTCTTCATTTTGTCTTTGTCCAATTCCGATATCAATTCCGAGAGCTTGCAATAATATTTGGATATCAATACTTTGTTCTTGTCTCCTAGATTGTAAATTATCGCAATTTATATAATTTGTAGTTTTGTTAATTTTGTCTTGAATTAGTTCAACTAAAGCTCTAAGAATTGAAGGATATAGAACTCTTGCGTTAATAATTTGGTCGTAAGTTTTTTTGAGTGCAATTTGAATAATATGGATTCTATCAAGAATTGCCGGCGTAAATATTTCATAATTTTGTAGATAGTCTTCAACATCTGGAGTTGCAAGTCTGTTTATCGTATAGGCGTAAGGATTTCCGGCATAAATAATCGGTAAACATTTCTGAATAATTGCAGATTTTGATTCTGTTCCACTACCTCTAGTCCAAATACAATTTTCAATTCCAGTTGATAGAGTTGAATTTATAGCGTTCAAGTTATTTTTTGACAAATTATCTTTCCAAGTTTGGATTTCATCAAAAATTAGCCCATTTGATAGAAATACTGCTCCGTACATATTATTTCTCGCATCATAGACTAAATTCGCATAAGTCGGGGCTTCAGTGTAATATCTGAAATTGAAAACTTCTTGTAATATCATAAATGTTGTAGTTTTTCCGGTTCCTCTATTTGAAATTTCAATATAGTTAATTTGTCTTTTAGTAATCGGAGATTTAAAGAGCGGGAATAATCTCGGCAAGAAGAGGAAAATGTCATTTACGTCCATTTTAGTTGGGTCATATCCGAATGCTTGCAGTAGTAAAGCATATAATTGATGTTCTGCATCAGCTTCTTCAAATAATTCTTTTGCAATTTCATAATTATTCGGCGGTTCAATACTATAAATATCATAAATGTACCAACTATCTGTCCCTTTTCTAATTTTGACAAGCATGTAAGAGGAAATTAAATTATAAAAGTCCTCTGGATTATTAGCGATAAGGTGAGGGTCAAATTCAGCAACAAAGCCATTTTGAAATCTTGCAAGTACTTGGTTATCTTTTACTTTAAAGTTAGTAATCTTTGAGACAAATTTTACTTCATCATTAAATAACAAATAGCTTTGAAAATATTGATTATCAATTCCGCGTTTGTAAGCCTTTAAAATTTCAATTCTCTTTCTTTCTTCAATTTGTTTTTCTCCTATTATGATATTTAAAATTCGCTCTGTATCTCTCGGATTATAATAAAAAGAGTGAGAGATTTCTTTTTGAAGGAAAGAATTTTGAGACATGAAAAAAAAGATGTGATTTGACTTTTTTAAAACTCATCTTCCACGTTCTTTTTTTGTGATTTCTTAGATTGTTGATGTTGTTCTTCTTGTAAATCAAGTTCTTCTTCTTGGACAGTGTTATTATTCCTTCCAGTAAATTTTACATATTCATTTAACAAATCTGCATATTTTGATAAGAATTCGCTAATTATTTTTAAATCTTCAGCATCATTTGCTGTTATTCCTATTTGTTTTCTAAAATTATTTTGGGAATGTATTGTCATACTGTATCTTACAGAATTTCCGTTCGGTACTGCATTCAGCTGAACGACAAATCTCTTTAATCCTTTTATTTTTAGCACTCTGCTAACTACTTTATTTTGGCTTTTTGCTTGGCTTCCGATGTTATCTATTATTTCTTTTAGGCTTGCCATTAAGATAGCTATAGAGTTTGACAAATATAAAATTTAAGAATTAGCAAGAATTTACAAAAAAAGAGTTAAGATAAAAAAAGATTTAACTTATTTGGAATATTATATTTCTAACTAGAGTTGATATTGGCATTTTATATTTTTTTGCTAATTCTTCTAGTTTTTGATAATATAATTCATCCACAGTTAGGCTAACTCTTTCGCTATAAATTTCTAAATCCTCAATTCTTCTAATCTGTATGTTTTCATTCAAAATTCTATCTACAATTTCTGGAATTTTGTCTTTATATTTTTCAAAAATCCCTACTTTACTTCTCGGTAGTCTTATGATTATATGTCTTTTTACGTTTTTCATTATTCTAAGTCTTTGCGTTAAAATTTTTAAAGATTTCGAGAAATTTTTTAAATGTCACTTTTGCATTTTCAGATATGAATTATGAAAAACTTTTAAGTTTACATCTTTCTTCTGCTTTTACATATTTTGTCACAATTGCAACAAATTATAGATTTTATTCAACCACTCCGATTTATAAAAAATTTCGACAATATATTTACAATTTTGATAGGTCTGCTCATGTCTTCTCTGTTAAAGAGCTTACGCAAAATTTTCACGGTCTGCATTATCATGTTCTAGTATTTCTTAATAAGAGATTAGATTATTCTGAAGTTCATGAGAAGATGAATCTGCATGCAGATATTCGTATAGAAATAGTTCCAAAAACTAAGTCTGATTTTGAAAGAGTTTTTGCTTACATGATGAAGCAGAATTCAAGATTTTTTGCCTAAATTATATCCGCCATGAATTAGCAGAGTTGAGAGTAAAATATATAGAATATTCATGTAATTTTGACATTTGAATAATTCTGGATTTACAACTGCAAGAAATAAAAATACTGCAAATAATACGCTATGAACTAAAAAAGCTATAATTGAAAGAGTTTCGTTAGTCATGCTAAATTTATTATTGTTAATCTGATAAAAAAATATTATGCAAAAATAAAAAAAGATTTAGCTTAAATTATTTAGCTTGAGAAGTTTGTTGATTTTGATTTTGTTCAGCCTTTTTTTGTGCAAGTGAATTCACATCTCTAAGAGTGTCCATATTCAATAATGCATTAATTCCGAGAGTTGTAGTGTCTTTAATTGACTCAACTGCTGAAATTGTAGATTTTGTCATCTCATTTATTGCATTTTGAAAAGTTTCATTATTTTGCTTCTGATTGTAGAGATGTACAACTTCTCCGACTACATATGAGCCTATTAGTACTCCCATTAGTATCAGAAAGCCTTCTACTGCTTCTGCTATCAAGCTCATCTTAATTCTATTATATGCAAATTTCTCAGTAATAAAGATTGTGCAAAAAATCGAAATATATTTAAATTTTTATTTTTCGTAATAAGCTTATTATTGTCTAAATGCTTAAAAAATATTATGCAGAAGTCAACATTAGAAAAATTGAGAAAAAATTCTAAATTTCTAGTTGAAAATTTTGAAGAAAGCGAATTAACGAAATTGAGCAAGCTTGAGCAAGATTTAGGATACGGAGTTATTTGGCAAAATTTTGATAAAAATACTGGTTGTTTAAATTGGGTAATTTACAATAATTCGGGAATTGATAGAGAATTTGTACTTGTGAGAGGGACTTCAGAAGTTCAACCGTATGCGTTCTTGAATTTCTATACAGAGGTATACAAAGCATTTAATATTATTAAATTCATAACTAATGAAAATAAGTACTATAATTATCCTTACAGAGTTGGGCTTGTTCAAGATGCAGATGGGAATTTGAATTATGCCGGTGTTTTTTACGTTCCGGCAAATAAGAAGCTTGTACTTGAAGAATGCGGATTTTCAGCTCCGAACAATTTACCGAATTACTACAGAGTCTTTTTGAGTTTTCCGAGAAAAACGCATGAATATTTTGTTGAATATAATCCTCTCGAGATAGCCTTATATACCATGGAGACTGGAATTCTAGTTCTAAATGCCCCGTTTCCGATATATTTGCAAAAAGTTGAGAAATATATAGTTGATAACAGTGTACCTTTTGCAAATTCGAGAGAATTTACAGAAGCAAATTGGTTAAAAAAGTCAATATATAGATATTTAGGGATTTTAAAATGATAAGCAAATATTTATTTTTTAAGACACTTTTAATTACTATTTTTTCAATTACTTACGCGTTTGTTGAAGTCAAAACGCCGTTTTATCTCTACATTAATCCGTACATTTATCGCGTAATTTATTTCATTTTCTTTTTTGTAATTTCATTAGTTCCGAGCGTGACTTTTACATTTTCACTTTTCTTCTATAGTATGACACTTGAAGATGTCTTCTATTGGGTTCTTGATAACACTTTGCCTTTTTCCTACGCGTGGTATTATCCGGTTTATTTTCATATTCCGATAGATGATGTTATTGAAATTGTAATTGCAACTGTTTTACTGAAGCTTACAAATTCTAATTTCAGAACTCCAGAGTTTCATAATTTAGAATCTTGCGGAATGTGGAACTATTTCATTCACGGGAAAACTCATGATTTGTACGGCTTACTAATTTTGATTCTGCTAAATATTATCTTGTATTTAGCAACTAATATTTCTCTAGTTAAGTTTATTGCAATTGCAGATATTGTAGTTTCAACTGGAATATTTGTAGATTTGTGGAGTCACTGCTTTCATCATTAGATACTTATTTATTTGTCAATATCATTTTTTAAAAATTGAGAAGAAATGTCAGAAGAAAAAGTAAGTTTCGGAATAGTAATTTCAAAAGAGTTGAAAGTCAGATTAAAGATGTATTGTGCTAAAAACAACATGAAAATAAAAGATGCTATATCGCAAGCTCTTGATGAATATTTGAAAAAAAGAGGCTTCTAATCCCCGTAAGATACTTCTATTTTTTTAACTCCGACGAATTTTTTATGACAATTTGGACATTCATAATTTAATGATTTTAGAAGTTCAGCATTTGAATATAACTTTATGCTTAGTAAATCATAACTTCTTGCGTCCAATAATGTATATCCGCAATATCCGCATTTATAAATTACATGTACTCCATTTTTCATAATTCAAAAGCTTAAGTTGACAAATTTAAAGCTATTTAACGCTCTGCACATATTCAAAATATTCATTATAAGCAATTTGTTGATTCTTAGCTTTTGTCAATTCAAAGCTATATTATTCATATTTGGAATATTGTTTGACTTGTTTCACTAGTTAGAGAAACAGATAAATTTTTAAATGATAAAAGCGAATTATATAGATAGTGATGCAAATGAAAATAAGAAGTATACAAGATAAAGTAGTTGTGAATTTAAACAAGAAGTTTTTTGTTCTAGGCGTTTTGCCTTATGTAAAATACGCTATTAATGATTTTTCATGGAATGAACGAGTTCTGGAAGGATATGAAGATATTCTAATATTAAAAGACACTGATGTTTACTACGGCGAGTGGGTTGATGCTAATATACTTGTTCACGAAGTAACAGATTATGATAATTTAGCGAGATATTTAATGAATTTAATACCGCGAGGATTCGGGTATTTCTATTTAATAACTTCAAAATTTGTGCTAACTCTACCGTATCATTTGTTAATAAAGATATTGCCAAGTGATGACTTAGAGAGTAAAAGATATCATAGAATTATGAATTGAGGTGAGCTTCATGTGCTATAATTTGATTGTTAAAACATTTGATTTAAACAAAAAACAAAAGAAAGAAGTAAAGAATCTGCTAAAAGAGATTTTCGGTGAGTTTCGTTACAATGATGACGGAGCGTTTCTCTATAACAGTTTGCAGAATCAAATAATTAGAACTTTGAATTATAGTGAATTTGAAAAGAAACTAGAGAACTTGAAAATTGATAACAATACATTATTGCACATGCATTTAAGAAAAGCAACTTCTGGAGGTGTAAGCGAAAATAATATTCATGGTTGGAGATTTAATAATTGGTTATGTTCGCATAACGGCTATTACGGATACGGCTATTATCTTTCAATAAGCAAAAGTAAGCTTGATGATAATAGTGATTCTTATGAGTTCTTCTCAAAGAATGAAGAAGCAATTAATTCTGAAGATGTAGATAAAATTGATGTTGATAACTTCTACGGCGTTGCTTATTGCAATTCAATTAATGCTTCAAAATTGCTAATAATTTCAAAGCATAAAACTGCTAAATTATATTATCTCAAGAATTTAGTGCTAATTTCAAATGAGAGCTTAGATTCAATATTATCTCAATACTATCAAGTAGGAGACTTGAAATTTAAAATGACTGTGCCGAAAAGCGAAATAGAGAATAAAATTATACTGCTTGATACTAATACTTTCAAAATCTTAAAAGAGAAAGAAATTAAAGACTACTACTATTACTATAGCTATAGAAGTAAAAGCTATGATTTCTACGATTTGTAAATAAATTCATATTTTTTCTAAATTTCTAATTTAAAGTTAAACGTTTTTTTGTGTTTATTCTTATGTCTCTTTTTATCGAAAGCTTTAAATATCTATTTCTCTATATCTTTAATTATGAGAAAAATAATAAGTAGTTTGGGCGTAGAGTTAGAGGGCGTAATGCCCGATTCTGAAGTCAATCAAGCTATTTCTTTTTTAAGACAAAAATACGAATCAAAAGGATTAATAAAAGGGCTTGATGTGCATCATGACGGCTCGATTGATGTACCGAGTTACGACTATACAGATGTTGAAATAACTTTCTGGAGTCCCTCAAGTAATTATGAGTATATCAGTCAGCTATACGGAGAAATATTTGATAACTTAGCTCAAAAGTTTAGCTTTGAGCAAAATGCAAGCTGTGGCAATCACATGCATCTCAAATTATCAAGTACTGTTTACTACTTCATTCTATCGCTTCCTTCTAGTATCTCTTTATACAAACAGAAATTCTTAGAGAGATTTAAGAATAACAGAAAGTATTTGAATAGGCTGAACAACAGATATAGCAAAGACTTTGAAAATCTAGAAGATATTGCTGACAATCAGCAAGGGGGAGATAGATATCACTTTATCAATTTCTCTTCATTATATAAGCACAGTGATACGCAAACCGTTGAGATTAGAGTTATGCCGTGGGCTCAAGACGGTAGAGAATATCAAGAGATGGTTCAGTTCAATTTGAATACAGTTGATGACATTGTTTGGAAAAATTATCTGACCGCTAAAAAATACTACTTGCGTGAACACGGAAGAGAGTTATACTTCAAATCAACAAAGTACTATAGTGCTTCACTCATTAACTACTTGTGGGGCAATCTTAAAGATAGATTAATTTTGACAAAGATAAAGAAAATAGCAGAGAAAATACAAGGAGTTAGAATTAATCTAGATGAGAATGGGATATCGATATATCACTCTGATGAGTTCATTAAGAGAGTCTTTGAATCTTACATTAATCAGAATTTAATGTACAAACAATTTGATAGTTGGCTGATAAGAGACGGGCATAGAAGAGAAGTTCTAGAGTATCTACTGAAGTTGCTGAAATTTGAGAGGTACGGTGAAAAAGAGAATGTGTTTAATAACACGTGGTTCCAAGATGTGTTGTTGTCACTTAGATTAAATCATCCGCATCTTGATTTCAATTATTTACATTACTACTTGATAATGTACAATCGTTTAGCTCAATTATTTTCTTAACTTTGTGAAGTTAAGTTTAGAATTTTTTATTTCGTATTTGAGTTAGTTCAAATTTAAAAAAGTTTCTCTTAACTTTTATACTCTTTTACTTTTACTTTTTCAAATCTCGGTAAAGTTACATTCTCTTGTTTCTGATATTTTCCGTTGTAAGGCTTTTCTACTGGCGTTAGTGTTCTTGCGAAAATTAGATGTAGAAATCTTTCTCCGCTTTCTAGTTTTATCGGGAATTCAGAGCCGACAACTTCTATAGTTAGTTGCCCTTTGAAGCCGGCATCTACAATTGTCGGCGGAATTGAAAGCCCTAATCTTGCATAAGTTGATCTCAAGTTCACAAACGCCATAACATCATTCGGCAACTCTATATATTCAAGAGTTGTCATCAGCAAATGTTCATGCGGGTAAATTATAATTTCATTAGTGTCTATTTTTTCATAAAAATCTTCAATTTTCTCACTACTGCTGAAGACTTTTTCAGTTTTCTTTAATTTTGCAAATTGTGAGCCGATTCGTAAATCTATCCCGTTTTCTCTTACTATTTCTTCTGAAAAAGGAACTATTTTTATCCAACCTTTTTCTAAATAATATTTTAAATCTCTATCTCCTAAAATCATATCTCGTCAATTTGTGCATTTAAAGTTTGACAAATTTATAAGTGTTTATTTCAATCTTAAATTATGCAGTCTGAAGAAGAAATTCAAGAATTATTTGAATGGTTAGACATGCAACCTATGTCAGATGAAGAAATTAAAAGAATTCTTGAGTTGGGAAAAAAAGGCGGTCTAACTAAAGAAGAGAGAGAAATACTTGCAAAATGCTGTTGTAAATAAACTAGTCTTAATTCCGAGTTATTAAGTTTCATTATTTATTTCTCCGCATATTACAGTAATATCTAGTAAATTTCTTGTGTACTTGTAGTTCACATGAATATATTGCGGGTATTTGAAAGTTTTAGCTATATATTTTACAATTGAGCTTGCTCTTTTTATAAATTGTTCTTTTGAAATTGTCATTCTAATTTTCACTTCTATCAAATTATCGGAATCTAGAACTAGGTTATAATAAACGCCTTTCGGGTAAAATGCATAAATCCAATTTTGAAGCTGATTTGCAAATTTTCTACATTCAATAGTTACGAGACTTTCCATAGTTTAATTATTTCAGTTAGACAATTAAAAAATTTGTTGAAACTTTAGATATAGTATATATTAGACTATAAGATAAAAAATTTCATGACAATTCTTCTAACTAGTCATATTAATCATATTTTGAATATTACTTGTCTACTTACTCGTAAAATTACGTTAGTTTTGACACAGTCAAAATATATTCATCATATTTTGAATGCTAATTCAATCTTTAAATTTTGCAAACTTTTAATTTTATTTGAGGAGAGATGGCAAAAGGACACACACAAAGGAGCTATTCGCAAAGATATGCGAAATGGCAAGCTAAGTTTAATGCATTTTCAAATCCAACAGTTGCCTCAACTATCTTAGCTAACGTTTCACCAGTTGCACAAGAGAACTTCCAAACTAACGTTCCTAAATTCGTATCGGTAAACCAACAAGTATCAGCAGTTCTAACTCAATATGGAATCACTGGTCCTAATAGGGCAATTTACCAAGGTTACGGTCTTAAGGTTGCAAGAGCTTTAAATAAAGTTGGCTCTGGACCAGCTCTGGTAAATATGATTAACGGGTTAAAAGCTTACTATATATCAGCATTTAACGCTAACCCAGAAGTGCTTGACGCAGTGACAAATATTATCACCGGATCACCAACTGGATATGTAAGCTAAAAAATTTGAGGCTATTTTATTTTTTTATCTTTTTTATTTCAGATTTTTTAATTAGTCATTCTGTTCTGTTTTTGTTTCTATAATTCTATAATCTCTCAAACTTAGCCTAATTGCTTCACTCACAGAGACACCTTTATGTTTCTTTTTCATGTGAGAATAAATACTACAATATTTTTCATAAATTTTTCCGCAAACCGGACATTTATATGCTAAACTCTTTTTTAAACCGTTCATAAGAATTTCTAGAAGTCTGACAACTTAAAAACTTATGAACATTTATTTTTGTCAATCTCTGGTAATTGAATTATGAAAACCACAATTTTGACTATGAATTATTCTTCAATTCGTAACGTAAGTGAAGATATTGCACAAGTTTTACGCAATCACGGGGAAAAAGTGACAATTTCAACAAACCCGTATTTAATTCCAGAAGCTGACAAGCTGATTATCTTTATGCCGTTTCATCCGCCTTCTTTGAACCCTTACTTATATGCATTTAGGGAATTTCGCGGAATAAAGTATTTTTATACTACATGTGACGGAATTCCGAATTTGAATATTGTAAATCAGTACTTGCTAAAAGATATAGTTTTCATTCCGAATTCTAAATTTACTGCTGAAAATTTGCAAGAAGTTGGCTTGAATGTTGATTTGCCCGTATTTCACGGTATAAATTTTGAAGTTGTTAAAAGAGCTGAACAATTAGCCCCTCAGCTCGAGCAGAAATTGGATAAAGATTTTCCAGATGTTATAAAATTTGGAATTGTCAGCGGTTTGACAAAGAGGAAGAACATGGACTTAATGCTTAAAGTTTTCCAAACTTTGAATTCTAAATATGCAGAATTAGCTAAGAAAGTCCACTTTTTCGTTATCTCTCATAAAGCGTTTAAAGATTTTCAAGTCCCGGAAAATGTTCACTTTGTTAGTGAATTTGGATTAAATCAAAGAGAATACATTTTTGCATTTTACAAAGTCATGGATTACGTAATTGTACCTTCAGGAACAGAAGGCTTTGGTTTGCCAGTCCTAGAAAGTATGGCTATGGGGACGCCGGTAATTCATCAGCTCATGCCCCCGTTTGATGAATTTACATCTTGGCAATGGAACTTATTGATAAAATCATCAGAAGTTGAGACATATTACGATAAAGACCACGGGCAAACTTGGAAAATTCATAAATTTGATGTTCAAGATATGATATCTGCAATTATGATAGCTTCAGAATTAAAAGATAGAGATGAAAGAAGTAAGAATTTGAGAGAATTAGCTAAGAAATATGATATAGAAAATTTATATGTCAGATTTCTAGAATAAAAAAATCGAAAAATATATGTTTGTCATAATATACATAGTTATTTTGAGAATATGAAAGAAATTATAATAGAATGTAAAGGTCTTACAAAGTTTCATGTTCCAAGAGAAGATGATAAGTTAGCTAAAAATATTATAAAAATGTGTAGAGATTTCGGATTAGAAATTACGGTGACTGAATAAATGGCTCAAAAATTTTATTGTTATATTTGCAAAAGTACAATTTACACAAGAAAAGAAATTAAAAAACATGTATTGTCACATTTTGATGGAGAGAGATGTCCTTATTGCAATATGAAAACTAGGAGATTTATAGAGCATTTTGTATATTATCATCTGTATTATAGAAAAAAAGCAGTATTTAGGAGAGATTTAGCAATATTAGTTAAAGAATCTGGAAATGATGAAATTTTGAATGATTTAAACAAACTCGATAAGATAGAAGTGAAAAGGCTTTTGAAGAAGATATAATTCTTATTTGTCAAACAACTAGTAGAAACTAGTGAACAGAATTGGAAGAAAGGTGTTTAATCGTAACAAGACATGAATTAATTTCAAGACAATTAGAAGATATAAAGAAAATTTGTAAATCTGCAGATGTAGTACCGGTCTTGCCGACAGAATATGAGAAATTGAAAGAGCAACTAAATAACTATACTGCAGTAATTGCGAATTTGCCGATTCCAATAATTCTAACAATTCTGCAATTAAAGAAAAGCGTTTATACATTCAAAATTGAAAATCTTGAAACTGTGAAATACGAGACTGATTATGAAGCTGAAAAACAAAAAGTCTTGCAGAAATATGAGAATATTAAAGATTTGCTAATTGTCCAAGACCCCGATTTGAAAACTAGGACATTCAGAGTTTCAAAATACACGGGATTACAGAAAATTATAAAAATCGATATAGTTTCGGAGGATGTGATACAATATTGAAATTCTTTAATTTCAGAGTTAAGTATCACATAGCACAAGTTTGGAATTGTAAATTTGAAAGATATAAAGACATTTTCAAACTACAAGCTCAAAATTAGGGGCGTAGTGATGCAAACTTGAAGTCCTTTAATTTCAGATTTAAGCATCAAATAGCCCGAATTCAGAATCATAAGCTTGAAAATTATACAAATAATTTCAAATTATAAACTTGAAATTAAGGGCGTAGTGAGGACAAATATGAAGTTCTTTAATTCGAAATTGAGTCCGAACAAGCACAAGCTTGGAATTATAAGCTTAATAATTTCAAATTAAAAGCTCAAAATTAAGGGCGTAGTAACTAAATGGTAAGTCAAACAGATTTGATATTATTAGAAGTTTTATCAAAATTAGAATATGAAATATTAGATGAAATATTAAAGAATCAAAATCTTTCTGATGATGAAATAAAAGATTTATTGCAAGTTGTAAAAAGTCTATCTAGTGAGATTAATAATAGAATAAGTAAGTTAGCCTAATTTTTTCTTTATTTCTTCAATTTGTTTTGCAAGTTCTTTTTGATTTGTCTTTAACTCTTCAATTTCAGCTTTCAGATTATTAAGCTCTGAATTTACTATCTCTTTTACTGCTTCTTTTAAAGCTTGTTTAATTTTGAAATAGAGTTGCACAATTGCAAATATAGTAGTTACGGAAGTTGAAATAATTGTTAAAACTAGGGTTACATCACTCATCTTGCTCACCACGTGCTTAATTCAATAATTTGCACTGGATCGCAAGAATAATTTAAAATTTGATATTTAATTTTTAAGCTCATTCTTGCTCACCAGTTGAATCATATAATGAGTTCACGCTTTTTGCGGTTGGCTCCGGATAAACTACGCGAAAATCATCAATAAAAATTTGTTTAGTTTTCTCATCTTTTACAATCGAAAATTGAAAATAGAAAGTGAATCCAGGAATATAAACATCTACAAGAAGTGGAAAATCTGCAGTTTTCATTACAATAATTGAATTTGGTAAATAGCGTGATAACCCGTAAATTTGCCCTCTATTTTCTAATTCTCGGATTTTGTCAATTGCAATTCTGACAATTCCGAAAATATTTGCAAATGAGTCTTCTATCTGCATAATTCTAGATTTCTCTATCCGAGAATAAATAAACTCAACGTTCATTTGACATATTTATAATATTAGGAATATTAGTTGAGCTAATTGAGCGTACTTAATTTCAATTATGCTCAATTTTTCTCATAATTGTCTAACTAGTTAATATTTCTTCAATTTTCTTCTTTGTTAAGTTTTTATTAATTAAAAATTTCCCATTATAAGTATTCGGGTCAAAATTCCAACCTTTTCTTTTTTTGATTATCATATCTATCAACTTCTTATCTATTTGCAATATTTTTAAAGTTTTTATAGTAGAAAATTGACTTGTATTGCTTAGCTTTTGCAGACTTTTGAGCTAACTTTATTGAATTTTCAACTTTAGCTTGCCCTTGTAATTTTTGACCTAGGTCTAATGCAAATTCTAAATCTGCATCTGAAACGCCGTAAAATTTCCATTTTGTTCTCCAATAGTTTAAAAAGTCATTATATGATAATGTTCTTTTTCCGGAATTATAGCTATAATTTTGCTGATAAGGATATCTTGCAATTTCTAAGATAGCTGAAGCTATCATTTTTGCATACCAAATATTCGGATATTTCTTATTTACAATTCTTTGAACTTGTAAAAATTGTTCATATGAAACTGCATAATTTTCAATTTCAGAGCTATAAGTTATGTTTTTTCCGCCTGGAGAAGGGTCATAAAGATGAGCTTTAAATAAGCTTCCGAATATTGAAATTACAGTTTTATCAGCAGTTAAAATTGAAACTAAATCTAATTGCGTAACATTTTGCGGATTAAATTCAGGAATCAAAATTGCAAAATCTAAAGGCGTATAATCCAATATCATTCCGAAAACATTCGCAAAATTTTGTAAAATCATGCCGTTCTCGAGCTGAACTTTGTAAGTTGAAGAATTTTGAATTTCTATCGGCAAGACACATCTATCAAGCCATCCAACATCTAATGCAAACCCGCTATTAATAATCTCATTCAAGTTAGGAATAAATGAAACTATGAATTTTGCTAAATCTGGAAGTTGATTATAATTTACATTTAACGCATTTAATAAATCTCCAACTCCAGTATTTTGAATATTTGATAATGAATAGTTATCAACATTTGGAATTTGAGTATTTCCAACTCCTAAATTTTGTAAATTAATGCTAACATTTGAAGCTGATATACTATTAAAATATTGTTCAATTTTCTTGCAAGATTCATTCCTATTTACAATAGTATTTGCTGGTTGATAAACGCTTAAATCAAAGTAAGTCTCATCAAAAACTGCGGGCTGATATAGAATCGAGCAAAGTTCAAGATATCTATCATATAATTGCGTAAATTGATTAACAAATTGTAAACCAGAAGTTTGCCCGAAAAATGAACTTTGTCCAAGTTGAAAATTTTGAAAACTGTTAAAATTAGGGTTAAATGTTGAAATTGCTAAATTATTAAGTGCAGAAAGTAAAGATGAGATAATTGAAGCATAAGCAATTCCGTAATTTGTATTAAGACCTTTAGGAATTTGAATATTTTCAAGCGGAGTTGGCAAAACTGATTCAACTCCGGCGTTAAACATTGAAGAAAATGCCGGAAATGATTCTCTATTAAGCACTTTTTGATAGAGATGATACTTCATAGAAGCAATTGATCTTTGACCTTTCTTCCTACTCATAATATAAAATTCTCAAACTAGAGTTTATTAGTTATCGTGATAAAGCTAATATCATAGCCCTTACGATAGTTGAACGCGGTCTCTTTAATTTCTTCTCCATCTCATCTAATTTTTTGAGAATCCCATCATTAACTGTAACAAGAAATTCAATATCTGGTTTATATCTAGTTTCAAAATATTTCAAATCTTCAGCTGAAAATTCCTTAATTAAAAATCTTATAAATTCTGAAATTGACATTCCTAATTGAGAAGCATAAAATTTTAGCATTTGCTTCTCTTCTTTTCTTATATAAATTGCTATCCGTTTATTCATAAAATGAAATTTTATCTTGACATTTAAAAGTCTGTTTCTCTATCTCATCTAAAAATATTAATGATATTTGCTTACAAATTAGACAGTGAGCCGAGCTTGAAGTTTCTTAATTTCAAAATTAAGCATCAACCAGCCCGAATTTGGAATAATTTCAAATTATACATTCAGAGCCAGGGGCTTGAGAGAGATGAATTGTGAAGTTAAAGAAATTGAAAATGATTTTGAAAAAGATTTAGTTAGAATGCTAATAAGATATTATCACGCCCAAGGCTTACCGATTGGCGGAGGGGCGGGGAAAAATTCAAGATATTTCATGTATGTTTGTGACGGTTTTATAACTGCAGTTGCTTGGCTTCAC
>Ga0208683_100421_pt1 | contig 17006 bp, 16 predicted proteins | sample BED_Mat_host_9_1_FD_187141 | JGI IMG/M metagenome (GOLD analysis project Ga0208683, IMG submission 187141) | Extremophilic microbial mat communities from Yellowstone National Park, USA - BED_Mat_host_9_15 (SPAdes) (version 3) | ecosystem: Environmental > Aquatic > Thermal springs > Hot (42-90C) >... | reverse complement strand
CGCTTCTAACAACGCGCTATCCAACTCAACTTCAGTAAAAATCCTCACGTAGTAAAGTGCAAGTAGCCTTTCGGGGTTGTTTGGCCGTTCTGCCATGCTATACTTATTTTGTCACTTTGACTTATCTCTTGTGGAGATTCTAAAAAAGCGTGCTGCTTGAAGTAGGCAACAATGGACGACGGATACGGGGGAAGTGTACGCATTACCGTCCGAGCTTTGGTTGAGCGTTTTAGCTACACCATTATTACCTGACTTTGCCTACATCATAAAAAGGATTATTATAGGATGTGCGGGCAATTCACAAAACACGACATTATCACAAGATTAACGGGTTACAGCTACGTCAAAAAGTCACATTAATATGCTGTAACGCTTCGCGCTACTTATTCAAACTCCACTCACCAAGTGCTCAGCGCACAAACCTTGGTTACTCAGAGTGCTCGGAACAAGTTGGTTGTTTTCGACCACCGAAGCAACACCTACTCTGAGAGGCGCGAAAGAAACATTGTGTATTCGCCAAGCGCCGATAGTGGCACAGCCGAACAAAGATGAGTGGCTCGCCCAACGCCACGCAGTAGGACAGCTTGAAAGGAAGCGCCCTAAAGCACTTGAAGGTCGTGTGAACACATTTCGACTGAATCGCAAAACCAAATCAAAAACGCAGCTTTCTGTGAGAGAATACGGTTGTAGCCTAAACTTATAGCACAAGCGCTTTAAGATGGAAGCGTTAAAGCTCCTGCCTGACTAAGATTGGTGGGAGACCTAGACTCTGCTATTTTGCTACCACTTATGCGCCCATCTTCTTCAAGCTTCTGAAGAACGAGTAGCGTGCGAACGCTGTAGTGTTTTGCACCCGACGCGCTTACGCGTGGTTATTTGGGTATCACTTCGTCCAAGTTGGATATCAGGTTTATTGCATTTTGAAAACTGTAGTTCCACTTCTTGGTACGAGGATTATAAAGGCGTGGGTCAGGAAACAAATACACGTGTTCGCCCACTCGGTGTACGCTGTGGAAAGCGGACAAACCCTCTGATTCAATTCTTTTTAGTAGCTCAAAAAGCCAAAACGTTAGCTTTTTTGGTAGCATGAAGTTCACCGATATACTAAGGTCGGTTACCATAACTATTGCTTTCCAGAAGGGAACGCTCTTAATTCTGTTCAAACACGCGTATTCCCTGCTTTCAACTGGTTTCACCCTAACAACGTAGTTGGCTAATCCCAAGTTCGCCGCGTGCGGCACCGCGACCGTAAGCGGTGAACGAATAGATTCCAGCTTTTTGGAATAAACACACGACTTTGAGAGCTTTAGCTTTCTACACAAGGTTAGAACGTTTCTCAAACCCTCGTGGCGAGTGGAAGTTGAATACAGCAGTTCCAAGTCCTTTGAGTCAAGTAGACAAAAGGCTTTATGAGTTTGCTCAAGCGCTAGCTGCGCGTCCAATCAAGAACACCGTTTTAGGGCGGGAAGACACCGCAGTATCCCCAACTGGGAGGGTTCGGAGGACATAAAGGCGCCGTGAACTTGGATGCCACACAGAAAGTAAAGACGCAGAAAGCCGCAAGCGTGACGAAAACACAAAAAAGTACGAAGCCGGATAAATCCATCGCACTTATTTTTTAAACCGTACACTATAAACTTTTGGAAAAATAATCACATTCTCCATGAACAGCCAAGCTCAAATCTTTAAAGTGTAAAAAGATTGTGTGTAGCTATCCTGTAGGATTGTGAGCTCACAAGAGTTTTGGGAGTGTAAAAGCGCGAGTTTTTGTTAGTCGGTCGTAAACGTGTCACTTAAAACGTGCAAACCAAAAAAGTATTCTACATGATATATACTTTGTTAAAAATTAATAAGAGTTAAATTAATGAGTGATTTAAGTTAGCACTGACTATGCACCGCAAAGTGTTGGTTTTGATCTTAGTGTGTTCCGTGGCTTTGGTTATTTCAGTGCTCGTGGTGCGAGCAGACTTTATAGTTGGTGCAAACCAGATCGACGCCTACGTTAGGGCGGTTAACCTCCTTGGTATGAATTGCGCTCAAGTGAACGGTATATGGACCTTCTGGTACGACGAAACTACCGCCCAATTTGTGACAACGCAACCATATAATCCAATCTGGCACGCGATACCCGACTCCTATTGCTTTGGCTACTCAGCGTACGTAACCTATACTACAGCTAGCTCAAGTACGACTCAGTTATACGGACAATATGAATTCAAAATATCCAGTCCGTTTGAAACAGTAACAGGTACCGTTGAATTATACATATTTCCATGGGACTCATCACACGTTCAAGTGCTTACATACTACGGTTCACAACCCACTAATGACATAGTGTTTAACGTCCCTGTTGACACCGAAGTCAATACCTACTAGCTCTGTGGTGAAGGGTATGAGAGCCAACGCTTACCTTGTGGGCGCGCTAGTTCTCTGGGCAATTCTACTATTCTTACTTGCCTACCAACCTTTCTCCTTTTTCTTTTCTCATCTCAACTACCGGCACAGTGTAAAGCCAGGTTCTTGGTTCGAGTACGCCATATTAAGTAACGCACCAGTGGCTTACTTTATGAACGTAAGCCAAGAGTACAGAGGAAGTTCACTTTTGGTATTAGTGAACTATACCCTGCTAAAAGGTGGTATGGTCGATGTCAACGCCACGGCTTATTTCTACCTCAAGAATGGGTCGTTAGAGATAGCTCCTGCTTACTTGACGCGGATGGATCACCTCGACGTAAAGGTGCGCGTGAACGACACGAAGCTTGTGTTCATCTTTACACCAGCGAACAAACCGCTTTTCACAAAACCCAACGACTTTAACACGAGTGATACGGATGTGCCAGTGTTCGGTCCACCTCAATACGACCCGTGGCTTTATACCCACAGTTACTCAGTTCAGTACTTTAGATACTACAATATTTCATCCTCCACCCTATTACTTAGTGAGAGCTATTCCAAAATTGGGAGTCTATACATTCTTAGTGGATTTTTACCACCTTTTACTCAAAACCTGACACCGAGCGAGCGCTTAACAGTTGACAAAGCGCTGTACCTGGTTTACCTGCTCACACACGACCGCGCGGTGCTCGGCTACCAGCCCTTTGCGCTCAACTCTTCCAAATACTATATGGCGCCAGATTTCTCTATGCTTCTGTATCAGACAAACACGGCTCCGAACATCGACTGGCTGGGCACATTTTGGGTCGAGTTCGGTTTTTCGCTATTTCCGGTTTCAATGGTTTTCCTTATTGGAGGGTTAGTGCTTTTGGTGTTATGGGTTAGGGGTAAATAGTTGAAGCTTGAATGTGGGGAGTTGGGCAGACGCTTTGGCGCAAAGTGGGCTTTGCAGGGTGTAAGCCTTAGTGTGGAAACGAGTAGGTTCGCGGTTCTTGGGCCGAACGGTAGTGGCAAGACCACGCTTCTTAGCATTTTGGTGGGCTTAAGACGGCCTACCACCGGGTGGCTACGCGTGAACGGCTTTGAACCCTACCGTGACAGGGCTCGTGCCTCGCGCGAGCTTTGTTTTACGTTTGAAAAACCAAGGCTGAGCTTGGGGCTCAGGGTGCGCGACGTAGTTGACATACTTGAGAGAGCGTATGGAAACAAAGCCAAGGAGTATGTTAGCGTATTGGGAGTCGAGAATTTCAAGAGCTTGAGGCTTAGGGAGCTTTCAAGCGGTCAGGCTCAGATTCTCACACTTCTAGTTTCGCTTTGTAAGGGTGGCTTGCTCGTTCTCGACGAGCCTTTCACCCATCTTGATGCGTACACCGCAGGCAGGCTGATTCAACTCGTGTACGAACGTGGTGAAGTGGTACTTGCGACGCACATTCCCGAGGAAGCCGAGTCGGTTGCGGACTACCTTATCGTGGTGGACAACGGACGTGTTCGTTGGTGCGGAAGTCTGGATGAACTGTATTCCGCTAGCGTGTGCGAAGTTTTCTGCGAAAGATTCGTCCAACCAGAGAAGCTGTTCGGCGACTCGCTTGTCGTGTCCTTTGGTAGAATTGTGCTCGTCAAAGGCTGGGAACCAAACGAGCTACTAAAAATACCCGGGGTTATCGGCGTAAGAAGAAGCGGGGTGAGGAGAGTTTACGCGGAGATTAGGAACAAGCGTTAGGTGGTTTGCGAAAGGGCTTTTCCCTCATCCTTTCACGGAAATGCTACTCTTATTCATCGCGCTTGGAGAGTACTGGTCTCTTACGCATTTTGTTAACCAATTGGCATTTGTGTTCACAACGCAGTTTCTGCTTCTACCACTCTACGGCTTACTCATCGCGCTACACATGCACAGAGAGGAGTCGTTGAGAGTGTTCGAGCTCAACTTGGTTGGCGACTGGGACTCGTATCTACTTTCTAGATTGTTTGTGAGCGCGCTCGGTCTTTTACCGCTAGTCGCCGTAAGCTATGTAGCGGTTTTTGCCGCACACCAACCTTCTTTGGTCGCTTATGTTGCGCTTTGGGTGTTGTGCTTTTTGAGCGTGGCATCGCTAGGCTCGCTTTCAAAAAGCCTAGGCGTTTTTCTCGTAATTCTTGTCACGTACTCGATACTACTTCCAGTTGCGCTTGCAAGCGTTTACCAAGAGTACTCGTCGATGGGCGGCCTTCCGCCCGCTACGCTGGACTACTTGGCGTTCTTTACGGCGCCTCTAATGGCTCACTACTACGCCGTGGGAGGCTTGATGGCTATTGGAAACATGAACGGAGCCCTCGTTTCGCTTGCGATGTGTTCGGTGATGCTTCTCGCTTACTTTTTTATCGGAAGAAGTGTAGAGCTAAACCCTTGAGCGCTATTCGTGTTTGGTGGCGTTCGGCTGGGCGTTTTTTGTATTAATACGTGCGAGTTTAGAAGTGACGCGCAAACAGTTAACACGCATTCGCTTGTTTTGTGTAATCGTTAGCGTGAGCGACGCTTGTGGGCAAAACTAAATCGTGTGCCACTAAGGCTTAGCGCAGCTTGTGCACGAAAATCGATAAATCGCGCGTCGCAAAAAACTTAAAGACACTTTTTGAGTGTGTTGTACAAGAATGCAAAACACAAACCTTTTTGATTGGTACGCACAAATGCGAAAAAACAATCCAGTTTACTTCGACAAGTCTTGGGGTTGCTGGAACGTTTTCACGTACGAGCTTTCACTTCAAGTTCTCAGAAATCCTCAAACGTTTTCATCTTCAGTGGGCGAGCAGATGTTCTCTTCCTCTGTCGGAGAAAACGCTGAAGGAGGATACCTTGGTGGAAGCTTAATTCTCATGGATCCTCCAAAACACACGCTATTTCGCTCGCTTGTGAACAAGAGCTTTAGTGCGCGTGCGGTTCAGGCGCTTGAGCCTAGGATTGAACAAATCGCAAACTCGCTTCTTTCAAATCTCGAGGGCGAGTTTGATTTCGTGGAAAGTTTTGCCGTGCCTCTTCCTGTGATGGTGATCGCAGAGCTTCTAGGAGTTTCCCCAGAAGACAGGGCGCTGTTCAAAGACCTCACAGACTCGATAGTTGGAACTGGCGGAAGTGAAGACTTTGAGAGTGCGCAAAAGAAGCTTGCGCAGTACTTCTTAAACGTGATCGAGCAAAGGCGAAAACAGCCAAAGCGCGACCTTATTTCCGAGCTACTCGCCTCCCAAGTTGAAGGTAGAACGCTTTCTCAGGCTGAGCTTCTCGGCTTTGTTATCCTTTTGTTGATAGCGGGAAACGAAACCACGACAAACCTTCTTGGTAACGCGGTTTACGCGCTTTTTGAAAACAGAGAAAGCTTGCGCAAACTCAGAAGCAACATGGACGAGTTGCTACCTTTAACCATTGAAGAAGTGCTCAGGTACTACTCCCCCGTGCAACTTCCGCACAGATTTGCGAAGGTGGACACAACGCTCGGTGGCCAAAAAATAAGCGCGGGAGAGCAAATCGCGGTGTGGATCGGCTCTGCGAACCGCGACGAAGCAAAGTTTGCTCAAGCGGACAAATTCGTGATCGAAAGAAAGCCGAACGAACACATAGCTTTTGGCGCAGGTCCACACATGTGCTTGGGCGCGCCGCTCGCAAGGCTTGAAGCAAAAGTTGCGCTACGCGCCTTTCTTACAAGCTTTCGCGAGTTTGAGGTTTTACAAGACAAGGCGCAAAAGATTCAAGGAGGTATAATTTACGGCTTTAAGCGCTTGCCTGTCGAGGTAAAGCGCGCGTGAGCGTTCTTCGCTACTTCGGAATTTTTTCTGCGGTGCTCGCCTGGGTGGTCATCCTCGCTTGTGTTTTGTTAAACCCTTGGTTCGTTTTCACAAAGAACGCGTTTAGCGACTTAGGGGGTGCGAGCGCAAAACACCCGTGGGTTTACAACTACGGGCTTGTTACAGTTTCAGTTTTTGTGTTTTTGTACGGAGTTTACCTTATTCGCGCTTTTTCGCAAAAGCTAATGGTGGTTTCAGCGTCGTTCGTGCTTGTCGCTTCGATTTTTCTTGCGCTGATCGGAATTTTCCACGAGGGCACATACCCTCACGTCTTCGTTTCAACTTGGTTTTTTGTGCAGTTTGACATGGCGATTTTTGTTTCGGGCTTGGCTTTTTGGCGCACGAAGTTGGGTAAGGCGATCATCGCGCTTTTTGCTGTGTCGAATTTGGTCGCTTTGACCGTTCACTGGCCGTCTGCTGCGACGATCGAGGCTTGGGGGATAGCAACGATAGACGTGTGGGCGCTACTTGTGTTCTTGTACACTTAATTTCGTGAACGGTTTGTCGTAATTGAATTTATTTTTCGTATTACGCAATCAGGTAATTAGCAAACAATGAATTGAACATGGTGCACTGAGTTTTCAAAACCGCGTGTTTCCTTTAAGGCTCTGCCGAGTCTTTAAGAGGCTTTTACCACAAACCCAAAAGATTTAAATCGAGCACTTTTAAACCATCCTCATGGAGTACTCGGAGCTTGTCAAAAGCTTGGAAGAAGTCGTGAACATTCCGGTTTACGCGGTTTTGGGCAGTTTGAAACAAAACGTTGTCTTTCTTTCGACCTTGCAAGGTGAAAGCAACATATCTGTGATTTCAAAAGAAGTGATAAGGCTCACAAACAAACCCGTGGCAATACCCGCTTTACCAAAAAAAGAGCTAGATTTTTTGGTGTATGCGTTTGACACGCAAAAAGGAAAAGAAATACACTCTTTGAACGTGGTAACACTGAAAGGCGAAGAGTACGAAGCTGTTTCACCTCAAATGCGGGTGATTTCACTCGCTTACGACCAAAAAAGGATCGCTTTTGTCGGCTCATCTTTACAGGAAACAGCGCTTTACGTTGTGGAACACGGAAAGCTTAGCAAACTCGCAACGCTACCACCATTTTCCTTTGTGTCTGACATTCAAGGGGATTTGATATTAGGCTCTGGTTGGCTTAAAGGTAACCCCAAGTCGCACGAGCTTTTCATCGCAAACTTAAGCGGTGAGCTCAAAGTGTTCACGCCAAAACAAGGAAGCAACAACTACGCCGTTTCGCTTAGCGGCGAATACGCGCACTTTGTGAGCGACTGCGAAAACCTGGGTGAGTCGTATTGGGTGTACGCGCTTGACACGAAATCCATGAATTACCAAAGGGTTGAATTTTCTCAAAAAGACGTGTACCAGTACAACCCAGTGGAAATCAGCGGGTTTGAAAGCGAGCAAAGGCTACTTGTAGCAAAGAAAGAAGGTGAGTCAAAGATTTTTGTTGACGGAAGAGCGCTTGACACACCAAAAGGTGTGATTTCTGGTGCGACAAAAATAGGCGATAAAGTGTACTTTTCCCTTTCCTCCCTCACCACACCTTCGAAAATCTACTCACACGACGGACAGAAGCTTGAAGTGGTTTTGGAAAACAAAAACGTCGAGCTAGGCTCCACATATTACACGAAAATCAAAAGCGACATAGACGTTCCGACCTGGGTGATTCAACCCAAGGTAGAGAAGAACCCACGAGTTGCGGTGGTTTACGTTCATGGTGGGCCTTGGGGCGAAGTTGACAACCGCTGGAATCTTTTGATCGCTCCGCTCTTGCTTTTGGGTTACCACGTGGTCGCACCGAATTTCCGTGGCTCCACGGGTTACGGTAGCAGGTTCACGTTTATGGACGTTGGCGATGCGGGCGGTGGTGACTTAAGGGATATCCTCGCGGCGCGCGAATACGCGTCAAAAATCGCAAACGTTGTCGGCATAATGGGTTATAGCTACGGTGGCTACATGACGCTTCTTGCCCTTGGGAAAGAGCCTGAAAAGTGGAGCTTTGGAATTGCGGGCGCGGCGGTCACAGACTGGCTTGAAATGTATTCGCTTTCCGATAGCTCCTTTAAGGGTTTTATCGAAGTTCTTTTTTCTGGAAAAAACGAAGAGCTTATGCGAGAACGCTCTCCCATAAGCTACGCGCAAAACGTTCGCGCACCACTTTGCATAATCCACTCGCAAAACGACACAAGGACGCCTTTAGCCCCAGTTTTAAAGTACGTGCAAAAGCTACAACAGCACGAAAAGAGCTTCGAGCTACACGTAATTCCGAATCTGGGTCACGCGATCTATACAATGAGGGATGCGGTTGACATCATTTTGCCAGCGCTACTCTTTCTTAAGAAGTTGTATGGTTAGCTTATGAGCAAAGGTCACTAAAAAACTAAGTTTCAGCCTAGCAGTGCTCATCTACCGCAAAAAGGATTGAGTCGACAAACTAGCGTGCTTTTATCAGAACGCTACGAGCGTGTAGCTACAGGTTGAAGCTTTATCAAGGGGAAATTCCGAAAAGCTCTTTGAGTTTATCAGAACGCCTTGGAATTAAACACTAAAGAGAGTTTTGTTACACAACTTTTAACTTCTTTAAAACGAGTGTTGAGTATGGCGCAAAGTTTTGAAGCCTACTTCTGGGAAAAAGACCCAAGCGGCGGAATCTTTAAGCACCCAAAATCTGAAGACAACGAAGTTCACAAACTATCAAAGGTTTTACAAAAAATCAAAGATGAGTTGACCAAAGCGGGCATCGAAAACTACCAAGTTGAACTCAAAGGGTATATAGAAGTTGGAGTTTCCGGTTTGGCAAAAAGCGGTTTTGAGGCGACGATAACGATAAGCGGCACAACTCAAGAAAAGCGTTAACTTTTTTGAATTCTAAACCACCGCCAAAAGAGGGTAATCGACACAATATACAAAGTGCCAGCTACAAAAAACGGTGTTTTTAGCTCACCAGCTTTGATAAGCGCAGAGCCGAGGTACGAGCTTAGTGCGTTGGGCATTCTCCAGAGCGCGGAGTTCATCCCAGAAGCTACTCCTCTTTCTTCGTCTGGAATGATTCCCATGATCAACGCTGAAGAAAGCGGATCTGCGACGTTCATAAGTGCGCACGATGTAAACCGAACCAGAAACCCAAAAGCTAGAAGGAAGCGGCGTTACAAACATAAAAAGTGTGCTCAAGCCTTCGGTCAAAACTATGGATTTTACAAGACCAAATCTTTTTGTCAAAGAAGGGGCGATAAGAGTGGTCAAGGCTATTGCAAGGTTTGAGGCGCCAAGGATTGGTCCGCTTAAAGCGTCGGTAACTCCGTATCTATAGTAAAACCACTCGCTGATAAGGGGAACTACCATACCCGCTCCGAAGGCAAAGAAAGAGTTTGAAAAAGTGTAGCGTAAAAGCAAGTGTTTTGTGTGTTTGGATAGCTTTGTTCTTCTGATTGAAGGCTTGGATTCTCCCACTTTTAAAAGTGCCACGTTTGAGCAAATCGCGAAAATCCCTAGCGACAAATAAAGGAGAACATGCGTTCGCTCAGCCGAAATCCCAAACGAAGTTAGCGGGGTGACCAGAAGAAGCGCAAAACCGCCTATTCCCCATGTCGCTCGTTAAAGAAGCGAGAGAAAAAACCGCGACTCTGTTTTCAGAAGTGGAGTGTTGTGCAAGAAGCGCGCCTGTCGACGCAGTAAACGCCGCATCACCTGCCCCCGAAAGAAACGCTGAAAGAAGCAACAACGGTTCAAAGTTTGTGATGCTGATTAACGCGACAGACAAACCGATGACAGTGTTTCCAACTATCACGAACTTCTTTCTCCCGTGTCTGTCCGAAAGCGCTCCAAAGGGAACACTGAGCAAAACAGAACTCACGCCTTCAATAGAAAAGAACAAACCGGAAAACGTAGCAGGAAGCTTTTTTACACCTGTTAAAAAATAAGAAGCGTCTATGAATAAAAGTCCTATTGCAAGTTGAGAGAAAAAAATTCCCAGAATCAGGTGTTTAACTGAACGGGGTAATTTTTTGAAGCTTTCGAGCAAGTTTATACCCTCTATTCGTTTTTAACGAGCAACAAAAACACGTATTTGAGTTTTTTATAATACCAGGTGTGTATAGTCGAATCAACGCCTTATCTGGACACCATTTCGAATAAGAAAGTGTTTGGATTATCAAGTTGGTGAGCGTAGCGTTAAAGTTTTTATCTGGACACGCGCTATATACTCCGGTCACATGAGAACCACTAATGCTATTTGGTTAGAGCACGCAACCTACGGACGGCCGTTGCGATGATTTTAGACCTTTCGAGCTCGTCGCGTTATTCAGCCACTACGAATTTTGAATTGAGGAGTTAGCTTCTTCCAACACCTTTGTTACGACCTTTTAACTGTTTAGATATACTAAAATACGCTTGACCTAGTTTTGCATAGCGCGAGTCACAGCGCATTAGCATTACCGATTTGAAAGCCTTTGCATAAGTGGAAGAATTGAGCGCTGAATTTGAAAAGTCAAGGCTTACCAAGTGAATAGAGAGGTTAAGAGTGATTGTTACATGATATAGAGCTATCGTCAAGAAGGCCTTGTGCGAAAAATCGGTTTTTGTATAGCTTATAACTGAGCCGTGTAAATCAGCGGACTTAGTACCACAAACTCTTTATAGTTAGAAAAAATCGATGAGTACGGGTGAAAAATTCTATGCTCAACAACGAAAAAATAATAGTGAGCACGATGAACTATATTCCTGGCTATGAGGTTCAACAGGTTCTTGGAATAGCAGTGGGAATCACCGTGAGAAGCAGGGGAATAGGAGGGAGGTTTCTCGCAGGTTTGAGGAGCATAGTCGGAGGGGAAATTTCAGAGTTTGTGGAAAACGCGGAAAAAGCAAGGAAAACCGCGATGGAGAGAATGATTTCTCACGCTCTTTCGATGGGCGCAAACGCGATTTTGCAGGTTTACTTTGATTCAAACGAGCTTTCAGAGTTTATGGACGAAATTATCGCTTACGGAACAGCGGTAAAGGTTGTGAGCAAGACGTGATGTATTGAGCACAAAACAATTCCAAGTTTTTGCAAGAAATATAGAAGCTGTAAAAGGCTAAAGCGAATTTTGATTAACCCTTTAGTTGGGCACACATCACCACAATTTCGTATAAGTCTGTGACATCCTAAAAAGAAAACAAGTTTCACAAGCAAGGGAAAGCTTTTGCATGACACAGAAGGCTGTGTGATGTTGTAACATCGACAAGTTTTGTCAGCAGAAAACCCAGATATCAAGGGAAAAGTGGAAGGAGAGAGTGATAGCATCAAAAAGCTTGAGCTTCTTATTCCCGGTCTACGAGGGTATAGGCAAAAGGAGGACGTTCGCGTCGCTAACGAGCTACTCAGAAACCAAATGGCGGACACACTTGATCGCACAAGACAAAACCTTGAATCACTAAGGAAAAAGGCGCAATGGCTGGCGACTATGCTTTCTCAAATCGCTTCCTTTGTGTCACAGCTACAGGCTCTAAGCGGTGAGGTGAGACACGCGCAATAGGGTTATTCGGGTTTTGACAAACACTTTTACGAAATTGTTCACCTTGGATAGACAGCAAAAATAGCACAACAAGCAGTGTGAACTCCCACCTGTCCGCAAGTCTGAGCGCCACTTTGATATAAACGCATCCGTTGAAGCGTAACGAGAAGGAGTGTTAGTGTACGCGCTTGCGCAATACAGCTGTGGACAATAGGCTTATACCCTTTTTGGTATGTTGTCCCCTGTGCCAAAGAGTATAAGGTTCACAAACTGCGTGGTTTACACACCTTGGAGGATTGAAGACTCGGTTGTGTTCACCGACAAAGTTCTACAAGTGGGAGGAAGTTTAAAGGCGGACGTAGAGCTCGACCTAAGCGGCGCAATAGTCGCGCCTGCTTTCATCGACTCTCACGTTCACATGAGCTCAAGCGCTTTTAAACTTGCGACGATTGACTTACAGGGAAAGTCAAAACGCGAAGTGTTAAAGCACCTGAAAACCGCCAAACCCGCTTTTTCTGGATGGGTTTACGCAAGAGGGTGGGACGAAAGCTTTTGGAGCAAAAAACAGTATTTAAAACCGGATGAAATCGAAAACCAAAACCCAGTTCTTGCGGTAAGAGTTGACGGACACATCGGAGTTTTAAACCGTAAGGCGATTGAGCTTGCGCAAAGCATGGGAATAAACGTCACAACTGACGGCATTGTAAAGGAGCACGAGCTCACAAGGCTTGTTTCGCAAATCACAAAGGAGTTTGATTTGAGCGAGTGGCTACTCAAAGCTCAAAGCGAATGTTTGAAACTTGGGGTCACGACTGTGTGCGACATCGAAAGTGATGAGTTTTTGAGCTACTACTTGCGTAGCCCACCGAAAATAAGGGTTGTGTTCTCGCCGATAGGATTGACCAAAAGAGCTTGGAAAACGGGAGAGGTGATAACAAGCAAGTTGTTTATTGGCTTTACCAAGCTTTTTGCGGATGGTTCGATAGGCGCTCGAACCGCCGCGGTTTCCTTGGGCTATCGCGATCAAAGCGGAAATCCCACGCTGTTTTACTCGGACTCCCAACTTGAGGCGCTTTACAAAGAGTCGCTTTCGCGCGGGATGGAAGTCATGACGCACGCAATAGGAGACCTCGCGGTGCAACAAGTCGTCCGAGTTTCTCGCAAGTTTCAAAACCGAAGGCTAAGAATAGAGCACAACGAGCTAGTACTTCCCGAAGAGCTAGAAGCGCAAGAAGTAAACCTTGTGTGTAGCATGCAACCCAACTTCCTACAGTGGTCTTATCCAGGCGGGCTTTACGAAAAAAGGCTTGGTGAACACATTTTGTCGCGTAACAACCACTTTAAGTGCCTTTTAGAGCAAGGCGCGGTTGTCGCCTTTGGCTCAGACTCGATGCCTCTTGACCCCGTTTACGGGATTAAGCTCGCGCTAAACGCGCCAAACCCAAAACAAAGGCTTACGCTCAAAGAAGCGATAAGGTGTTACACTTACAACTCGGCGTACGCGAATCATCTTGAAGCTCAGCTTGGTTCGATAGAGGTCGGAAAAACTGCGGACTTGGTGGTTTTGGACAGCCAAAGTCTACACGTGCTACAAACCTACTTTGAAGGGGTAAAGGTGTACAGCACAGAAACAATTTAAAGCGCCACTCGTCTTACACATAACACGATCGTTTTGAATCACGAAGAGCAATGCGTTAAACGCTGAACCGCGATCAAGCTTCTTAAACGAGTGTTGTGTGCCAAATACAAGGTTATTCAAAGGGGGCGGAAAGCCTCACCTCTTTGAGGGGGGATGGATAGCGCCTTTGTAAGTTTAAATATTCGCAGTCAACATTTAGATGACCGGCGGGGTAAGCGTCACCGAGACTGTTAAAGCGTCAGAGAGGTACGCCTCTACCCCATCCGACGAGTGGGCACCAATCCCAGACTGGGACGAAAGATCGGGGTGGGAGCCACCCTCAGAGCCTGTAGAGCCCCGCTCTCTACCCCTCGGGGCAAGCTGTGGTCATTAAGTAGGAAGCTTCGCCAGGCGGGGTAGCTCACACTTTCACTATTCCTATTTTAAAGTGTTTAATAAAAAGTTTCTCGTAATGGCGATTGGCTTGGACTCTTTTGTCAATTGTGATAAGGTGAAAACGCGTTTTTCTGACAAATTGTGGGAACCGCGGTGGTCGCAAGCTTGCTTTCGATAAGCTACCTTTGTAATCATAGATTATAGTGGTTTCTTGAGGGGTCTTTTTAGGAAGAGCGCTCAATTCACAAAGGTTTATAGTGTTTTTGAGCTTATCGAGCAAATTCTTTTGACATGTGGTAGCGCTTCGAACAAAGATGCAAACGCTTTTGGGGTTTTATGGTAAAACACAGCGATCGCCCCACTGAACTTGGAATACCAGACGCTCTTTAATATACGCTACTGCGAAAGATTAAAAGTGGTAATTGTGACCACTTGCATTTCTAGGATTTTGGTTTGGCGATTGCCGAGCTGTTTGCATTTTTCACAGAAACAGCGAATCTACCGCTCATACTGTTTTCAACTTTGGGTTTCTCGACTTATCCTCAGAGCGGTTGGCAAAAGCTTTAAGTTCTGGGGGTAGAAGTGCTTTTTGACGAAAGACTTAAAGAAAATAGACGAAAGTTGATTGACCGAGAAAAAGAGCTTGAACAGCTCAAGGTCAACATGAATAGACCTTTAATTCTGGTCACTGGTATTCGAAGAATAGGCAAAACATCCTTACTCAAGGTTTTTCTCAACGAGCTCGGTACACCCTTAGTGCTGATTGACGCAAGAGAGCTCAAACAAAACTAATGACCTTTATAGACTGATAGCTAACGCGCTTTCATCAAACCTAAACAAACTGATAAAACCTTGTCTAAGATAAAAAGGATTCTTGGGAACGAAGTCGAACTGGCTTGGAGAGGGAAACAGTATATCAGCTTGTCCGATCTGTTCGACGAGCTCAACGAAAACGAGTTGTAATCGCGATTAACGAAGCGCAGAATTTAAGAGGCCCTAACTTTTTTAGATAAGAACGCGATTGCTCATTCGTATGACTACAACAAAAACATAACATTCGTGCTCACAAGCTCAGAAATCGGACTTTTGTACGATTTTTTGGGCGTAGAAAATCCGAGTTCAACGCTTTACGGGAGGTACTACTAACTTGGACAGATTTGATCGACAAACGAGTATGCAATTCTTAAAGCGCGGTTTTAAAGAAGCGAATGCACAAATCAAAGAAGTTGTGCAAAAGGGTGTTGACACGTTTGACGGGATAGTTGGCTGGCTTGCGTTTTTGGAAATAGCGTGCTTAAAGGTGGAAATATAAACAAAATAAAAGAAGCGGCGATATCTTGGCAAAAAGCGAGCTTGTTAAACTTTCTAAAAGGTCACTGAGGTACATTCTTGCGTTGAGATGTTTGTCTCAAAGAAATTTTCTTGGAGTGAGCTCAAAAGGCGTATCGAAAGCAAGGAAGGGGTGACGCTTTCAACAAGTGTGCTAGATTCGGTGATAAAGAATCTAGAAAAGATGAGCATAATCAAGGAGTACCAGTTTTTGGATCCCATTTAAAGGAAGCGTCAACCAAACTGTGAATTTACGCGTTCACAAGGTTTACAGAACCTGGTGTAAAGTGTTTAATGTGGCATTTGTTTAGCGCTACACTGTCTGAGTTTGTGAAGAAGCGTGAAGTTTTAGTACGGTGGCTCGCCAACCCACTAATACGCGTTGTTAGTGGTTTTTGTTGTGTTCTAAAAGGTTCGTAATAGATATTTGAGCTATGGAAGATGCGAGAGGCTAAAGGTATGAACGCTTATAAACGTCAGGAGTGATGCAAGTGCGTTTATCGAATCAAAGAAAATTGTATTTACTGGATAAGCGAAAACACAGAAAACCACCCGCTTGCGCTTGAGCTACTCTGCCAAGCGACTCTCAAGGGAGCGGAATTGCTCCAATGGTTTGGGTCCACAATTGATGGCCGAGCTTTCTTCAAACTCTTAGGAGCCTCCCGCTTTTAGAAACATTGAGCGTTTTCAGAGAAGCCCGTAGATACGCCCAAATCAGTGGTTTCAACACGCCTACTGATCAGGCTCACGCTTTACGTTTTGGAGCAAAAGGATCGTAAAAAGATGAGGTGCTCTACGACGCACACGGCCTGATCAGAGAGCTTTTTGATAAAACAAGTAAAGAGCGAAATACAAAGGTTTCTTCTTACTACGAAGACTTGGCGATCCAAGCTCGAAGCGTTTCACCACCACGCATATGCGGGTGAAAGCGCAGAAGTCTAGAAACCGTGGAATCCCGCTGGCACACGGTGACAAAACAAGGTTTGTCAGACGTTCTTTGTAACACAGACCAAATTATTGACAATCTCTAAACAAGAGTGGTGTTTTTATGTAAAAGCATACTCTTTCGCACTTCGTCCAAACTTAATCTCTACCCACTCAACCGAAGTTTACATGCGTTGTAAGCAACTCATCGCGCTAATACCCATAATTAAGAAAAGGCAAGGAAGCGATAAAACTACTTCAAAAACACTTGTAGAAGTGAGAAACTGGCAACTACCACCTGAAAGGCGGAGTGGAATACTCTCGATGACGACCCAGGCATACATAAAGGGGTGCGCTTAACAGGATTTTGCGAATACAAGAGAAAATGCTACAACTATTCGAGCAAGTTTTTAACATAATAGGAAACATGGGGATAGTTGACATGCTACTTGTTTGAAGAAACCACGGTAAAGTTTGAAGCGATCGATGGTTTGGAGATGGTGACAAAAGCGGCGTTGGGATAAAAGTACAAGTTGACAATGAAGACTTGATGAAGCCTCTGGATGCCCAAATTGGCCGCAAGGACTCGCCAATAGAGTCCCACGCTTTGCGCACCCGAAATGACCACAATTTACTGGGAGCTTGGAAGGCTTTGGCTTATTGCTAAAGCGGGAAAAATAGCGACTGAAACAGAAGACGTCGACGCGCTAGGTAACTTCGAAGCGGCGCACGTCGTGTGTCTTGTTTTTGCAAAAAACGAGGGGGAGGCAAAAAAGCGCTTTGAGCGCGCGCTTTCGCTGTTTAGCCTTAGTTTGACCGCGCAAGAGCGCTTTTGATTTCTAAAGAGCTTGAAACAGGACTTTACGAACAGGTAAGAGCGCACCTTTTAGAAGCAAAAAAACAGTTTTCGAAGCTACGCTCTAAGGGTTATGTCGAAAAAATTGAGCGTTTGTTGGGCTAGCGTGCTAGAGTCGCACACAACACCAGAACAAAAAGAAGAGGAGGGGTTCCTAGGTCTGTGG
>Ga0208683_100402_pt1 | contig 17416 bp, 18 predicted proteins | sample BED_Mat_host_9_1_FD_187141 | JGI IMG/M metagenome (GOLD analysis project Ga0208683, IMG submission 187141) | Extremophilic microbial mat communities from Yellowstone National Park, USA - BED_Mat_host_9_15 (SPAdes) (version 3) | ecosystem: Environmental > Aquatic > Thermal springs > Hot (42-90C) >... | reverse complement strand
GCCCTCCTCTCGATCTCAGCCACCGTTTCATTCAATAGCGCGTCCTTCCCAAGTAACTCGGGGACGAGCGAGGTCACCACGTGATTGAATGAGTGTATCATGGTATGACCTAGCGCTCGTCCCCCTTTTAGTGTTACTGATGTAGGATCAATTAAGTCACTTTCATTCTATAGAAACAAATAGAAATCGCAATGGAGCCCTGAATCGCCCAACGGCATTACTCTGGAGGTAACTTCTCCATTATCTCCCTAGATAAGCTTCTCCCGTTCCTTCTATAGGAAAGCTCCGCAGAAACATAAATTACGATGGCAACGATTATAGATATTACTAGTTGAAACCAAGGCTGGAAATAAAATGGGACATTTGTAGAGAAAATTACTGAGGGGATTATAATTGCTGCAATTATTATGCCCCCCACAGCCCCTACTAACATAATTAAACTGGATATTCTCTTCTCCCAATCCCTCTTCACTCTCCTCATGGAGCTCACTATGACCCCTGCTCCCAAGAACGCTATGAGGAGCATCAGGGCTACGGCGCTCATGACGAGTCCTATATTGAAGTTAATGAATGTGAAATCTGTCAAAAAGACTGTTGCCAATAACGATGATATAAATAAGGCTACGTCTGGAGCCCTGAACCTGTTCACATGCGTTAACGACTTAGGTAGGATACCGTCTTGAGACCAGGCGAACAATAACCTACTGTGCTCCATCATTATGGGAGCTATGGTTTTAGCCACTATGATGGAAACTAGGCCGGTCAGAAGTAGCCCAACCCAATTGGGCGCAACGAGACTGACTATTCCAGGTGCAGTAGCGAAGTACGATGCCTTAGACTTGAGGAGATCTATTACGGCCCACCAAGGAGCCACTGTAAACAGAGCCAGAGTAATCAGCGTATATAGTATTACTGCTGTAAGCCAGGAGATTAAAATTCCTCTTGGCATATCCTTCTTGGCATCCTTACTCTCTCCTCCGAGAAATGGGGCTCCGCTGAGACCAGAATATGAAAACAAAAATAGTCCCATAACACCCAAAACCGCTGATGCACTAACAGGTCCCACAGACTTAGGAGGACTGAGCGTAACGTGTACTTTACTGCTCACTAAACTTATAAATAGAGAGCTGGGCGTAAAGAACCCTATAACTATTATGGTAAAGGCCTCAATAAATATTAATATTAACACAATTGAGACTAAGATCCCATACCTTCTCACTCCTGAAAATTGTATAGCAAATATTACCCATATCACCGATAAACCCAATAGAAATCTCCCAAGAGGTTCTGCCAAGAAGACTGCCCCGTGCACGCCCAAGAGCGACAAGAACTCGGCCACGAAACTACCCAGCGTAAATGCAACGATGCCCATTGCAGCTGAAACCACTACCCACCTGACAAAGGAGACTACGAACGCGATGCTAGGATGAAGAGTTCTAGACATCCAGACATACCATCCCCCACTTTTGCTCATATGTTTTCCGAAGCCCACATACATGATCACCTTTGGAAGGAGAATTATTCCACTCAGGAAGACAGCCAGGGGAACCAGATATTCTGCTCCCGGATATACACTCAACGTTGAGGTAGTGACTGCGTTAATTCCAGCCCCATACTCCTCGCTTATGGCAGAGGCGATTATTGCCAGGAGACCTATATCCTTAGCTAATCTGAAAGGTTTTTCTCCCAGATCCTTCATTAATAGTGTTCAACGAAAACAAATTAATAAAGTTATGTGCTATTCATAACAAAAGGAAGTTGCTTGTTATATACATAACTTGTTAAATACATAAAAGGATCACGTAAATCCAGAAGGACCCCGGGATCAGCGCCACCGTTAACTACCTGTCCCGTTCCGTTATTACTTGAATTATTGCCGGCTTGTTTTTAGAGGTAACATAGTCTGCTCCCATCTTAAGGGCCTCATCCAGTTCTTGAGGATCCTCCACGAGTTTGTAGAAACCGCCGTAACTCGTTATGGATTCTCCAAGTCTCATTCTGTACTCGAAGTCAGCACCAGGATAACGGTTATTTTTGACCGCATTGCCTTCTGGAAACACTTCCTTCACGGCCAGGGCAGAGGCGTACCATCCGCCATTATCATATATGACTACCATCACAGGAACTTTCAGTGATGCGTAGTAGAAGGCATCTGGAACGCCGAATATAAAGGAGCCGTCTCCCACTGTAGCTATTACGTCATTTCCCGTTGCGAGTTTATACCCTATTGCAGCACCTATTGCCCACCCTAGGGTACCTACTGCCGGTGGACCGAAATAGGAGTTAAAACGATCCAACTTGGCATATCTTGGGTTAAACGTATATTCGTTCATTATGGCTAATCCTAGTTCCCCTATCTTATACGAGAGATACCTTGGATGTATGGGAGACTTGTCGGAAAGCCTTTCTATCTCTTTTCTCTTAGAGTCTTCCTGCTTCTCCTTAAGTTCTTTCAATTGTTCCTTATTCCACTCCTTAGGTTTAACCCTATATAATATCTGATCAAAGAATTCTGATGGAGTGGATTGGATACAGACATCACAAGGAAACCCGTAGAATGGGATAGACGCGAAACCTGGATCAGTATCTACTCTTATCACTTTCGCATTGACGTCAATATACTTTGGTATCCAAGGTACGTCAACCTCCACAGTTATCACTAGATCTACCTTGGACAGATCGTAGTTATCTAGGGCCGAGATGCCTGAAGAGGGGTAATTTACATACTCTCCAACGTAATTTAGCACCGGAATACCCACGCGGTCAGCAAAGGCCTTCAGGGACTCAAACCAGTCCTTCTTCTTGCCTGCTCTCCACGTTATTATAACTGGGTTTTCGGCTCTATTTATAAGATTAACGGATAAGTCCAACGCCTTCCTTGAAGGACCGGGCTCATATACTGAGGCCCTGGTTCTCCTAGGTCTGATCTTCTCAATACTAACTTCCCTAGGCAAAGTCACATATACTGGGCCCTGTGGTTCACTCAAGGCAAGCTGAATTGCCCTGGACACGGTTTCTGGTATCTGATCTGCAGTCCTTATCTCGAAGTCCCACTTAACCCACTGTCTAACCATTTCTCCTTGATCTCTGCATTCCTGAAGCCAGTGAATCCTCAAGTTACGACTGGCTGGAGACCCCCTCTCAGTGTAAGGTGACCTTCCAGCTATTATCAGTAGTGGGATCTTAGAGCCATGGGCGTTCATTATCATACCCAATGCGTTAGCGGTCCCAGGCGTGGTATGAACTGCCACTGCCCCAATCTTTCCCCCAATGGAATACCCCATAGCCGCTGCAGCAGCGGTTATTTCGTGGGGCACTAGGAAAAAGTCAGGTAATTCGTTCCTTACATCCTTGGATTTCTCCTCAATGAAAGCAGCGTAATCAGTTCCAGATACCATGAAGAGCTTATCTACACCGCGTTCCTTCAATTCCCTTAAGAACACATAGGTCGCGCTCCTCACGTCGGATCCAGAACTATCGGGATTTTCACTCATTGTAAGTCAAAAGCAATCTTGAAGTTACGAATATAAGCATACATTATAATGGGCTTCAGAACCTGCACGGATAGCGAAAAACTCATTGACATGACTTCCTCTTGTGACTAATGTTTTGTCAGCAGTTATTAGATTTTGCCTTGATTACAGGGCGATATTTATGGGAAAGTCCCATAACTGCTGTTTTGTGTAAGATCAAGGGAAACATAGGAAGACGTAGCCAACGAGACTCCGACTAAACATTATCAAGCTGAGACATTAGTTTCACGTTGCTACCAATTCTGAGTCCTTCGTTTCCCTCAATAGATACACTGTAACTGCCGTGAGCACTGCAGTTATAACTCCTAAGCCCACGATGTACTGAAGCGACGTCACGAGACCCTTTCCTGCAATTAACAAGGGAATCAAGGACACAGACAGGATCCCAAGGACGAGGCTCCCTAGTTGATAGGCTACTCCTGCACCAGAATACCTATACTTAGTTGTGAACAGCTCAGAAAATAAGGCAGGGGTAACGCCATCACCCAACTTGTAGAAAGAGTTAAGCAAAACTAAGCCAGTCACGACCAGAGGGTAACTTAGAGTCCTCACTAGCAGGTAGAAAGGAAAGAGGAAAACCGCGACTAGGAGCGACGAGAGGATCATTGAAGTTCTCCTTCCTATCCTATCCCCGACCAAGGAGCCGATTATAGTAAATAGAATCCCAGCAGCCGAAGCTGCTGTAACAGCTAAAGAGATCGATGCGTCGGATATCTGATGGCTTTCATGGGTCACAAAGTCTATGATATAAGGGCCGCTTACAAATATCCCTGGGGCCCCCACTATGAAGAACGCAGTTGGCAGTAAGAGGAGAATGGTCTTCCATCCCTCCTTGAAGACCTTAATCAGGGGATCCCTCTCCACCATATTCCTTTCCTTCAGCTCTTGAAATAGGGGAGATTCTGTAATTTTAAGCCTGATAAATATAGCCAGTATTATAATGATGACCCCAACTGCGAACGGTATCCTCCAAGCATAATCGAGCAACTGGACGTGAGAAAAGACTGTGGAAATCAACGCGAACGATCCTGAAGCCATCAGGATCCCAATGTTAACCCCGTTCTGTATCCAACCGGTCAAAAATGCCCTGTGTCTAGAGTTAGCCACAAACTCCGTGGCGAAAACCGAGGCACCTGCCCACTCTCCCCCGAGGCCTATTCCCTGCAACATCCTTAAGGCAATTATTATGGTCACAGAAGCAGTGGTGCCTATTACGCTCGCAGTGGGAAGTATAGCTATCCCTCCAACTCCCACGGCTGTAAGGACCAAGGTCCAGACTAACATGTCTCTCCTTCCTATCTTATCCCCGAAATGGCCAAAAATCAAGGCACCTATGGGCCTTGTTACATATATTATACCAAAAGTGATTATGGAGAGTGCAGCCTTGACGTCGGGGCTCAAACCCACGAAAAATATATAAGGCCATACTAAGGAAGACGCTGTAGATACGATGAAGAGATCATAGTAATCTATTATTGTACCTAGGGAGCTAGCCAGGATTACACTGCCAGTTCCTTTAGCCTTCTTAGACAAGGTTTTTCAACATATGAACTAGTAGGCCTTTATAAAAAATTAGTGTAAGACACTTTGTGGAGTTGTTGAATTTTCTTAGACGCTAAGCTCGTTAGCTTAACTTAAATTCAAAATTACAAATTTGAAAGAAAGCTTTACGTGAACTCTGGTAAAAATTGAAGTAATCCACAAAGCAAGTGTACGAGGGACATGGCGGGAGATTGGCAATCCGACCATAAACGTTACCACTTCGTTTTTTAAAGATATATAACTTCAATTGAACTTGACCATCTTAATTTTGAGGAGAAAGAACGAGAGAGAAGTCATACCTAGACGATGGTACTGTAAAAGGCCCATAGATTTTAGTGCCAAGATTAAAATGTATTTCAGTGAGGAGTGGTCCAGACCTAATAAGCTATGTTGAGCAATAATGGTTACCATCTTTCTATTTACAGATCCGAGAGGAAAAAATAAACTAGCTTTACGAGTATTATTTCTCTAGGTCTACCTTAGAAGTATCCTTTATGAATAACCCTACCAAAAATGAAACCAGTGCCACTAAGAATACTAGAGTTGCTATTTCTGGCCAAGCTTTAGAGACCCCGTGGGATAGGGCAATTAGAGTTTGCGATACTATGGGAACAAGAGTTCCAGCTATAGCGGCCCCAAACGTGAACGATAGACCTACTCCAGAGGCCCTGTACTTAGTTGGAAACGATTCTGCGAAGAGTGCGCCCGCACCTACCCCCTGACCTATGAATAACACACCCTGCCACATACTCTGTGCTAGGAAATCTAAGTAGAAGTTGCCGCTGGTGAGTAGGTATAAGTAAGGGAATGATACGAGAGCAGTGATGCCTGAGGATATAAGGATGGTTTTCTTTCTGCCTATCTTGTCTGCCAACGCAGCCCCCAGTATGGCAGTGACTCCACCGACTACGGCAGCCCCTATTACAGTAGTATATGCTTCCAAGAGGGTTAACTTGGTGGAAAGCATAATACCGACAGCGACAGTGTTCAAGAGGAAACCGTTACCTATGACGTACCACCACGTAGCGGATAGCATCAGGATTTTCTTCCAATACTTCCTAAGCACATCTATGCTGGGTGCCCGGGCTACATCTCCTCTCTCTAACAGCTTCGAGAAAACCGGACTTTCACTTAACGTGTACCTAACTAATATACCGATGAGTATAACTATAGCCCCTATTATGAATGGTATTCTCCAAGCGAAACTAATAATCTCTGCCTTTGGAAATAAAAGCGATAGTAACACATAAGCAAGAGCAGCGAAGAACAGCCCGAAGCTCACACCGTTTGGAACCCAACTGACCCATAGTGCTCTCCATCTAGATCTCAGGGTATATTCTGACAGTATGGCTGTGGCACCTCCCCATTCACCACCGAATCCCATCCCTTGAATTATTCTGAAGATTATTACCAGTATACCTCCCAAGATACCTATACTTTGATAGGAAGGAGTTAGAGCTATTGCGAGCGTCCCTCCACCCATACTCACCAACGTCCATATTAGAGAGAACTTCCTCCCGAGTCTGTCGCTGAAATGACCAAATATCAGTGCACCTAGGGGTCTTGACGCTAAACCTACACCGAACGTAGTTACTCCTGCTAGCACACCCACTAACGGATTGAATTTAGGGAAAAACACAAACGGCCAAATTGCGGTAGAAACTAGAGCTGTTAAAAAATTATCATACGCTTCTATTATGGTTCCCATGGACGCTATAGTTGCGACTCTCAGTTTTTCACCTAATGATGGTTCTGAACCAGTTCCCATTCCACTTAGCTTTTAGATAATCTACTAAAATACCTATCTTATAATTGTCATGTAGTAAACTTTAAAGTTGAACAGAAATGTTTAAAGAATGGCCTACGACTAGCCTTATGGTCTCTAATAATTTGGCCTTCTTTCTAGATTCGTCTTCTATTTATCGGAAGTTATTTTGAGCTTAATTGCTCTGGTGATGCTACTGGTTTTAGACAGCGATCGGGATAACTCTTTAACACTCCACCATGAATTACTATTAAATATTTAACGAAAGATATAAATGGTTAATGAAGGAAAATTTATAAGCCTTCTAGCCTATCAACTTCAGATGTGGTATGGGAAGGGTTTACGGTTTTCCGAATCCCGATAAATACTTTATTCACAAGCTGATATATGATATACTATCCAATAATGATCTCAGAAATGAGTTCAAAAAGGATCCAGTTAGCGTCATGAAGAAATACGGCCTAGGTGCCAAAGACATGGAAGTGTTGCTCAGGGGAGATATGGTCGAGATGTATAACTACGGCATTCATCCCTATGCTATTCATCCTTACTGGAGGTCTATCTTAGGAAATGAGGACAGGCCGATAGATGTACAGAGAATATATCGGGAGGTCTGAGAGAATGACGTCTAAGTTACTCGTTATAAGTGCCCACGTGGGAGACTTCGTCTGGAGGGCCTCAGGAACTGTAGCTAAGACCGTCAAGCGTGGAGGGGAAGCTCACGTAGTGGCGTTAAGTTTTGGAGAGAGGGGAGAATCTGGTGGTGCCTGGAGAAGAGGAGCCAAATCGGTAGAGGAAGTGAAGAAAATCAGAAGAGAAGAGGCTGAATGCGCGTCTAATGCTCTGGGAAACGTTTCCATTGACTTCATGGACTGGGGCGATCATCCGCTAGTGTTCAACGAGGCGAGAGTCATCGAGATAGCCAGGATAATTAGGAAGTATAGTCCTGAGGTTTTGATAACCCACGGTCCAGACACGCAAACTAGACCAGATCATGTCAATACTGCTAATGCGGTACTAACGGCTGTAAGACTGGCTGCCATAGACGGATTACAACTGGAGTATCCCCCTGTGCCTGAGCCAAAGATATTCGGCTTCGACCCCCACGTGGCCGACCAGGTGGGTTTCTACCCACACGTTTACATTAACATAACTGATGTGTATGATATGAAACAGAAGGCCATGAATTGCCTGGAGTCTCAAAAGAACGAAGTCGAATATTATTCTTTAAGGGATCAACTTAGAGGATTACAGACGAGGAGATTCGGATGGAAGAATTATTATAAGTACGCGGAGGCATTTTACATGTACACGCCAATAATAGGGGATGATCTCCCATGAAACACGTCATCGTGAGACAGATACCCAGGTCACCCAAGGATCCTGAGAGAGTTAGTCAATTACTGGAATACGGAGTTGCCACGATCTCGGAGTCCCAAGAGAAGTTGGGACTCTTGGGACCCTCCATAAGGCCGATCCAGCCAGGCTTAAAGGCTGCAGGAACTGCGGTTACGGTGAAGTGTAGTGATGGGGACAACCTAATGCTTCATGCTGCACTTGAAGTAGCGCAGCCTGGTGATGTCATAGTAATGACCACCATGACTGGGTCGGCAAACGGAATGTTCGGAGAACTCCTAGCAAACGCCTTTAGGGTAAGGGGGATCAATGCGTTCATAACTGACGCTGGAGTAAGGGATGTAGCCAAGTTGAGGGAGATGAAGTACCCTGTCTGGTCCAAATACATCACCGCAGCAGGTACCTCAAAGAACAGACCTGGTTGGGTTAACGTGCCAGTGGTAATAGAGGGGGTTCTGGTGAACCCCGGGGACTTCGTGCTGGCAGATGATGATGGGGTCGTTGTAGTCCCCAGGGCGGAGATAGACGAGGTGCTCCGGAGAGCAAAGGAGAGGGAGCAGAGGGAAGACGTAACGAGAAAGAGAATATTGGATGGGGAACTTACGGTGGACATATATAACTTCAGGAAAACCCTGCAGGAAATAGGGGTGAAGTATGTGGAGAGTCTAGATCAAGTCAGAGGTGACCAATAAAGTGGTTGAAGTCACCTTCGCCGCATGTTCCTCTCACGCCCCGCACATACTCTCCAGGCGGATACAATCTTCTGAAGAGTATCGGAAGCAGGTGGAAAGGGTACACCGCACTCTAGAGGAGTTAGGCAAGGAATTAAGAAAAAAGAACGTAGACACACTTATAGTTATAGGAGGGGACCACTACGAGACCTTCTTCTTTGATAACTTCCCCATGCTAAACGTCTACGTTGATAATAGGGCATTCGCGAGAGTTCAGAACGAGGAACTACCCTACGAGATTGATGTCGAGATGGCGAAGGAGCTACTCTTTGGACTAGCTAAGGAGGACTTCGATATCTCCTTCTCTCAGGGTCCCTTCAGGTTATCCCATGCAGTGGTGAGTCCTACTTATTGGATGTTTAAATCCCATAGAGTACCGATAGTTCCTATACACATGAACACCAACATAGAACCCATGATATCTCCTCAACGGGCCTTTAGATTTGGGGAAACGCTAACGAGGGTCCTCCAGAGGATTCCCCTCAAAAAGAATATAGGGATACTGGGTACAGGTGGACTGTCACACTTCCCAGGAACCCCCTATTATGGCAAGGTAGATGTGGAATTTGACAAAAGGTTCCTCTCGTTATTAGAAGAGGGTAGGACAGATGAAATATACAAACTATCTGCAGAGGAACTGGAGGAATCAGGGAACATTGAGCTGAGAGCATGGATGAGCATAGTGGGTGCTGTGAAGAGGAGAGCCAGAACGCTCCTGTTTGAGCCCACATATCACATAGACTATGCGATAGTAAATTTTGAATTATAATAGTTTATATGATTTTTAAAATTTATGGAACAATATAATAATTAAACTAGATATATAACGCCAGCTTCTGCGTAGTCATTCATTAAAACCACTTTCTTATATTTTATCTTGAGACCCTCCTTCTTTACTACCCCCATTTCGGTATTTCCAACGAAAGTCAACAGATCCTTGTAGAATTGCCTGTAGACGTAAAGAACCCAATTGTAATTCACCTTCCACATATCGTCTGACGTCAAGTATTCTCCAAAGACATTTGATATTATATGGATCGTTCTAGGGTGGGGGACGTACGTCCAAGCCTTACCTGTAAGTATTCTCCTGACGTATGCCAGCATATCTCCTTTACCTTCAAGGAGAAGGAGACTAACCTGAGTGTTTGGGTCGGTTGTGAGGTTCTCATCATCTTTCCAACTCGGCATCCAATAATAGGCGTCCTCGGTATAAAGATCTACCCATTTTTCGTAACTTCTCTCATCTAGAAACCTTGCTTCCTTATACACTAGGTCTATGACATCGTCTGGAACAGGCATGTGAAAAGATAATGTGAAACATTAAATAAGCTTAACTGTGAAGACAGCGCTATTTTAGCTCCAACTCAATTATGTTTAACCGAATAATTTCGAGTTACTAAGATTTTATTAATAGTTTCAAAATGGGAGTGATACACCTTAAGACAGGATCGAAGAAATTAAACATTATATATTCGCATTACAGCAGCTATTAGATTTTGCCTTGACTTCAAGGCTACACCTAACGAGAAATCCCATAACTGCTGCGCATTAATATATTCTTAGGATTATTCAAGAAATGTAGGGTACAAATCGGGAGTGTTCTCATGCAGTCATCTTATTCGAAAAGTAGTGGAGGAATTATTAGAATGGAAGTTTGCTAGCGAAAACTTGTTGTGCGAGGACGAGAGTCAGGGCCTACTCGGGTCTTGTGGACTTAGCCGGAGCGCTCAAAGGGTTAAGGGGAAGGCCAGGATCTTCGACGAGCTCTGGACGTTCCTCAAGGTCAGGAGAGGTCTGGGGTGTAACCTCTGGGTGTGGGTCTCCCACGTGGACGGGGTCCCCTTCTTCACGGTCGGGGACAGGGACTACAGGACGTTCTACCGGCTCTTCGTGAACCTCCCTCGTGGTGAGGTCAACTACTCCGACCAATATCAGGTCTACCAAGTCCTGTACAAACACGTCACGAGCGAGGACCACACCCAGGCCGTGGAGAGCTTCAACTCTCAGCTCAGGTCGAGTTTGGCAAGGCTCGCCAGGGACACCAAGGCGGTGACCAGGAGCTTAGCCCGGTCGACTACAACCTGGCCTTGACGATAGTCGGGAAGCCCCACGTCTTCTTCGATGAGGTCACTCCCCTGAACCGAACCTACCTGGAGGGTGTCAAGGCAATTCAAGAATCAATTATATTAATAACACTAACTCAAATCGGAAAAAGGTGACTGCATGAGGACACTCCCATATTAGATATATTTAAATGCTCTATTAAAAGATCTATCCTATGAGTTCTCCTGAAGTGATAGACGTCCACGCCCACTTTTTCCCTAAATCGTTCATAGATTTGCTTCAGAAGAGGAACATGTTAAGGGAGGAGTCTGGAAGGGTTATGGTGAAGTGGGGCTCCAAGAGGTCTGTTGCCATGAGGCGAGAACACTTTGACCTGGGAATCAGATTGAAGGAGTTGGAGAAGAGAAACTTCGCCACAATGGAGATCCTGAGCATTTCCATCCCATTCATTCACTTCCTATCAATCGACGAGCAGGTAAAGATTGCCAGAAGCATAAACAATGAGATGGCTGAAATTTCTAGAAAATATCCTTCTAAATTCAGATGTCTGGGGATACTCCCCCTGGGTGATGAGGAAGTCATGATGGAGGAGGCTGAGAGGTCAAGCGAGGAACTGGGTCTGGTGGGATTCATATTTGGGACGGGGATTGGACAAAGGTCCCTGGCAGACTACGGGGAAGCCCTCAAGGCCCTCTCAAAGATTAACAAGCCAATTTTTATACATCCTGGCACTCTGCCTTTGGACAGCATCCTTGAGGAACCTGCAAGAGTTGGTTCCCTCGTCTCATACATTTTCGAGACTACGTATGTGATTTCACGGTTGGTTCTGGAAGGCCTATTGAACGGGACTAACATGAAGGTCATCGTGCCTCACGGTGGAGGGTTTATCCCCTATCAAGTAGGGAGGATCGATTTGGGATTCACCGGTGCCACGGGGCAGACAGGTACGAGGTCCAAGCCCAGTGAGATATTTAAGAAGTTATATTATGACACCGTAGTGTACACCGAGGATTCCTTAAACTTACTCCTCAGGTTCGCAGGTAAGGATAACGTGATTTTCGGAAGCGATTATCCTTACGATCTGGGCAGGCCTGAGCTCATCAAGAGGGAACTTGATTCCATCGAGATACCAGAGACCACCAGGAGACAAATATTTTATACAAATGCCATAAGACTGTTTGAGATTGAGTGAGGTGGGGGGAAGAACATGGCAAAACCAATATCACTGGCCTAATCTCTCCTCCCAGGTATTTTGGCTAAACTATGAGCTCGTGCCATGAAGCGATTTGAATCTCAGCCAATCACTAAGAAAGTCCTTGTCAAGGTCCGTTTAAGAAACGAGAGACCAATTCTACTGTGTTATCTAAATAATGAACGCTTGCTTCGATTTATATAAGTGTAGCACTTTACGGATTTCTCCTCCTCTTGAGCAGTTGTTTGATGCTGCCGGCCTCCTGGTAAATACCTTTCACCAACCTGGACAGCCTCTCGGCTCCCAGGTTCAAGCCCGTGGAGTACTTGAAGACTGGAGGACGGGAGCGAGAGGGCCTTCAGGGTGATGAACCCCTCGTTCCTCAACCAGGTGAGGAAAGAGCTCCGCTCGAGTCAGACTTGAGCTCCCTGATCACCTCCACGTCCCAGCGGTGCTCCCAGGTGGTCAGACGTCCTCGGCCCTGTCGTCCAGGTCTGCGGAGAAGTACCTCCTACCGAAGCCCTTGCGCTCCTCCACCAGTAATTTCACGGGAGTCCCCAGGTACTGGATGAGGCCCTCGGGGAACTCAGCGACGGGCACGAGTCTCCCGCCCCCGAGGACCCGCGCGTCGCCCCTGAGTTCCCCGACGGTCTTGGGGAACAGGGTCTTGGAGTTCACGTTCCACGAGTCGAAGACCACCCAGACACGTTGAAGTTGTGCCTGAGCACGGGCACCAGGGCCTGTACCATCTCGACCCCGGTTCTGAACTCCTCCTCGCCCCTCTCCCTGAGCACGTCCAAGGCCTTCCTGGGCACGTAGGGTTCCATGTGACCACGTAGACCTCGTTCCTGACCAGATCCCTTACGGCGATTACGAGGAGCTGGATCGAGGGCTCGAACCTCCTAGTCCCGCAGTGGAACACCTGAGTCCCGTTCCTCCCCACGGGCATCGTCCTGGAGTAGAGCTTGTGGTCGTGGGAGTCGTCTACGATGACCAGGACAGGGTCTTCCTTTACCAACCCCTTGACTACTTCCATCAAGTTCGTCCGGGCCAGGTCGTCTAACCTCCTCAGGGCGTTCCCGTAGTCCACCCCCACGGCCTCCACGACCTCCGTGACTCCTCCCCTGCTCACCACGGAGCCCAGGAGAGTCTTCAAGGACGCGTCCGACCTCGTGACCATCTTGGCAGCTACCACCCTAAAGGCCTCGACCAGTGCCTCCCTGTACTCCTCCCTGTCGGTCATACCGTAATTCGGCCCATTAAATCCTAAAAAGTTTTCATGCCCCCAAACCCGAGGGATTTTTCCTATAAGTGCTATAAGTGATACATAGCGTTATAGACAACGTAACTTTCCTGAAGGAGACATACTTGAACAGTTATAGAGCGCGTCTCCAGGTTTACAACCACAGGATACGGTATAGCTACAACGCTTTCCTGACCACAACCCTCCCCCTCGGAGTCAGAATAGGTTAAATATTAGATTTAGTCCCCCAGTTAGAGCAATGAGTATTATGGTAAAGTAGTATAATATTAGCTTTCGGGAACTATAGGCGTATTGATCCATTAATTCCCTCCTGGATATGAGCTTCCCTATGATTATCGTTGGGACAGATATCACCAATGGAGAGATGGAGAGTAGATCAAGGGCGAAGTTGAACATCCCAGAGTAGTTACTGCCCATGACGATGAGAAGCATCACTGCAGGTATAGACTCAAGGGAATATATGAGGAAGTTATTTCTGGGGGAACTTATGCCCACAGCCTCAGATATCCCCCAAGAGCTACTCATGGAGACCACAACTAGTGCCAGGAATCCAGCACTAATGAGGAGGGCCCCGAAGATCTCGGGCCCGTACCCAATCCAGTTTAGGGAGCCTCGGATCTCTGCGGGATATAGGGGGTTAACGTCCCTGAGGCCAGTTCCTATGATTTCTGAGAAGACTATGATAAGTTCCGTGATTAGGGACCCGAGCATTGTCTCCAGTTTAACCCACCTCACCTTATCCTCCCTCCCCAACAGTATCTTGGAGTACTTCACACCGGTGGCATAACTCTGATATATTATCATACTGGGAGGCGTCACTACTGCCCCAACGTTGATGACGAGGTAAAAGAGGAAGCTCTTGCTTAAGCCGAAGTAGAACATCTCGTTGATTGCAGGTAACCTTGGGAGGACTGAGATGAACGATAGACCAAGAAGTGAGAAGGACGTTACCAGAAGGATCCTCTCGGTGAGTTCATATTCCCTGGTTGCCACTACAGTCAAGTGTAGCATGAAAAAGAGCAAAAGGGAAGCCACTGGATTGACCCCGAGGAGGACAGAACCTATAAATATTCCAGTATATTCAGCCAAATAAGTAAAGAAATCAACGAAGAATATTGGTAGGATCACCAGCGACGCTACCCTCTTCGAGTAGTTGACCCTTATGAGTTCACCTATCCCCTTTCCAGTGACGGCTCCAACAAGCCCGCTGGCCTCCTGGATGACGAAGAGGGGCAGAGCCAAGAGGAGAACGAACCAGATGAGTTTGTAACCGTATTGCTCTCCTGTGAGTAGTCCCCCTATTATGCTTGCTGAGTCGGCGTCTGCTAGGAGTGCCAACCACGCAGGTCCAAAGAGCTTGGCTGCGTCCCTTATGCTCACTTCTATCCTTATAACTTTGGACTGTCCCGACTATAAAATTTCATGATTCCAACAGCTTCCTGTTTTCTCTGGGGAACGCCTTATGAACTACCTCCTCGTGAGATGGTTAAATCTTCCTTTAATATGAGGAATTTTAATTTAATACAGTAGTTATGGTTTTTCGTTAGGTGTAGCCTTAAAGTCAAGGTAAACCTAATAAGTGCTATTTAATAATATTTTAATAAATTAAGTTCATTCTGAATTTTCTAACTTTAGGTATCGAGTTGAGTAGATCCGAGTGACCTAAAACAGCGGGTACCAAATCTATAAACGTTTGAGAGTATCTGCTTTGTGGGACTGTTCAATTCTCTTAGGCGTTGAGTCCATTGAGTTTTCTCAAATTCAAAATTTAGTGTTAGATTGAAAGTAAGTTTAACGTTACTCCTGATAAAAATTGAAATAACCCACTAAGCAGAGAGTATCGAAATGTTTTTAAGAAAGTTTTGGAAACACCTTTATATGCACGAGTTAGAAAAGGAGTACGAAGAGTACTCCAGGAAAGTTACACAGCAGAGACTCAAGAGTATATTACCCAGGGAATTGTTACCCAATACGGCTTACGCCCCAATACAAGGAATATATGATATAGGATGGCAGGAGTGGTTAGACCTTCCCGCGGCTGACTTCGTCAAGGAATTGAGGAAATTGGACGACAAGATTATCCAAGAGAACTACGAATGGACCCTGAGGTTGGCTCCCTTCGTCCATAGAGGGGAGTTCAGCCTGGAACAGCTTAAGATAATGGAGCTTCAGAGCTTCTTGGACGTGGACAACTTCGCCGTGGAGATAGTAAGTCACGTCTTCGATAACATCAAGGATAGGGACGTGAGGGACATAATAATGAGGCATGCTTCAGAAGAGATAGGACATGCTGAGCTGAAGGCGGACTTCCTGGTTCACGCCTTCGGTTTGGATAGACAGAGGGATATATGGAACGCGAAACCTATTGTGCCGAACGCTCACAACTGGGTCTCAGCGGAGACCGATGTCGTGAAGAAGTTAAAGAAGCTCTGTCCACCGCTAGCTTACGCGACGATCCCCTTCCTTGAGAGGAGCCTACCCAGGAATAACAGGCTGATGGCTGAGGGCCTAAGGAAACACTATGGGTTCCCCTCCAGGATTCTAGGATTCTATGACCTCCATACTTACGTTGATATATATCACGAGAGGTTAGGGTTATATGTAATAGGGAAGTACGCTACGACAAAGGAACTCCAGGACCTCCTTAGAGAGGCCATAATATCAAAGAGGGAAAATCAAGTGAGGTATAACATGGGGATATATGATTACATTTCCAAGGTGAAGTGAGATGGGAGACTGCGAACATAGGTGGATCGAGGTAAAGTGTATAGGCTGCGGGGAAGTAATCAGGTACGAGATCAAGTTGCCCACGGCGTTCAGATGCGATCATTGTGGAATGATATTTGACGCTAGACTAGGTCTAATTAGGGAGGATGTGGGGAAGAGCCAAGGACCGGGATGAGGTTTTTGAGAGCTCTACATAGTTCTATATGACAGCAGTTATGGGAATCGCAGGGAGGTATTACCGGAAGATCGGTATTAGCGAGAAGTTTTTATTTTTCAAGGCTTTCCAGCTGAAAAGATGCCGAACGAGGGGAGTTCAATCAGGGAAGCTAAGGTGAGGCAGGTCAGGGCGATCAACCAACTGGGGTAGTCAGGAGGAACGGGAGGAGCAGGAAGGTTAATTGGCACTAGTCCTCGTGGTCCTGGTGGGTGGGAGGGCCAGCGTGAGGAACGCGGCCGAGACGTTCGGGTTGGAACGTGAATTGATGGGGCGCTGGGAGAACTTGGAGATGCGTGGAGGGACTACCTGGAGGTCCTGAGAAGCCGGTCAAGGGACCTCTCGTTATCATAGACGACACCGTGGACCACAAGGAGTACTCCAGGGGGAAGGACGTGAGCCCCCACGGGAACTACTGGATCTACTGCCACGCCCACGGGAGGTTCGAGAGGGCCAAGCTCCTCACGGTCGCCATAGTGGACCTCTCCACGGACAGGACGTTCATGGTGGGGGCTTTCCCCTACGCCGTGAGGAAGATGTTGGATTTGGGGATGGTCAACGAGTTCAAGACCAAGATCGACTTGGCCAGGGAGATGTTGGACGTGCTCAAGGAGCACTTCCGGTAGCCAGGGTCATCTTCGACTCCAGTACTGTCCGAGAAGCTCGTGAGGGACAACGTGGTGTCTGAGCTCAAGTCCAACCGAACTCAGGGTCGAGTCGGTCCAGGGGACCCTCGAGGAGGCTGAGGGACACCTCCGAGTGGGAGACCCTCGGAGTCTACTACGCCGACCTGACCCTGGGAGGCCGAGCGATTACGGTGAAGTTGCTAGTCCGGGAACATAAACGTGACTCTGGGACACACGCCAGGTACCTCTACACTACCGACCTCTCGCTCAGCGAGGAGGAGGCCTCTCGGATGGGAGATCGAGGACCTCCAAGGGACGTCAAGGCCCTGGGACTCCTCGTTCTGGAGGAGGGAGAGGCTTCAGGGCTACCTCACGATCTTCACCGTGACCAACGTCGTCAGG
>Ga0208683_100394_pt1 | contig 17735 bp, 15 predicted proteins | sample BED_Mat_host_9_1_FD_187141 | JGI IMG/M metagenome (GOLD analysis project Ga0208683, IMG submission 187141) | Extremophilic microbial mat communities from Yellowstone National Park, USA - BED_Mat_host_9_15 (SPAdes) (version 3) | ecosystem: Environmental > Aquatic > Thermal springs > Hot (42-90C) >... | reverse complement strand
AAGAGACGATGCAAGAGACGATGCAAGAGACGATGCAAGAGACGATGCAAGAGACGATGCAAGAGACGATGCAAGAGACGATGCAAGAGACGATGCAAGAGACGAGGAAGAGCGCCTGCCCGTGGCGTGGTTATCGTTCCTGAGCTTGCGGGAAGCGGTATGTCTGTTTGCCTACGAGCACGGCATGACGTACTCGGCGATTGCACGGGAACTTGGGATTCGGCGCGGGACGGTGCAGGCGTATGTGGAGCGGGCGAGGGCGAAGCTGGCGCAGGCGGAGGGGGTGCAGTTGGGGTTGTGGGATGAGGGAATCTCCGTGTAGCATTGAAAGAATTTATAGAACTGGCGCGTTGTCCGCACACGGTAGCGTGACGGATTGTCCCAGTGAGGTTCCCTACGAAAACTTGACACGCACATTCAGTGACGTCTCGATTGACGTCAAATAGGAGGGGAGTTAAAATTGTTTTGGTATTACTACGTACCTCTTGTTGCCTATATTTTTATGTAAATATTTTATGTATGTTCATTCAATATGGAATCCGTGAGCGTTATACAAGCACGAGTGTGTGAAGGAGGAAGAGACGTGTTCGAACCTATATCTGATAACATGGCTTTAAGCCAGAAGATCGTTTCGAGAATTACGGATGCGATCGTGAGGGGGGAACTAAAGCCTGGAGATAAGCTTCCTTCTGAACGGGAGCTTGCTGCCCAGTTTCAGGTGAGTCGAACAGCCATCCGAGATGCCATAAAGATTTTGTCAGGACGTGGCGTACTAAGAGTACGCCATGGAGCTGGTATTTTTGTAGAGGAATCTTCTTGTAAAATTGAGGATACTTTGATGCTCTCTACACTGTTTTCAGAGGCGAATTTGAATAGTGTTCATACACGGGATTTGTTTGAAATTCGTAAAACGCTTGAGACTCAGGCTGCTGAGTGGGCAGCAAATCGTGCCGAAGCGGTTCACTTGAAACGACTTCGTACTATTTTGAACGAAGCAAGGAAAAACAAGGATGATTTGTCGCTTTTAAGTGAACATGATGCGCGGTTTCATGTAGCAATTGCTGAGGCTTCTCAAAATTTATTACTAGTTAAGATAATGTGGGGATTGTTAGATGCACTTTCTGAAAGCAGAAAACAAAGCTTGAAAATTCCTAATAGAGCACTCGTTTCGTTGAGGGAACATGAGTTCATAGTCAAAGCTATTGAAATACATGATCCAATTCAAGCGCGCGAGGCAATGTTTAATCACTTGACCAGTGTAGAAAGTTCGATTGAACATAGTAGACGTCCATGTCGATGTTCGACGCCACGGGATGATGAAAATGACCAGGGTTCCGCGCTACGATCGTCCTAAGCAACCACCGGAGCTCGGTGTGTGTGATGCTCTGAGCTCGGACGAGTAGACGGAGCCGGCGACCTTGAGCACCACGGTTTGTGGCTCCCACGATGGGAAGCACGCACGGTAGAATTCTTGTCCATCGGTCGCCTTGTGGTTGCGAATATTCGCTCTTGGAGTTGCCCGTGGGTGGAGGTCGTGCATGAACGTTGCTGCGGGCTTGATGTGCATAAAAAGACGGTCGTCGCGTGTGTCATCACCCCAGAGGTCAAAGAGATTCGTACGTTCAGCACGATGACGGATGATCTCCAAGCGATGTGCCAATGGATTCTCCAACATGGCTGTACGCATGTGGCGATGGAGAGCACAGGGGTGTACTGGAAGCCGATCTACAATCTTTTGGAGGACCATGGGCTCGAAATCCTCGTCGTGAATGCACAACACATCAAACAGGTTCCTGGGCGCAAGACCGACGTGAAAGATGCGGAGTGGATTGCCCAACTCCTGCAACATGGGCTTCTGAAGGGCAGCTATATTCCATCCCGTGAGCAACGAGAGTTGCGTGAACTGATTCGTTACCGGAAGTCGCTCATTCGCGAACGGGCCAACGAAGTGAATCGTCTACAGAAGGTCCTTGAAGGCGCGAATATCAAGCTGGCGTCGGTCGCCTCGGATATTCTCGGCGTAAGCGGCCGCGCGATCCTTGAGGAGTTGATCGCAGGCAACGCGGATCAGCAAACCCTGGCCAGCCACGCGAAAGGCCGACTGCGGAACAAAACGAAAGAACTTGAGCAGGCGCTCAAGGGGGGCATGCGCCCACATCAGCGGAAGCTGTTAGCGATTCAACTCCAGCACATTGACGAGCTGGATGAGTTGATTGATGAAGTGAGTGCCGAGATTGAGAGGCGGATGCGCCCTTTTGAAGAGGACCTGGCGCGCCTTGAAGGGATTCCGGGGATTGGGCGAAAGGCGGCGGAAATGATTGTGGCAGAAATCGGGACGGACATGCGTCGGTTTCCGAGCGCCGCGCACCTAGCCTCCTGGGCAGGGCTATGTCCCGGGAACAACGAAAGCGTGGGGAAACGACACAGTGGGAGAACCCGCAAGGGCCGATGGTTGGCTGAGGGAAACGATGATCGAATGCGCGCGAGCCGCGGCTCGAAGCAAAAAAAGCCGTCTTTCCGCCAGATATCACCGGATCGCCGCGCGCCGGGGGACGAAACGTGCAGCTGTGGCATTGGCACACACTCTGCTGGTCATCGTGTATCACTTGCTCAAAGACAAGACGGAATATCGAGACCTGGGACCTGATTACTACGACAAGTGGAATCGAGACGCCTTGATTCGACGCCACGTGCATCGCTTGAAGGAACTTGGGGTGACTGTAATCGTCGCAGAGGAAGCCTCCTGAAAAGAATATCCATAACATTCCACGCCCGATGTAGAGGGGGGATGGGGCTCCATTTTTCGTCCATTTTCACGGTAGATTCGCATTCCTCAGCTGAGTGAGAAGGTCTGCCGCTGCAGATTAAAAATTATCAAACAACGTCTTGCGGCAACAGCTTAATGACATTATAATCTGAATTGGTAATACCTCATATGACAGTCGTGATCAACATTATGTTAACCTCGAAATATTCGCAGGGTCAATCGCTTCTAGGAGGTGGCATTAGAACCGTTACAGTTATATTCGTGGACTGACATGTATCACTTGTAGTGTCTTAGTGTTTGTTCCACAAGGCAAAAGGGGGAGATTTGTTGTGAAAAAAAGGTGGATGAGTGTTCCGGTTGTTATGGGAGCGTTTCTACTGGCGACTGGTTGTGGTTCATCTAATGTCGGAGTGAGTACCTCGGGTAATGCGTCTACGGCCCAATCGAAACCGGTAACGATTACGTTTTTACATTGGAGAGGAGAAGATGTTCCGGTTTTTGAAAAGATTATATCTCAATTTCATGAAAAATATCCAAATATTAATGTTCAAATGCAGGTGATACCTTCGAATCAATACATTGCGGAAGCTCAAGCGAAGTTGACTGGTCCAGACGGTGCGGATGTCTTTGCTTCCTTTCCTGGGGCTGAATTTAATGCTTTGCTGAAAGCTGGACTTTACACAAATTTGAGTGGGCAGTCTTTTCTTTCTAACTACAATCCTAAGTTGATTTCTGTCGGTAAAGCGGACGGTAAACAGTGGGCAGTTCCGTATCAGGTAGTCTTTAATATGCCTGTTTATAATAAGACTCTATTCAAACAATTAAATTTATCTGTACCCCAAAATTGGCCACAGTTTTTACATGTTTGTCAGGTTCTAAAACAACACGGTGATATACCGATAGTCTTTGCAGGGCAAGTGAGTGCTGGGCAGTTCTTTAATGATATGGTGATGAATAATGTACCAGACCCTAATGTCTTTGAGGGGTTAATGACCGGAAAATCAAAGCTTACGGATCCTGGATTTTTAAAGACGTTCGAACAATTGAGTCAACTCTATCATGGTGGATATTTTCAGAAAGGTGCTCTAGGTACGTCGCAGGATGCAGCAACAGCTATCTTTGCACAAGGGAAATCTGGTATGTTGGCGCTTGGTTCATATCAGATTGCAAATGTTAACGAAGACAACCATAATGCGTTTCAAATGGGCTTGCTTGCTCCTATAACCACAAACAGCATTTCGCAAGCCAAGTACCTCGGGGTTGATACCACTACTTTTATGCTGGGGGTGAATGCGCATTCAAAGTATAAGAAGCAAGCAGAAGAGTTTATTGAGTTTTTGTCTCAACCAAACATTGCGAGCGAATATGCAAATGGTACAGATCAAATGGTGACAGTAAAAGGAGTACACTATACTGTTCCTGCTCTGTTGGAAATGCAACCGCTGTTGAATGAACCGCTTAGATTTCAGCCGATGTATACACTGACAAATCAGCAAGTGGTCGATGCAATAACCAACACCGTTGAAGCTGTGTTGGAAGGGACAAATCCGCTTATAGCGGCTGAAGAGGGACAAAAGGAAATTGACCAGGCCATAAGCCTGAAGTAGTAGTCATGGGTTCCGTTTCGTTAATTTGGGAGGGGCGTATGGATCGTACACAATCCTACCATCGTAAAGTGGGTTGTTTGAGAAAGATTCTCCGTCAACAAAGGGCGAAGATGGTTCGCCTTCATACACAACGTGCAATATCTTGGTTAACAGGAATAAGGGGGGTTGTGAATATTGCTACTACCGATGCTTGTGCGCAGGTTTGGGTCACGGAAACGTCCGTGACCCTAAAATCCAACAATATTGAGTCGCTCAGATTGCTCGAGGAAGAATTGAGGGGAATCCCTGTGTTACTTGATGAATATCCCTGGTACCAATCGTATAAGTTCGGCGAAGAACGAACGGAGGCAGTACTTACGGAAGATGATATTTCCTCAGAATTGTTTTATCTGCAATCAGTTTTAGACGCGTGGGAGTGGAATATGCTTAATGAACTTGTTGAGGATACAAGCGCGTGCGTAGAGCAAGTGGGATTAGATGTTAAGAAAGGAGAGAGTGAACTAGAGATCGGAGCGAAAATTGCTCGGCTAATGTACGAGAGAGAAATAGAACCTATCGTCTTACTTGTTGGTGCTGATGAACGTGCTTTAAAGCGAAGACATCCTTTGCCGACGACGCGTTGCGTTGAGCAATACGTATTGATATCTGTGTGTGGTCGTAGACATGGACTTGTTGCTTCGGTAACAAGGGCAGTGCATTTCGGGGCATTGCCCGATTGGTTGAGGCGTTCTCATATTATTTCTTCGACTGTGAATGTGAGAGCAATGAAAGCCAGCAAGAATGGTGCGAGTTTAGGAAGTATTTTTAGTGAGATACAGCGAACATATTCGGAGTTTTACGAAGGAGATGAATGGAAGAAACATCATCAAGGAGGGCTCACTGGTTACGCTCCTAGGACTCGATTGGCCACTCCTCTCGATAATACAGTCCTGTATGAAGGAATGGCCGTGGCTTGGAACCCAACTATTGCAGGAGCGAAGAGTGAAGCAATTGGGTTGGTTGGAGTTGACCAAGGATACGCGATTGGCATGAGTCAAGAGAAGAATTGGCCCACTCTGAAGATTGAAATAGATGGATGCAAGGCCAATAGGCCGGATATTCTGACCCGGCAGGTCATGTTTTCAATGGGTGGGTGGATGTAACTTGAGAAAATCCTGGACACTGTACTTATTCATCCTTCCTGGAGGATTGTTGTTTTTGGTGTTCTTCGTTGTTCCAACCTTTTATGGATTGGGGCTCAGTTTTACAAATTCAAGTGGTATTGTTAACAAATATTCATTTGTGGGGATACGCAATTACATCAATATTTTCGAAAATGATTCTGTGTTTCACCAAGCATTAATGAATACACTCAAGTTTGTTGTTACAGTAGTTATAATCCAGTCCTTATTATCTCTTGTATTTGCGTTACTTCTATTAAGGAATACGAAAACAAACATATTCATGCGAACTTTATACTTTTTTCCTACTATACTTTCATCCGTTTCGGTAGCGTTTATATGGACGTTTATCTATGATCCGAATATAGGTATACTGAATGAGTTTCTTGGTTTCATAGGGTTGGGCAAATTACAACAAGATTGGCTTGGGAACCCGTTGATCGCTATATATTGCCTAGCTGTCGTAGAAATTTGGGCACATGCTGGGCAGCTGATGATTATATACCTTGCGGGTCTACAACAAATTCCGAATGAATTATATGAATCTGCAGCGCTTGACGGCGCGAATAAATGGATAACTTTTTCTAGAATAACCTGGCCAATGTTAGCTCCGGCCACCACAATTGTTGTTGCGTACACAACAATTCAATCGTTTAAGATGTTTGATTTAATTTATGCAATGACAAATGGGGGACCAAATAATGCAACTGAAGTGTTAGCAACATATATTTATCATCAGGCCTTTCAATATAACCATATGGGATATGCAGCTGCAGTGTCGATGATATTTATGCTAATTATTTCGCTCATTACATTAATTCAATTTGGATTACTAAGATTACAATCAGATTAGGAGGGGCAGGAAGTGAGGTTTTTACGTTTTTCGATAATTTGGATCTATGCTCTAATCATTTTTATACCTCTGTTAGTGGTTATTGAAAGCAGCTTTAAATCTCTGGCTGATTTATATACAAATCCTTTATTGCCTAGTCGCCAAATGAATTTGGCTGCATATCAAACATTGATTTCCCAAGTTCCACTGCTACACTATTTCCGCAACAGTTTCATAGTTACGGTTGCCACCATAGTCATTGTTTTGTGGTGTAGTTCCATGATTGCATTTGGCATTCTTCGACTTCCACGTATTTTAAGTGCAATCATTTATGGCGTATTTTCTTTAGGAATGATGATACCCACGCAAGTTAATATGATTCCTGTGTTTCTTGAGCTTTCACACTTGCATATAATCGATACTTTGTATGGACTAATTTTCGTTGAATCGGCATTTCTTTTGCCGGTTGCAGTGTTCATCATTGGGGGCTTTATGAGAACATTACAGAAAGAATTGCTTGAGGCAGCATGGATAGATGGGGCAAACGAGTGGCAAATGTTCTTTCGAATTGCTGTGCCTTTGTCTACGCCGTCTATAGCAAGTGCAGCAATATTTTGTTCCGTAATTGTATGGAATGATCTCTTGTTCCCGCTTTTATTATTGAAATCAAGTAGTAATTGGACAATTCCTTTAGCTCTTCTCAGTTTTGAGGGGCAGTATCAGACAAATTATCCAGTGATCTTTGCGGGTGTTTTGCTTGCAAGCATTCCAATGGTGGTGTTATACGTATTTCTTCAGAGATATTTTATTGCTGGTATAACAGCTGGAGCAATAAAGGGTTGAGAGTTGTATAGTCATTGATCATTACGAGGTGGTGTAGTGATATGCCTAAATATGCAGAGCAATTTCAAAGGTTGAGGTGTGGATTTGTAGGTTTTGGTCGCTCGACTTTTGATACGAACATGGCAGAAGAAATCCTGCAAAGATCAAAAAGTAGTCTCGAATTAATAGGGCCGAATATATGCGCTCACGATAGCTTAATAACATCTACAACAGAGTCGTGTGAAGTGGCTGATTTATTTAAGGGAAAGATAGATGTATTAATTGCGCAGTTCGCAACTTTTGTAGATGCTCGAATGATTGAGGCAATGTGTGCTCGATTGCGGGTTCCTGTCGTTATCTGGGCGATTCGTGAACCGAAAGTAGGGGGCAGGCAGCGGCTTGCGCTAAATTCGCTTACGGGAGCGAATTTAGCAGGAAATCGATTGCGCCAAATGAACATCCCGTTTCAGTTTGTATACGGAGATCCATTCGAAGACCAATTAAATTACTCATTGCGTCAGGCTTTAAAGGTTTTCTGGCTATATCTTGGGTTACGTTCATTCACAATTATCTCTGTTGGCGATAGTCCCGATGGATTTCGTTTTAGTACTCCATCGTCCGAAGTAGTAGAGAGGCTAGGTATTACTATTAAGAAATTAGAGCTTGAGGATGTATTTCGATCTGCACTTGAAATCCCTGATGAAGAAGTAGCGCCGTATGTTGAAGCTATTAGACAAAAAGTTAACGGTATTGATAATATACCGATTATTCAAGTCTACAAATTTGCGAAAATGAAGAGGGTGATTCAAGAAGAGGCACGGAGAGTTCGGGCTACTGCTGCGGCGATTCGATGTTGGCCTGAGTTCTTTACTGAATTTGGAGCAGCGGCTTGCTCTGTGGTTTCTGCTTTGACCGATGATGGCATCATGACTGCCTGCGAGTCTGATATCCTGGGTTCTTTATCTATGGATGTCCTATCGAAGTTGAGCGAAGCTCCGGCATATTTGGGGGATCTGGTGGAGGTTGATGATCAGGAGAATGCTCTGGTCTTTTGGCACTGCGGCGCAGGGGCATTTTCTTTGGCTCGTGGTTACAGTGGCCCAGAAGCTGGAGTACACCCAAATAGGCGTCAGGGGTTGACTCTTGAATTTGGTTTGAAACCTGGGCCTGTGACCGTTCTTCGCATTGGTGAAGATGGAAGAGGGGGAGTTCGTGCACTGATAGCGGAAGGCGAAATGCTAGATAGGGCGCAACGCTTTCTTGGTACTTGTGGTGTAATGCGTCTATATGGCGAGGGAGATACAACGAAACGTGTGAAACGAATTGTTGAGCTCGGGTTTGAGCCGCACTATGCTTTGGCATACGGTCATTTTGGGTGTGAACTGGAAAGATTGTGCGCGCTGATAGGGGTTCCGGTAACTCGTTTTTGACAAGTTTACGGGAGGAATAGGGATGAGGGTCGCCGTAGGACAGTTTGGTGCTCCCACGCCAGTAGTAAATGCCTCGCTATGCGGAGTAATCCAAGGGCTCGTCCAGAAGAAGAATGTTGAGATCTATGCGGTGCTGGGGGGGCCAACAGGTCTCGCATGCGGGAAATTCATTGAAATAGATCCTTCTACCATAGATTTTGAGTTGCTAAGGCAAACCCCTGGTGCGGCACTGTTGGCAGGTCGCAGGGCCGATTTCAGAGAAGTGGATGAGCGTGCGGTTGATGCGTTATGTGAGAAAGGAATTGATGCGCTGATTGTAATCGGTGGAAATGGGACTATGTCGATGGCTCAAGATTTATTTAATATAGCGAAATCAAAATCCGTGGATTTGCAAGTTGTGGGAGTCCCCAAAACTATTGATAACGATATTGTGGGTATTGATCATACTCCCGGATTTCCTAGTGCAGCTCAATTTGTGCTTCAGGCGCTCAGAGATCTCTCGATTGACCTCGAGGCTATGGTCGGATTTGAGCAAGTCAGGGTAGTCGAAGTGATGGGAAGGAACACGGGTTGGCTGGCGGCTACTGCCTTTCTGCTGTCCGAAATTGATGACATAGTCCCTGTTATTTGTATACCTGAACTTGATTTAAATCTAGACAATATTCTTACTGAAATTCAAATGAATGTTAAGACGAATGGGCGAGCTTTGGTAGTTGTGAGTGAAGGTGTCCGTACCTCAGAGGGGGAACATTTAGTACAAATCAGCGGATACAAGACAAAATCATCTAATCACGTTCTAGGTGGAATTGGGCGGTTGTTAGCATCGGAAATAATTGACGAGTTGGGCTTTGGTGTTCGATACGAGAATTTAGGTCTGCTTCAGCGCTGTTGGGCTGATTGTCAAGTGCCTTTGGATGTAAAGGAAGCTACTGAATTAGGATATCTTGCGGCGTCGGCTGTGATTGAAGGAAAATCTGGCGTTATGGCTACGTTGTTGAGGAAGTCTTCCACGCCCTATCAAACAAATTATACATTTATTCCGTTTATATCCATAGCAAATCAGGAGCGCAAGGTTGAGCAACAATGGTTACCGCTTTCAAACGAGTTTCGTGAGTGGTTGCGTCCGTTAATAAACTGGGATAAATTGAAGCCTCACTTTCGTCTTGAGTCTATCCTTTCCCGGAAAGGAATGTATGTTGATGCCTTTGGCCACGTGGAACATTTTGAGTGATGCACATTCGCATGGCTACGCTGTTCCTGCTTTAAGTGTACAAAACGTAACAATGGTAGATGCTGTTCTTGCGGAAGCAGAAGCACAGAAATATCCCATTATATTGCAAATAGGGCAACGGGCTATTCGAAATGGATTGATGAAAACATTGGCCGATCATATTAGGCGAATGTGCGAATCTGTGTCAGTACCCGTTGTAATTCATTTGGATCACAGTCAGGACTATGAACAGGTGGTTTGGGCTCTTCGATTTGGATTCACCTCTTGCATGTTTGATGGATCATTATTTCCTATGGATAAGAATATTGCTATGACCAAAGAAGTTGTGCGTTTGTGCCATGCTGTTGATATACCGGTAGAAGGAGAACTAGGCACGATCGGCGGTGTTGAGGACGACATCGATGTTGCTAATGAAGATGCCCAGTTTACATCACCTGAGGATGCGGCTAGGTTCGTACATGAGACAGGGGTAGACTCTCTAGCTGTAGCAGTTGGTTCAGCGCATGGTATGTACAAAGAAACACCAAGCCTCGATTTAGACCGCTTGCGCGACATTAGTAATGTCACACGCATACCGCTTGTTCTTCACGGGGGTTCGGGGATTCCGAAAGAGCAAATTCGGAACGCAGTTCGACTGGGGGTGTCAAAAATCAATTTCGATACAGAGTTGCGATTGGCATATGTCTCGGGATTGAAAATGGGAGTAGTGGACTATCCAGATGACCCCTATTCGGCTGAACAAGTCGCTGTTGAGTCACTCAGGGCGATTGTGAGGCAAAAAATCGAGTGGTGCAAAGGTTGAGTATGAGTTATGTAGAAGGTAATAGGAGGGTTTGTTTTTGAAGGGATACATTGACTCAATGCTCATTAACGGAAAGTGGATGGATGGTTCCTCTCATGGACGAGTTGCAGTAGAAAATCCTTCTACTGGAGGTGTGATCACGGAAATTGGGTACGGGACAGCGGAGGATGCTTGGATGGCCGTAGAAGCTGCTGCGTCAGCATTTCCAGCATGGAGTCACACTACTGCGAGACAGCGGGCTGATGTTTTGTTCAAAGTATCCCGTTTGTTGCGCAAACGGGCAAAGCACATTGGATTTATCTTGAGTCAGGAAACAGGAAAACGATTGGTTGAAGCGATTGCAGAAGTGAATTTTGCAAGTGAGTATTTCCGATGGTTCGCGGAGGAGATCAGGAGACCAGAGGGGGAATGGTTGGCACAGGAGGATGCTGAGAAGCGTCTTTGGGTTCGACGATTCCCCGCAGGCGTCGCGTTGTGTCTTACACCTTGGAACTTTCCTGTATCGATACAGGCGCGAAAGCTGGCGGCTGCCCTTGCGGCTGGTTGCACAGTTGTAGCGCGTCCTTCACAAATGGCGCCCTTGTCAGTTATTGAATTGTTCCGGTGCTTGCAGATGGCGGGTTTTCCAAATGGGGTCGTGAATTTAGTGCACGGTCCAGCAGGGGAGCTTACTGAAGTTTTGATGGCGCATCCGTCTGTACGAGTAGTTAGTTTTACCGGATCAACATCAGTCGGTCGATCACTTCTTGGACAATCAGCAACTCGAATGCAACGAGTCACATTGGAGCTGGGTGGTAATGCGCCGTTTATAGTTTTTGATGATTCAAATATTGATTTAGCGGTAGAATCGGCTATTATTGCTAAATTTCGTAATAACGGACAGTCTTGCATTGCAGCCAATCGATTCTTTGTTCATAGGCGAGTGTATGACGAATTTATACACCGACTACAAGAACGTGTAAGAAGGATGCGTATAGGTAATCCGATGGAACATACAACAGATCTCGGACCTATGATTGATTATGCGGCGAAAGAGGAGTTACTTCATCGGATTGAGTCTGCTGTTCGAAGAGGAGCAGAGCGCTTAATGCCAACCCTAACTACGCCTGAGATTGGATACTTTATATCTCCGGAATTTCTTGCTAACGTTCCAATGGATGTTGAATTTGCGACATGCGAGCTATTCGGTCCAGCGGCCCCAATATGGAGTTTTGACGAAGATGATGAAGTGTTAGAACGTGCAAATCAAGGGGGGATGGGGTTGGCAGCGTATGTTTTCACTCAATCTCAAAGGAGGGTGTTCTACATGACCGAGGGACTTGAGTACGGTATAGTGGGTGTGAATCATGGACTGCCATCTGTCGCAATTGCGCCAATGGGTGGTCGAAGGATGAGCGGATTCGGTCGAGAAGGAGGGCATATTGGGTTGGAAGAATTTCAGGAGATTCAATACGTGTCTTTGGCTTTAATGTAAATTTAGTAGCCAAAACACTAATAATGAGAGGGATCTGGATTGCGAATTGTGATTGCGGAGGATTTGTGGGTTCCGTTGCCTTATTGGCTTAAAGAAAAATATGAGGTTGTGTATGAGCCAAGTCTCTATGCAGACCTTGATCGATTGAGAGATGAGCTTCGATACGCGTCTGCGCTAGTAGTACGTAATCAAACCAAGGTGGATGAATCACTCTTATCAGTATCTCCCAATTTGAAAGTAATAGGGCGCCTCGGGGTCGGCCTGGACAATATTGATTTAGCAGGTTGCCGGAACAGGAACGTGCAGGTCATTGTTGCACGTGGATGCAACGCAAATGCAGTTGCTGAATACGTTATTGCTTCTATGTTTGTTTATGCTCGATTTTTGCATCGATGTGATCAGTCGGTTCGTCAAGGATTATGGGATCGTCAGATGGCGACTGGAACTGAGATATCGGGTAAGACCCTAGGATTGATAGGGGTTGGGGATATCGGTCAGCGTGTAGCAATACGTGCAAGGGCTATGGGGATGCGGGTTTTGGCGTATGATCCGCTCTTATATGAAGCAAATATGCTGGTACAAGACTTTGATGTCGAACAAAGGGAGTTGGACTATGTACTTAGCGAATCGGATTTTGTCTCTGTTCACGTTCCACTGACACCGGAAACACGCCATCTCTTGGGTAGAGAAGAATTAAAAAAGATGAAGCCGACATCAGTTCTTATCAATACTGCGCGTGGAGGTGTTGTTGACGAGGGGGCGCTTGAGGAACTTCTCGTTGAACAGCCGTTGCGTTTTGCAGTCTTGGACGTTCGCGAGGTCGAGCCGCCATCTCGCGACAGACTGAGTGCTCTTCCGAACACTTTGTTAACGCCCCATATTGCTGGAATCACGAGAGAGTCCTCTGTTCGTGTGAGTAACTTTATTCTGCAAGGCGTAGATGCATTTCTTCATGGAAAGAGAGCTCAGGGTGCGATTTTCGAATGAGTTATCGAAAGTTTACTTTGGAAGGTGGTATTTCATCATGAAGCATAACTTATTCTACGCAACAGGCCTGAATTCAGATTATTTGTCGACCGAGGATAAGTACTTGTTTAGTAGACCAGAACCAATCTTCAAGTTTAACGTTATTGGCAGTGGCATGATGGGGCAAGAACACATTCGAGTGACGATGCTTGAGGGGAGAGCTACGATACACGGAATTTATGATCCGAGCAGGCAAAGTGTACAGAGCGCTCAACGCATGTTTAAGTCGATGTATCCGAACCGAGAATTGAAGATATATTCCTCATTGCAGGAAGCGTGTATGGATCCGGAGGTTGATGCTCTGATTATTTGTACACCAAATTATACGCATCTTACCGTAGTTAGAGAGGCGATTAAGTCAGGAAAGCATATCTTGCTCGAAAAACCTATTGCTACCTCGATAGAGGATGCGTTAGAAATTAAACGGTTGGCTGAAGCGTATGAGTCAGTGTTCCAGATAGGCTTGCAATATCGTTTCAAGGCCATTTATAACGAAGCTATTCATGAAGTATTGGAACGCAAGAGTATTGGAGACGTGAAGTTAATAAATATGATAGAACATCGAATTCCTTTCTTGGATAAAGTAGGGCAGTGGAATAAGTTCAATGACTATTCGGGTGGAACGTTGGTAGAAAAATGCTGCCATTATTTTGATATAATGAATCTCTTTGCGCAGGCACGACCAGTGCAAGTGTATGCTACAGGGGGCCAATCAGTGAATTTTTTGTCCTTCGAATTCAATGGAAAGAAATCTGATATTATTGATCATGCGTCTGTCCTTATTACTTACGAAAACGGGATTCAAGCCACCTTCAATTTGTGCATGTTTGCGCCAATGTTCTATGAAGAAATAACTATTTGTGGTGATGAAGGGCGTTTAAAGGCGTTTGAATGTACGGATTTTTTACCCAAAGTCCGAGATAATACTTACTTGGAAGTATTAGGAGGAGATCACCGACCCACAAAGATATCAACCCCTTGTTATCCGAGCGTAATTCAAGACAGTGGCCATCATGGTGGTACCTATTTTGAACACAAGTACTTTGTGGATAACATACAAGGTAAGCGAACAAATGCTGCAACCGTAGATGACGGTTTTTGGTCAATTGTTGTCGGAGTAGCTGCTCAGCGGTCAATTGAGTCCGGTAGTGTCATTGTGATTCAAGAACTATTAGATTCCTTGGGGATTAAACAATGATTTTGCATCGGTCATTGTCTTGAAGATTACTGTATCTGTCTGAAGCCCTTGACGATGCAGAAGGTTATGTTATCATTGGAATGGTAATACCACATACCTATGATGTATCTTACTTGTGCGAGAGGAGAGTGAATATGCACAAATTTTTGATCCACAAGCGAGGCGATCACGTAGGTGTCGCAACCCGTGACATTGAGCCCAATGAAGTGGTGACCGGCGTTTACATGGATGATAATTCGACAATTGAGCTTGTGGCCCGTGAAGCGATACCGCTTGGTCACAAGATTGCGCTGGTTGCCCGTAAAGTGGGGGATGACGTTATTGAGTATGGTCAAGTGATTGGAATGGCAACACACACGTGGGAACCAGGAGACTATGTGCATACTCACAACCTGAAAAGCAAGAGGTGGTAAGATGAACGGGGAGATTTTCGGCTACAGAAGACCCAATGGGAGTGTAGGGATTCGCAACCATGTCGTGATTATACCGGTGGACGATCTTTCAAACGCCGCCTGTGAAGCGGTTGCCAGCAAAATACCAGGTACGCTTGCGTTGTCTCACCCGTACGGCAGACTTCAGTACGGCGAGGACCTTGAGTTGCATTTTCGAACCCTGATTGGTACGGGCCGAAATGCCAATGTGGCCGCTGCGGTCGTGATAGGCATAGAACCGAACTGGACGAAGCGCGTAGCCAATGGGATTGCAGAGACTGGGAAGCCGGTGGCTTGGTTTAGCATTGAGGGGCAGGGTGAGTTAGAGACGGTCCGGCAGGCATGCTGGAAAGCAAGAGATTTTGTCCAATATGCATCGGAACTGCGGCGTGAGCCCATCGAATGGTCGGAGTTGATTGTAAGCATTAAATGCGGAGAATCAGACACCACGACGGGACTTGCCTCCTGCCCGACGGTTGGCGTTGTAGTGGATCGGCTGGTGGACGCTGGAGCAACTGTGTTGTTCGGTGAAACATCCGAATTGACGGGGGGGGAGCACCTCATTGCAGATCGGATGGCTACGCCTGAACTGCGCGAGAAATTTATGAAGACTTATCACGATTACGTTGGGTTTATTGAGTCGCAAGATGCAGACTTGCTCGGCTCACAACCGACCCAAGGGAACATAGCAGGCGGCTTAAGCACGATTGAAGAAAAGGCAATGGGGAACATTGAAAAGACGGGGACGAAGCCTGTGGTAGGGGTATTGAAACCAGCGGAACCGCCAACTGCGAAAGGTCTTAACTTTATGGACACGTCTTCAGCGGCTGCCGAGTGCATCACCCTGATGGCGGCTGGAGGAGCGGTGCTTCATTTCTTCCCCACGGGGCAAGGAAATATTGTCGGTCATCCCATCGAACCAGTCATCAAAATTACCGGGAATCCAAAAACAGCGAACAGTATGGCTGAACACATTGATGTGGATGTAAGCGGGCTGTTGTCGTATGACATCACTTTGCAGCAGGCTGCGGACCTGTTGCAAGACATGATGATCCGCACCATCAACGGTCGACTTACGGCGGCAGAAGCGTTGGGCCACCGGGAGTTTGTCCTGACCCGTCTGTATCCGAGCGCCTAAGGGGGGACGCTCATGGCGACGTCCTCGTTTCAGACCTCCGAACTCCAGGAGTTTGCGGCTGAAATCCTCTGTCGGGTGGGTGTGCCCAGGGGCGACGCCGAATGGGTGGCGGAGGCGCTGGTGAGTGCAGATTTGCAAGGATTGGATTCGCACGGGATCTCGCGGCTTGGGGCCTACGTCAGCGGGATTGTACGTGGCAAAGTGAATCCGAATCCATTTATCGAAGTCCGCTCGACTGGGCCCTGCACGGCTGTGGTGGACGGCGACAACGGGCTTGGCCATGTCGTCGGCAGACGTGCTATGGAAACGGCAGTCGACATGGCAAAGGGTGCTGGAGTAGGAGTGGTCACGGTTCGTAACGGGAATCATGCAGGAGCCATGTCTACGTATTCTGAGGTGGCTACCGACGCAGGGATGATCGGGGTGGCGCTGTGCAATGCACAGCCAGCCATCCCGCCCTGGGGAGGAAGAAAAGCGTTTTTTGGGACAAATCCCATCGCAGTCGCGTCCCCTTGCGGAGAACACCCCATCTCGATTGATATGGCTACAAGCGTGGTTGCGCGTGGGAAGATCATCTTGTCTGCGAAGAAAGGCGAACCGATTCCAGAAGGCTGGGCTTTGGATGAATCAGGAAATCCAACCACAGACGCGTCGGCCGCGTTGCGCGGGGCTGTGTTGCCGATGGCTGGGGCAAAAGGGTATGGACTGGCCTTGGCAGTTGAAATCTTGTCTGGGGTGCTTTCGGGGGCCAAGGTCGGCAGTCAGGTGGGTTCCATTTACGACGATGAGCCAAGTTCTCCGGGCACCGGGATGTTCATGATGGCGTTGAACCCGGATTATTTCGTCGGCGCAGCCGCATACACAGAAAGGATTCAGGCATTGGCCGATGCAATTCACGCAGTTCCGCCTGCTTACGGCCATGAGCGGGTGTTGCTGCCTGGTGAGCGCAGGAGACACCTCAGACAAGTCCGTGAACGGGAGGGTATCCCGCTTTCTGCCGCAACGGTTCAGGAGTTGGAGGAATTGGCCAAGCGTTATCAGGTCAGAATGCCTGCGGCAGAAAGGGTGTGAAGCGAGAGCTCTGAAAAAGTGGGGAATTTCGCGAGATCAGGGGAGCCAATCAGAAATCCGTGTGGTCGAATACCTGTGGTTGAAGGCCGAATGAGGGGTCTGGTTCGTATTTCCTTCGATTTGTTCCGTTGACCATCCTTAGCACATTACGAAGCAGGGACGGGTTTCGATGATCGACCCTGGATCAGGTTGACGAGCCGTTTCGCGTTCAAAACCAAAAACGTGAGATACACTTGGATGGCTACACGCCACTTGCCGCGGTAGCGTGCGCGTCCCAGGCCGTGCCATTGTTTCAGCTCGCCAAATGTGCGTTCGATGGCCTTCCGGTCGTGCAATGCTCGCCGTAAACTTCGCTGGCTCTGAAGTGACTCCCGAACCCGGTCGCTGAGGTACACTCGCTTCCGGGTCTCCTTCTTTCCCAGACACGCGGTTTTCAATGGGCAGTTTTGGCAATCGGTTTGCGAAAAGTAGTACAGAAACCCGCCTTTGAAAGGGATTTTCCCGTTCGTCTCCTTCCGTCCTGGGCACACAAAGGTGTCTTTCCGAGGCCGATAACGGAATCGTGTCTTCGCCAGGACACCAGCGTTTCGTGAAGGAATCTCCGGCTTTGCGCCATGGCTGCGAATGGCGTTTCGATTCCCGATCGAGTCATAGCCTTTGTCGGCCACCACCGAAGTAAACCGATGCCCTTTGCGGACGTCCTGTTCAAGCAGTTCTGGCAGGTGCTCTCCTTCGTGTTCGTTCCC
>Ga0208683_100388_pt1 | contig 17887 bp, 19 predicted proteins | sample BED_Mat_host_9_1_FD_187141 | JGI IMG/M metagenome (GOLD analysis project Ga0208683, IMG submission 187141) | Extremophilic microbial mat communities from Yellowstone National Park, USA - BED_Mat_host_9_15 (SPAdes) (version 3) | ecosystem: Environmental > Aquatic > Thermal springs > Hot (42-90C) >... | reverse complement strand
CCAAACCCCTACGACCATCATTTTACTTACCTTGAACGGTTCTAGTTCTGCTTCCGTGATCGTTGCACCTTTACCTCTTCAGGCCGTGTTCGTGGATGGGCGGCTTTTTGGACTTTATGTGTCAAGTTCGGGATTGATCGTGCGCTCGCTCGAATACAACATTTCGTCCAACATTTCGTCCATCCTTAACCCCACGGGGCCTGTGGAGTTGGGGGAGATCGACGGTTACTTAATGGTGGCCAGCGAGGTGAGGTCTCCTGAGCCCTTCTCCACCTCCCTTCCATTTACTGCCACCGTGATCTACTCCGTGTCCAATTTGACGCCAGTGGCTTACGTTCCCTATCCTCTTCTACCAGTCGCCGTAATGGGAGGCAAGGTTCTGCTCGCGGGACAGAGACTACTTCTCTCCCCCCTACCTTACTTTCCTAGAGGGGGCGGTCCGTCTCTTTTCCCTCTTTTCCCAATTCTCATCGTCACTCCATTGGCCGTATTGACGTACTTCCTATATAGGAAACGCGGGTGAGTCCTCGAGGTGATAGCGTTTCGAAGGCCGTCTAAAACTTCGTCTTGACCTATTGGAAGAAAGATTGAGTCAATCGTGACGAGAGAAGCGGGAGCTGATCTCTCTGGCGTGACCAAAGGAGGTCGCATACGAAGTAGAGTAAACCATATAAACAATGAAGTCTGGACGGCTTTCTTCTTCCTACTGGAGTTGAGGAGGCAGCGAAGGCCACCGCACACGAATAACATACCATTATTCCGCTATTGAAAGGAGAAGGGAAGAGGAAGTTGATCCCTTAAGATAGTCAGAAAATGACGGATATGCCTTAATCTTATAACTGTACTTTCTCTCCCAACTTAGGCATAATGGTCTTGTAACCCTTTGCCTCGTTTAGTTTTGCAAATTGAGATTCGTTAACCTGAATTAGAGGCCAAGTATTGTAGTGAATAGGAATTGCTGCCTTCTTTGGCTTTAACATATCCACTGCCATGGAGGCCTGCTCTGGATCCATAGTAAATCTACCTCCTATTGGTAGCAAGACATAATCTGGCTTGAAGACTTGACCGATTAGTTTCATGTCCTCGAAAAGTCCTGTGTCTCCCGCGTGATAGATGGTTATCCCATCCCCTGAAACTACCACTCCTGTGGGGTCGCCATGTTCACTGCTATGGACTGCCTTGGTTAAGGCAAGCTTAAGTCCGTTGAACTCTATGTAACCACCCACGTTTGCTTGTATAACCTTCTCCATGGGAAGGTTCATGGTTTGGGTAACATGAACTGCTAAGTCGAAGTTGGCGAAGAAATGTCCCTTTCCTTTCAGAATCTCTACAGCATCTCCAAGATGATCATAATGATCGTGAGTCACCGCCACTATATCGTACTTGCCTATCAATTCCTCCAATTTCACTGGGCTCTTCGGATTATCCTTTATCAAGGGATCAATGATTACCTTCTTATTACCAAAATCTAATTCCACGGCTGCATGGCCGAACCATCTTAGCGATACCATGTCTTGCATTTCGCCACTCGTTTTTTAACTCTATTTGATATGATAGAGCAAATGACTGATGAGGAGTATGAGCTCATCCTGAAATCTGGAAGAATAGCCGCAAAGGCGAGGGAAGCGGGGGCCAAGGCAGTAAAGGAGGGAGCTAAAGTACTTGACGTTTGTGAAGCCGCAGAAAGGGAGATCATTTCCAGCGGTGCTAAGCCCTCTTTCCCCTGCAACCTTTCTATCAATTATGAGGCAGCCCACTACTCACCCGTCATAGGAGATCAGAAGGTGATCCCAGAGAGAGCGGTAGTGAAGGTGGACATAGGGGCACATATAGATGGCTATGTAACAGATACCGCAGTTACTGTGTCCTTGGACGATAGGTTTTCTAGACTATTGGAGGCAACTAGGGACTCATTAATGGCTGCAATATCGAACTTTAAGTCAGGGAGGGAGCTAGGGGAAATAGGGAGGGTAATCGAGAGAACTTTGAAGCTAGCCGGATTCAAACCTATCAGGAATTTAGGAGGACATTTAATAAGACGATATGAGCTCCACGCAGGAGCGTTCGTTCCAAATGTATTTGAGAGAGGTTTAGGTATAGTGAGGACGGGAGAGACTTACGCCATAGAACCATTTGGTACCGATGGAGAGGGAATGGTGAATGAAGGGAAAGAGGTAACCATATTCTCACTCAAAGGAGTAAGAAATAAAATTTTAACTGAAGAGGAGAAAACTCTACTTCAAATAATAGAAGAGAGATTTAAGACCCTTCCATTCACAGAAAGGTGGCTCTCCGACTCCATGGAAGTCCAGACCTTGCGAGCAACAATGAAGTCCCTATGGAGAAAAGGAGTACTTATGGGGTATCCTTTACTCGTGGAGGGCAGAATGGGAACTGTGGCTCAATTCGAGCACACTGTGGTAGTTAGAGGAGATGAAGTGAAAGTAGTAACAGAGTTAGACTAAGTTCGTCCGTATCATTATTAGTAGGGTTATTATCAAGACGTCCCTTAGGGCTTCTCCTTCAGCTCAGACCTTAGCTTCCACGCCAAATCTATGGTGAATCCTACTCACAGAAGGGGACCACCATAACCCCTAGAGTTAGATTGGTAGGGCGTTGATTCGTGCCCATCACATTGTATAATAGACTAGATTCCTACAGGACCCATTTAGTCTAATATTCTAGACTCTATCCCCTCCGCCATTAACTTTGACAACAGTTGTCTAACGTATTCTGAAGTGGGGACCTCGAAGGTCACATAGATCAGCGTAAAGCCTGGTCGGACTTCAGCGCTGATTCTATCATGAACCACATCAATAACATTACCCCGCACCTCCGCCACGTAACTCAAGATCCTGTTGAGATATCCTGGCTTGTCTGGGACATGCATCTTAACCCTGACCACCCTTCTTATTCTATGAAGTACCTTTTCCACCACATTTCCCAGCAAGGTAAGATCCACGTTTCCTCCGGAGATCACCGCCACTACTCTCCTCCCCTTGGCTTTCACCTTTCCAGTTAGCAGCGCCGCTAGTGGAGCAGCTCCAGCCCCCTCTGCCAAGGTTTTGTTCCTTTCCAGAAGCAGAAACATGGCCTCAGCTATTTCCTCATCGTCCACGAGCACTACGTCATCCACCAAGTCCCTGATTATGGAGAACGTAAACTGAGAGGGCGACTTGACCAAGATACCGTCAGCTATGGAGAATGAAGGCTCTACCTCCATTAATGTACCCAAGTCTTTTGACACCTTCATGGAAGGAGAGGCGCTGCTTTGCACGCCTATGATCTTGACTCCACTATTTCTTGCCTTTAGGGCAGCGGCTATTCCGGATATTAGTCCTCCGCCTCCTATCGGTACTACGACCACATCCGGTCGCGTCTCCACGAGCTCTAGTCCTAATGTCCCCTGTCCAGCAACTATATCTGGGTCATCATAGGGGTGAACTAGAATGGCCCCTGTCTTGTTTAGTATTTCTTGAGCCTTCTTCATGCTCTCGTGAATGTATTTGCCGTAAAGTAAAACCTCCGCCCCGTAACCCTTTGTGGCCAAATATTTGGAAACTGGGGCGGTCTCCGGCATTATAATTGTTGAATGTACACCTAAGGCCCTAGCTGCGAAGGCCACGCCCTGGGCATGGTTACCTGCAGATACTGCTATTACTCCCCTGCTCCTCAGCGATTCACTGATAGATAGGAGCTTATTGAATGCTCCCCTTACTTTGAATGAACCAGTTTTTTGGAGGTTTTCGAGTTTCAGGTAAAGTTGTGACTCTGTCGAGTCGGAGAAGGTCTTTGAGTAGTCTATTGGTGTTTCGTGGATGTAGGGAGTGACCCTCTCCTTAGCCTTAACTATCTTCTGATATAGCTCTTCTAAACCGGCCGAGCTCTCCACCGCCTCAGTCAACCCTGCCCTCATCTCCCTCAGTGATCGAGAGCCTCCTCATCGGCGTTCATGGCCGGCTTTAACTTCGAGTATGTGTCAGCTAGAAGTTCAGGGAGGACCTTTGTGTTAGAGAGTATTGTCATAAAATTGGAGTCTCCCACCCACCTTGGAACTACATGAACATGAACGTGACCTGCCACCCCTGCACCTGCAGCAGACCCCACGTTAACTCCTATGTTAAATCCGTCAGGTTTGTAAGTCTTCCTTATGGCCCTCATCGATCTTACTACGTTTTTATGTATTTCAATTGCTTCCTCCTCAGTTAAGAGCTCAAGAGTCGGTACATGTCTGAATGGAACTACCATGACATGTCCGCTGTTGTAGGGAAATGCGTTAATTATGATGAAGGAGTGTTTACCCCTATGCAGAATTTGTTTTCCGTCCTCTCGTTTCGGTGCGTCACAGAATATACAACCCTCATGCTTGCTGGAGGATACGTATTGGAGTCTCCAGGGAGACCACAGAAGTTCCATGATATAGGACAACCTCGTCAGATATTATAAATCATTAGGAAAGGAGTCATTCCAGTGACTAGGTAAAATAATTATGGCAAAATTCACCCTTTAATTGGAGGTAAACTGGCATTTCCATGCTTGCCACATCGTTTAGGCCTGGACCAGTGTGTCCATAGTGTCGACATGAAGCTATTTACTTTTATATAGCATGTATTACTCATGGGCAGGAGAGCGATCATAAGGAAGGACCTCCCCTGTCCTTCCTTGCGGTCATCAGGTGGTCAAGTGCGGCAGATCGTTGGGAAGGCAGAGGTACCTTGAGGACTGCGGCAGATATTTCCCTGGGAGATGTTCATCATCACCACCCTAGGTGGAAGGTTGAACAGGTGTTGAATCACTCAAACGGAATGAGCATGAGATCTCCAGAGTTCTGGGAGTCCTGGCACCGTGTTCACCTGGATCAAGCGTCGTGGCAGGAGTTCAACAAGTTGGTCTGGGGGGTGACGCCAAGCACTGACGAATGGGAAGGTCACCAAGGTGGTTGATGAAATGTGGTACTTGCGCAGGAACGTGAAGGCCTTCTATAAGTGTTCACGTGCTTCACCTACACCACTTTTAGACTCTACCTATTGTTCTCAGTTGGAGACAGGGACCAGAGGGCGTTCAGGGAAATGGTGAAGCATCTGCCCGATGGCAGCGGGTAAGCGACGACTAAGTTTACCTCTCGTTGAGGAATCACACCGTGGTGTCACCTGACAACCCAAACGAGTTCCACTCGTCTTTGAGGGACAGATTGGTCCGCTTTAAGAGGGCAACCAAGGCGGTGAACAGGTTGGAAATGGTCAAGTACTCTCTGGCTTTAGTCTTGTGAAAGAGAAAGCTGATACCGGTATTTGTAAGTTAATGACGACACTATGGACACACTGTACCATTGACAATATACTGTTAGCCTATTAAATACTCCTGGAAAAATAATGCCTCTATACCGTTAGATTCTGTCTGCCAGTACTAAATCTAGGCAGTCGTCAGGGAAGAAGACATGCACATTTTCGCGGCGATGATCTATGGTAAGGGTGTGTGCGCCAGGACCGGTTTGTATTTTCTCTACAAAGCGGAGAGTATTTGTATCAAAGAGATCTATAACTCCAGGATCCCCTACCGCAACGTAAAGTCGATCCAAATTCCGGTTCAGCCAGATTACATCCGGTGGTCCTGACAGACGACCGAGAACTTCTGTTACACCCGTTCTTAGGTTAAGGCCGATTAAGATGCCCTCATCACAGGCGCAATATAGTGTGCCGCTTTTCTCATTTTTTGTTCGAGTCCATGTGGTCCTCTAGCTGGGACGTCAAACGTTCTGGAAACCTTAGAAAGATCATCAGCCTTAACGGAGACTATTGAAGGTGGATCAGCAATATTCACGTAGAATGAGTCGGTATCTGCATTATAAAGTGCCCATCGAGTTCTTCCCGGGAGCACGATCTTTCCTATTACATTCCCACTACTGGTGTCGATGAAGGTCAGAGACGGTGGGGCATCGCTCTTTTTTGGATTGCCAACACCTGCAACCATAAGGATGTTTCTTCTTTCATCAAATGCCATGCCATTAGGCCTGGCTCCCGTAGGGACGCGGAATTTTTCTGTGGCTTTTTTCCTTCTAAAAGGAATATACTTGCAGTATCCTCCCCTCTATTAGATAGTGAATAAGAGTCTTCTTTTCGCTGAAACCCAAACTCCAGCAACTCCCTTATGCCCTGTGATGGAGTACAGGAATTTCTCAGCACTTAGATCGATGACATCCACTGCATCGTTCGATGGGTGGGCCACGTACAAAAGATCGGACATCTCATCCACGGCAGCATGGTCAAACTCGCCACCCTCCGAGTGATGAGGTAGGGGGATACGCTTTACTTCCTTCAGTGCCATTGCTGCACTTGCTCCTTTAAATTATCCAGGCTCAGCTTTTGGAGTGCTCCAGTTTTCCACCTTCCTCTAATCTCCATTTACAATAGGCATATAATGCATCGTACAAAGGAAATTGCAATCTCATGTTCTCATAGTCGTCCTTTGCTATTCTTCTGAATCCGAGGGCTGCTGCTTCGAGGCCAGGTCCCTCCGGCCTCGCATCGGGTGGACTCGCATCGGCGGATCTTACAATCTTTGCGAGTTCAAGCAATGCTGAATCATTCAATCCATACTTCTTGATGATGGCATCAAAGCTCACGTACTCGTAGCCATTTTCCTTATAATGTGTCAATTCCGCGCCTGGGGTGTCGAATGGAATAGCATTATTCTTCTTCGCAAATTCCAATACCTCTTGAGCCGGAACAAAAAAGAACTGAGCATCCTTATCCACAAATCTAGAAATCAGCCACGGGCACGCAATCCTATCCACTTTTGCTTTCTCTCTAGTAACCCATTTCATAGTAGTTAACCTACTTAGATAAGAGAACTATGTATATAACTGTTTGCAAAAGAGGAGTGTGTCCATAGTGTCGGCACCGAGCTACAAACTTTCCTTTGCCCAACCGCTACGGTTTACAAAACGTGAATAAAGCCGCACTTTTGAGGAGAACTCTTAGCCCCGTAATTTGTAGGTCAATGTCAACACTATGCCCGTCTTCTCTGAGATTTCTTCCACTGTTCTGCAGTCAGCATTTCTCAATATTATAAGAATAATGAAATTCACACCATCAATAAGAGGGTTCATGGTGTCGTCACTTGTCAGGATAAATTATCTCCCCCTTCAGAACATTGTGTGACTGACATGAACTAATGAGGATTGTGGCGAGTTAACAGATCTCGATAGATGGGCATATGTTAATTTACCTAATCAATGTCGACACTATGGCACGTACAGAGAGCGTGGTGTACGTGAAGCACGTGAGCACTTGTAGACTTCACGTTCCTGCGCAAGTACCACATTTCATCAACCACCTTGGTCACGACCTTTCCGCTCACCACTTGCCTGGTGTCACCCTACAGTTTCTAACTCAACGAACTTGCTCCTGCCACGACGCTTGATCCAGGTGAACACGGTGCCAAAGGGGACTCCTAGCACCCTTGAGATCTCATGCTCATGCCGTTGGAGTACATCTTCAACGCCTGCTCAACCTTCCATCTGGGGTGAGGATGCTTAGCGTCAGGGAAGAAGTGCCTATTACAGTTCCTGCAGATGTACCTCTGCCTGCCCTTAACCTTTCCTCCCTTAACGTGGTTGTTACAGAACGGGCAGGGAAGGGGTTCAACTTCCTTGTTGCCACGCTTAGCCATGGGTAATACACGACGACTATAGAAAACAATTTACGTGATAAATGACGACACTATGGACACACTACCTTGGACAATGTAAACTTTTTAATACATGTAGTTACAACTTGTTGGGACCTAAATGGAATTTACTTCTTAGGGCCAGAGGGGAGCTTTACACATGAAGCTGCTTCCTTATTTGGTAATCAATTGATCCCTAGGAGGACAATAACAGAGGCAATCCGTTCAGCCTTGAACGGTGGAGCAGCGGTAGTGCCAGTGGAGAATAGCATAGAAGGTCCCGTCAATGAAACCTTGGACGGGCTTTACTCCTTCAGGGAGCTTTACGTTAATGCGGAAGTAGAAAAGGAAATTGAGTTAGTTCTTGCTACGTCCCCCGACGTTAAGGATTTATCTGAGATAAAGAAGATTTACTCTCATCATCACGCTCTTAAGGAGGCATCAGGGTTTCTACAAGACCTAGGGGTCATTGATGTTGAGATGGTTGAAAGTACCTCCCGTGCTGCCCAATTGGCCTCCTCTTTATCTGGTTCTGCAGCTATCTGTTCCAAGTTCGCCGCAGAACTTTACGGTCTCAGAGTAATTAGGAAGGGAATTCAAGACCACGTTAACATCACTAGGTTCTTTCTGATCTCCAATACTCTCACTAAGAGTGGAGATAAGACCACCATAATATTTACGTTACCTCATAGACCAGGCTCACTTTTTACAGCTCTCCGCCCGTTTGCTCAAAATCAAGTTAACCTTACCATGATCTATTCAAGGCCGCTTAAGACCTCACCATGGAAATATTATTTCTATGTGGAAATCGAGGGAGGGCTGCAGGATCCTAGGGTTAACTTATCCCTAGAAGAAGTTGGAAACCTAGCCTCAGAACTCCTAATTAAGGGTAGCTATCCTAAATTACGATACCAGGCTTAAGGTTGTCTAAACTGAATAGCTCCATGTAAGAACTAGCATCTGTCAACTCCACTACCTTACTAACTACAGTCTCTATGGCACCTCTGGTTCTTCCGTGAAGCATGCAATAGCAAAGGTAGTCCCACCTCTTGTTCGACTCTCTGAGGACCACGTGTGTCGCTTCCCCCACATTCTTGGCTAAGGATTCACAGGAGGCCTCAATGTTGTCAGAATTTATGAGAACCATGGCATTTTCCACGATACCCGCTTTTTCCCCATTCACGGTTCCACCATAATCCTTTATTACCTTTCTCTTCATTAATTCTTTTATTAATTCTACCAATTCTACCTCAGAGTAACTGAATTGGGATGCCAAATTTGCAAAAGGCCTGTAAGTTATAGGTAATGGAGTCGAAAGCGCCTTTCCCAGGGAAGGATCCAGTCCTAACTCATCGAATGTGGGCACCTTTTCTTGGACAATTTCCGGTTCGCTCCAAGAGACACCTCTCCTCAGGTCATATTTGACGCTGAGCTTCAATGTCTTCTTGGAATAAAGAATTACGTAGTCCCTGCTTTCAACTCTCCTCATCAATTCCTCTACCTTCTGGTTCAGTTGCTCCCTGGTAGGCTCCTTAATAACGAACCATATATTATATTGTGGATGATTCCTGACGAAATTATGGGTAATCTCTCTAACTCCTAGAGCTGTCCTCCGAAAAGTATCTATGTTAGCCAAAGGGATTGACGCTCCTACTAATGCTCCTTCCATCCCCTTGGCTCTGAAACTAACATACATTCCAACTCTTTTCAATATGTTCCTAGCCAATAGTGACTTAGTCCTCTCTAGCACTTCTTCTTCCTTTATTCCAAGACGATAGGAAAGTTCAGAAAAGGGCGTCTCAGAGATTGGAAAGTTGTACTGCAACGCCATTAGTAACTCAACGTCCATGGACTCTAATTCTGACATAACTACAGTTTCTGTGGGCTTACATTATAATTTTTGGTTTGCTAGAGTATCTTGGTCTCCGTTAAAGTTAAGTATAGATTAGACACATATCAAAACGCGGCCGTGGTCTAGCCTGGTTAGGACGCTGGCCTCCCAAGCCAGTAATCCCGGGTTCAAATCCCGGCGGTCGCATTGTGGGGGCATATCCCCCACCCCCTAAGTTTCAATTTCTCGTAAGATTCTATAACGTCAACTAAAGGACCGACGTAAGTTTCCTTTACCTTATCGCCCTCATACTCTAGCTTGTAAACATAATACCGCCCTTTCCTTTCACGTAAAATTATGTCGCCGTATTTATAACGAGTCTTCTCTTTCGTCATTTTTAGGACGAGTATTATGGTTGCCAATTCGTATTTATAAGCGTTGGCAACACGTCAATTTTTGCCGTTAAAATATATGGAGTTGAAAGAAGGCGGCAAAGATTCCTCAAATGAACAAAAAAGTCAGTTTCATTTGGCGTTAACATATTCGACACCGTCAATTATGTTGAACGTTATCATGTCCTTCCTCCTCAACGCCTCTACGATTTCTTCACCATATAACGCGGTTAGGTCAGCGGGTAACGACCAACCGCGCTTTTTCAGGAATTTGTAGGCCTTAGTCACCGGGTCGTCCGTGGAGCGTAACATCATGCATACATTATCCATATAAAGCAACCCCCTCTTCAGACATTGTTCCACGACCTCATAGTGTCGTCACTAACTTACAAATTCCGGTATCAACCCTCTCTACCACAAGACTAAAGCCAGAGAGTACTTGACCATCTCCAGGCTCCTGTTCACCGCCTTGGTGGCCCTCTTAAGGCGGACCAACCTGTCCCTCAGTGACGAGTGGAGGGACTCGTTGGGGTTCACTGGTGAGATCACTATGTGGTTCCTCAACGAGTACACGTTGTAGTCGTCGCTCACTTGCCTCCTTCAGGTAGGTGCCTCAATATTTCCCTGAACGCTGGTCCCTGCCACCGAAAACAGCACGTACAGAGAGCGTGGTGTACGTGAAGCACGTGAGCACTTGTAGACTTCACGTTCCTGCGCAAGTACCACATTTCATCAACCACCTTGGTCACGACCTTTCCGCTCACCACTTGCCTGGTGTCACCCTACAGTTTCTAACTCAACGAACTTGCTCCTGCCACGACGCTTGATCCAGGTGAACACGGTGCCAAAGGGGACTCCTAGCACCCTTGAGATCTCATGCTCATGCCGTTGGAGTACATCTTCAACGCCTGCTCAACCTTCCATCTGGGGTGAGGATGCTTAGCGTCAGGGAAGAAGTGCCTATTACAGTTCCTGCAGATGTACCTCTGCCTGCCCTTAACCTTTCCTCCCTTAACGTGGTTGTTACAGAACGGGCAGGGAAGGGGTTCAACTTCCTTGTTGCCACGCTTAGCCATGGGTAATACACGACGACTATAGAAAACAATTTACGTGATAAATGACGACACTATGGACACACTCTGATTTTTGGTAAGGACGAGATGACTCCGAGTCGGATTAAAGCATTCGATCATGGGAAAGAGAGCATAGCCTTATGGAGAGCTCCACTAATTCTGCATATGCGAACTACTGCTCTAAATGAGCTTTACCTCAACTTTGAACGTTATTTCACAACGACTTACAGTTTTGACTCCTGCAGTCAGTATCATTCGACTAAGGGGTGTTTCTCTCTTACGAAGGTCCCTCTTCTAAGGTCGCTTAACGCCTCCAAAATCTGTTCTTCAGTGTTCATTACTATGGGTCCATACCAAGCAACTGGTTCATTGAGAGGCCTACCTGATAACAGTATGAACCTTACACCCTTATCACTACTGACTCTTACTTCGTCGCCATCTTCGAAGAGTATGAGATTTCCCTCAGGTATTGAAGTTTTAGAATTTGGATCAAATCTTCCACGGCCTTCCAGAACATAGACTAAGACGTTATAGCCATTCTTGACCTTCAATGACACCTCAGCTTCTGGTTCCAAATTTACATCTGCATATGTAGGATCGACGGTCATTCCAGCCTTCACTGGGCCCTCTACTCCCAGTATTTTTCCAGCTATAACAGTGACCACTCCACCATCCAATTCGACCTTAGGGGCGTGACCTCTCCTTACGTCCCTATATACTGGGCTACTCATTTTCCTATTGGCGGGTAGGTTTATCCAAAGTTGAAGGCCTTTGACTGTGGTATTGGGCATAACGGTCTGTAGTAGTCCTCTGTCCTCTTCCCCGATGGGCTTAGGCATCTCCTGATGAAATATTCCACTTCCTGCAGTCATCCACTGCAAGTCTCCTGGAAAAATTACACCACGATTGCCCTCACTATCCTCATGTTCCACTTTCCCTTCCATTAGATAGGTTACAGTCTCTATGCCCCTGTGAGGGTGCCACGGAAATCCCGCCTCGTATTCTCTAGGATCGTTGGAGCCAAAGAAGTCAAGAAGCAAGAAAGGATCAGTGAGTCCTACGGTTTCCATACCTCCGAATACCCTATATAACCTGACCCCAGCACCATCCATGGTATGACGGCCTTGAATAACACCTGAGATCCTTCTTATCAACTAAACTCACCAAGTGGAATTCACTTGCCCAAATAAAAAACGTGATCGTAGTTAGCCAAGGTATATTCCTAATTGTAATTGTAATAAAAGCTTTAAACCGAATAATACAGAAAACTAACCACATCCGATAAAGGAATTATACTTTTATCTTGTTGGCGTTAAGGGGCAGAAGACTCCGTCAGGACGGCGATGAATAGCCCCTCATTTAAATATAACTTCCTTCGACGCTATGTCAACGACATTCGTGGGCAGGGGTAAGCGTCACCGAGGTTAAAGTAAGGGGTGGTGAGGTATGCCTCTACTCCATCAACGGTCCATATGGCCGACATCGACTCGTCCGTATTCTCAGGGGGTGGAACTGCCCTGAGAGCCTGCTGGGCTTCACTCTTTACATGGCAAGGTGGGGCAATGAATCAGGAAGACTCGTCGTGAGGGCAGGGTGGTTCACCCTAAGTTATCAGGCCCATCCACTTCAACTGCAATAATTTAAGAGGAACCTAAGTGGACCGGCCGGGATTTGAACCCGGGACCTCTCGGATGCCAACCGAGCACTCTTCCAGGCTGAGCTACCGGCCCCCACTTATCACTTGTCATATGGTTTTAAAGTGTTTCGTGGCGTTTAGCTTAATCTCCAAAGTAGGCCCTTCTCCGTTACCTCTGGCTCTGCACCGAGTCCAACTAATATGGACTTGGTCGTGACTTCGTTAAGCAAAACTGACACGGGTGAGGGCTCCTTTCCCATCTCTCTCATAATCCTTATTACGAGACCTTCAGCACTCTGTGGTTCTAACTTTAATGCTTCCTTCACCTTCTCTGCCAGTTTAATCATGTAGTCCCTGTTTATTCGTATAAGGTCTAATATTTTCGCTACATTGGTGTATATAGGGCCGTGGGCCACTATTGCTCCATCTGATCCACGTACTAACTCTTCTGCTCTATCTAGGGAGCTCAACGCAAGCCAGAAGTCCTCATGAAACGGAAATACGAAACCCTCCAATATTCGTTGTCCGAATACAGCATCCCCTAAAAATACGAAACCCCCCAACAAGTATGCTGTATGGCCTGGTGTATGTCCTGGGAGTTCTATTTTTTCCACATCGGTATCAGAAATCTCTACCTCCACGTCACCCTTCATTAGATCGTATGAGAAGAGCGGACTTTCCTTGGATGAAAATCCATAAACCATGGAACGCCTTCCGGCAGCCGACAGTGCCCACATGTCTTTCTTGGGAATATATTTCAGGCCCTTTCTCCTCAATCCGGCGATGTGATCGGCATGTCCATGAGTGCAAAGGTACCATTCTCCGTCTACTTCAGCTTCTGCATTCTTTCCGCCAAGGTCTATCACTATCCTTCCCTGATATATTAGGGTATTCGGACTTCCTGGTAACACCTCTAGCTCTCTAGTTAACTTCAACTCTGCACCCCTCTAGTCTCAAGTCTAACGCCCTCAAGTTCTAACAGTTTTTTCTTCATTTCCACCCCCCTGGCGAATCCACCCAAGCCGTTCTCAGCCACCACTCTATGACAGGGAATCACCAATAGTACAGGATTTTTGGAAAGGGCCATTCCCACTGCTCTTGGTGAAGTTCCTACCCTCTGAGCTATTTCTCCGTAAGTAGCAGTCTTTCCCCAAGGTATTTTGCTTACTTCTTTGAATACTTTGAGTCTAAATGAATTAGTGTTTATATCAAGCGGAACATTAAATTCTACCGGTTTGCCCGAGAAGTAAAGATCAAGCTTTGAGAAAAGAAAACCGAAGAATTCCTGGTTTAACAGTGCACTCTCAGCGCAGTCGCAGAAATCTAACATCCGAAGCCCTCGCTCGCTTGCGGCCACTGTTATTGTACCTACTGGACTTCTATAGAGGCCGTAAAATATCATTTGATCCTCTCCAGCGTGGTAGGATGCAACTCCCTATTCGCTAATTCGTCAGATATGGCGCTAAGGAACTTCTTCAGTGGCACGCCCTTCACCTCTACGTTCCCTCTTCCCCTTACGGTTACAGTTCCCTCCTCTGCTTCCCTCCTTCCTATTACAAGTAAGTATGGTATTCCTTCATCGTAAGCTCTCTTTATCCGCTTAGATAAGGTCTCATCCGTTCTATCAACTTCAACCCTGGCCTTAACCTCCCGCAGTGATTTAGCTATTCCGTTAGCATATTCCATAACAGCATCAGATATCGGTATTACCCTTACCTGCACTGGACAGAGCCAAGTGGGCAATTTCCCAGAGAAGTGTTCCAGAAGTATTGCCATAAACCTGTCTATGGAACCAAATATGGCCCTATGGACTATAACTGGCCTTTTTCTTTCGCCGTCCTTATCCACATATTCCAGTTTGAACCTCTCGGGCAAATTGAAGTCAACCTGTATGGTGGACAACTGCCACCATCTTTCTAGGCTATCCTTTATCTCGAAGTCTATCTTGGGTCCGTAAAACGCACCCTCCTTTTCTTTTACCAGATATTCTATACCTACAGATTTCATCGCATTGATCAGGCTAGAGGTAGCTTTCTCCCACTGCTGATCAGTGCCTATACTTTCATCTGGTCTAGTGCTTAAGTTAACTCTAACGTCCTGACCAGCGAAGCCTAACTTATTCAACACCTCCAACGTCTTCCTAATCAAGGTTGCTACTTCTTCCTGTATTTGGTCCTCCCTGAGGAATACATGTCCGTCGTCCTGGGTGATCTCTCTAACTCTTAGAAGACCGTAAAGTTCTCCTTTCTTCTCCCATCTATATATGGTTCCGAACTCTGAGAACCTGATGGGTAGATCCTTGTAGCTTCTCGGCTTTGATTTATATATCATTATGTGGCCAGGGCAATTCATTGGTTTCACTCCCAGTTCCTCGTCCTCATGGGTGAAGATGAGCATCTTGTCCCTATACATCTCATAGTGGCCGCTGATCTTCCAAAGGACGCTTCTGTAGACGTGACTAGTAAATACCTCTTGGTATGACATCGAGTCATTGATCTCCTGCATGTATCTCATCAGTTCCTTTCTTATGATCTGCCCCTTTGGGTGGAAGAGGGCTAACCCCTGCCCTACCTCCTCATGGAAGCTGAAGAGGTCCATCAATTCTCCAATCAATCGATGATCCCTTTCGGTTGCCTTCCTCAGCCATTCCATGTATTGATTGAGCTCATCCTCTCTCTCGAAGGCCACACCGTGGACTCTCACGTATTGTTTGTCTGGAGAGGGGTGATGAGTAGATATGTTTAGTATTTGGAAGAATGCAGGCTTCCCATCCGATGGAGCTTGCTGTACCTTTAATCTTATACCATCCGCCTCAACTTCTCCGTCAAGGACCTTAAGTTTCACGTCCTCATATCTAGCAAATTTGTAGACCTCGTCCGGGCTCAAAGTTCTCTCTGAGTCGAGATCAATGTAAAATTCTCTCTCACCTACTCCAATTGCCACTGGTTTATAGCCAGCCTTGGCCATGTTTGCAGCCAAAATTACTGCGCCCTTAATCCAGGTAGAATAATAATCTTGCATGGAGTGTTTTTATGTGTGGTGAGTAAATTAGATTATCGTTGGAAATCCTCATCGTGGCCAGCGGAGGAGGCCATACAGGCTATGCGAGGGCCTTGGCCCAGTATTTAGAATCTCCTGTTGATTTTGTAATTCCTACGGGAGACTCCTTCTCTAGGAGATTGTTGGAACCATATGCTAGAAGGATCTTTGAAGTGACAAAGGGAAGAAGCCCAGCTGGTGGATCGCTACTGAAAGGTGGAATATCGGCCTTCCTGCAGAGCTTGAGGTTGCCCAAATATGACGTAACAATAGCTACGGGTTCAAATCACTCGGTGATCCCCTCATTCCTTCAGAAATTAAAGGGTTCTGAAATATATGCCATAGAAAGTCAAGACAGAATAGTAACAAGAGGGAGGGCAGTGAACTTGATCTCCCATATCTCGAGGGCGGTCTTCCTTCATTGGAGCGAACAGTCCAGACTTTATAAGAACGGTGTTGTGACCGGCCCTATCGTGGAGAAACCCAGATATGAACCTAGGGATGAAGGTTATATACTTATTACAGCAGGGAGTATGGGTTTCCCTAGGCTATTCAAAGCAGCCCTTCCCATAAAGATGAAGGCAATGGTTCAGACAGGCTCCGTCTCTCCAGAGCCGTACAGAAGAGAGCGACCCGATTGGGAATTTTTTGAATATGACACAGATTTAGAGAGGAGAATAGCTTCTGCATCGATCGTTGTTACACATCAAGGAAAGACCGCAATGGAGTCTGTGGTTATGTATAGAAAGCCCACGATTATTGTATTTAACAGGGATTGGACACGAGCTGCCTCGAGGGAGGATACCAAACTCTATGCATCAATTCTTGGTGCCACCTTTCTAGACGATCCATCAACTTGGAGCGGAGGAGAGTTAGAGTCAGCGTTAGCCTCATCGAGGGAACCCAAGATAATAGAGCCTGGAACTAGAAATTTAATTAAATATATTATTAATAGTATAAATAAAAATTAATTTTCTGGTTCTCGTTCCTTTTAGTTTGCTTTAACTTTACCCACGTTAAGCGGAAAGCTCTTCGTCGGCTAGACATATAGGCCCAGCCGATTCTTCTTTGCCGTTTTCTTTTTACTGAGGACGCTCCTCCCAGCTCCGCTAAGGACTTGATAGGGACGGAGCAGCCGCTGATGTGGTTCTTCCTTCCATCTCTTCGCTCCCCTCCTTTCGTGATCCAGGATATTGATCCCTAGCGCTAGACTTTCCGTGAATTGGAAATATGATTTCCCGTGATGGGAATCCTGAATCATTCCAGGCTGAGAAGTCAGGCGAACTTAACAACGTATAAATCAAATCAAAGCTTCCGCCTGCAGCATTACATAAAGGCTGAAAGCCTCGCCCCTTCCAGGGGCGGAGATGATTAGTTAAATACTGCTTTTCTAATTATACTAATCAGGAGGAACGCGATCAGAGCTACGGTTTCAATGTCGCCCTCTCAGAATCCCTCCTAGTCCTTGTAAATAACTACGTGAAGGCAACACGTTTCGTGTTCTGGTTGAGGGAGAACGTTCCGAACCCGGAAGAGAAGGGTGTACTCGGCAAAGTCCGTGAGTTGTACAACAAGTTAAGGAGCGAATACAACCCACCGTCAAAGGTCGCCGAGGACTGTTACAGGGACGCCCTCGTGTACAAGGGTTGGTTCCGCAACCCTAAGAACTCCCTAGGGTGTATAGACAGTATGGTTAACACCTAGGTTGAGCTATAACTTGAACCTAGAAACAACACCTGAACCTAGAAACAACAAAAGTTAAGATCGCTGGTGAACTTCAGATCCTAGGCCACCCTAGGAACATCAAGGATTACCTAAGCTGATGAGGGAATCCAGACTGGTAGTAAAGGATGGTAAAGCCTTCCTTAAGGTTATTTTCGAAAAGGGAGAACAGAAGGTTGAACCTAAATCAAGTGTCGCCGTAGACATTAACATGGCCGAGATTGTAGGTGAGGACTAGCCATTACGTCAGGATACAAACACGCCTTCACGAGTCCCACCGCTGGAAATCCCTAGCAGAGAGCCTACAAAGGAAATATCCAAGGTGGAGCAGCCACGTAAAGACCAGGGTTCATTCCACGTTAAGGCTAAGCAAATCACCGAGGATTTTGCTAAGAAGGTATGGGTAGTTGGGGCTAAGAGGATGGGCGCCAGCATCATAAAACTGGAGAGTTTGAAGAACCTCATCAGGAACGTGGGTAAATTGCCGAAAGGTTTCCACGATAAGCTCTATTTAATGCAGTACCGT